>ENA-ORSS01004362-ORSS01004362.1-human-gut-metagenome-genome-assembly--contig:-NODE-4362-length-10597-cov-3.947259_pt1 | contig 10597 bp, 9 predicted proteins | sample MGYA00241899_ERZ509162 | MGnify/ENA primary metagenome ERZ509162 (study PRJEB26280, sample SAMEA2338641) | human gut metagenome | biome: human gut; feature: human-associated habitat; material: faeces... | reverse complement strand
GGCCGCCGGTTTCTCCGGCGGCCTGCTGCATTTATTTATAGTTTCTGCGGGTCGTTTTTTTTCACCCATTCCTCGGCGAAGCGGGCGAAGCGGCGCGTGGCGGGGCCGGCGCGCCCCCCGGCCGGTACTGCCAGCGCGATCGTCCGGCTCGAGGGCGGCGTCATCTCCCGCACGGCGATGCCATCGCGGTGGCCCTGAAGAAGAAGCTCCGGCACGATGCTCACGCCGAGCCCCTGCGATACCATGGCGAGAATGGCGTAATCGTCCTTCGTTGTAAAGCGCACGTTCGGCTTTACCCCGGCGGCGTCAAGCGCGCGGCGCGCGTCGTCGTCCGAGGACTCGAGTAGCGAGATGAACGGCAGCGCCGCAACCTCTTTTACCGGGCAGACGTCCTTCTTTGCCAGCGGATGGTTCTCCGGCAGTATGGCGAGAAGCCGATCCTCCCGCAGGGGAATGCATTCGCACCGCATCGCCGTCGGCAGCGTGATGAACCCGATGTCCACGCTCCCGTCCGTCAGCCAGCGGTCTACATCGTGGTAGTCGCCGTTGAAGAGCTTGAACTCCACGTGCGGATAGAGCGTCTGAAATTCCTGCATCATGCCCGGCAGCCAGTGCACCGCCACGCTCGTGAACGTCGCAATGCGCACCGTGCCCGCCGAAAGGCCGCGCAGCTCCGCCGCCGTCTGGTCGAGCTGCTCCTGCGAGCGGAGAATGTCCCGCAGAAACGGCATGATCTTCTCTCCCTCCGGTGTCAGGCGCGCGCCCGTGCGGCTGCGCGTCAGGAGCGGAAAGCCGAATTCCTCCTCGAGCGCGGCGATGATGTGGCTCACGCCCGACTGCGTCAGCCCCAGCTCCTCCGCCGCCTTCGTCAGCGAGGAGAGCTCCACCGTTTTTTCAAAAACTTCATATTTTTTCGTATCCATGAAAATTTCCTCTTGCAATTTAGCGCGTTAAGGTGTATAGTACGCCCATAACATTTTTATCGGTAATGCATTGCATTATAAAACGTAATGCGTCGATTGTCAAGGGGGAAGAAACATGAATCATTCGGAGCTTTTAATGTTTATCCTGTATCTGGTATTTATGCTGGGTATCGGCATCTGGTTTTTTGTGCGCAGCAAGGACGCCGGGGAGAAGGACTACTTCCTTGGCGGACGCGAAATGGGCGCGTGGGTGTCCGGCCTTTCGGCGGGCGCGAGCGACATGAGCGCATGGGTGCTCATGGGCATGCCGGCGTCCATCTATGCTTACGGCATGGGCAAGGCGTGGATCCCGGTGGGGTTGTTCATCGGCTATTCGCTCAGTTGGATCTTCATTGCGCCGCGGCTGCGCTCGTTCTCCATCGTGTGCGGCGACTCGATCACGATCCCGCAGTATCTGACGAACCGGTTCAAGGCGAGCTCCCGCGCGCTGCAGATCATCAGCGCGGTGATCTTCCTCGTGGCGTATACCGTTTATTCCGCGAGCAGCATCAAGGCGTGCGGCACGCTCTTTGAAACGGTGCTCGGCGTCCCGGCGCAGATCGCCATGTACGCCGCGGCGGTCATTATCGTGGGATATACGTTCCTCGGCGGCTTCAACGCCGTGTGCTGGACGGACTTTTTCCAGGGGCTGCTTATGCTCGGCTCGCTCTTCGCCGCGCCGATCGTCGCGCTGTGCATGATGCAGAAAAGCGGCACGACCGCCGGAACGCTGCCCGTGGGCTACTGGAACATGATGACCTCGTGGCAGGACATTCTCTCCGGTCTCGGCTGGGGTCTCGGCTACGCCGGTATGCCGCACATCATCATCCGGTTCATGTCCGTGAAATCGGACAAGGAACTCAAAAAGGCCGCGAAGGTCGGCATCGGCTGGACATTCTTCATTCTCGTGTTTGCGGTGCTCGTGTCGGTCGTGGCGCACCTCTTCCTCGGCGACGGGCAGGAGAGCTCTACCATCTTCATTGCCATCGTGCGCCGTATTTTCACCGGCCCGTGGCTGGGGCTCATTTCGGGCCTGCTGCTCAGTGCGATCCTCGCCGGTGCGATGAGTACCGCCGATTCGCAGCTGCTCGCCGCGTCGAGCGCGTTTGCGAGCGACGTGTATAAGCCCGTGATCCGCAAGGGACAGAGCACCGACAAGGAAATGCTCTGGGTCGGGCGTATCGTGGTGCTCGTGATCGCCGCGGCGGCGCTGCTCATCGCGTCCAACCCCGGCAGCGGCACGATCATGTCGCTTGTTGAGAACGCGTGGGGCATCTTCGGCGCGTCGTTCGGGCCGGTCATCGTGCTGAGTCTCTTCTGGCGCGGCTTCACGTTCTCCGGCGCGGCGACGGGTATCGTCGCGGGCGCGGTGGTAGACGTGCTGTGGCTCGTGCTCTTCAAGAGCACCGGCGTTTACGAGATCGTCCCCGGCTTCGCCGCCGGACTTCTCGCCGCGGTCATCGCCTCGAAGAGCTCGAGCGCGGAGAGCCGCGAGACCGCCGCGGCGCTCTCGCGGCACGGTCTGGCGGAGGAATCCGCCATGGTCGCCGACTGCGGCCTGCCCAGCGAGCGGGTCTTCCGCGATCTGCGGGAGATCCCGGAAAATGTCAGCTATTTTGCCACCATTCTTGTCCGATCGGAGTGAGCCTATGCAGCAAAATCTTCCGCGTCTGATCCTCGCCGGGACGAACAGCGGCTGCGGCAAGACGACCGTGACCTGTGCCGTTTTGCAGGCGCTCGTGAACCGCGGCCTTTCAGTCGCCGCCGCGAAATGCGGCCCCGATTATATTGACCCGATGTTCCATAGCCGCATCATCGGGGCCAAAAGTTCGAATCTCGATCCGTTTTTCTTCGACGAAAATACGCTTCGCTTCCTCCTCGCGCAGAATGCCTCCGGCTGTGATGTCACGGTCATTGAGGGCGTCATGGGCTATTACGACGGCCTCGGCCTGACCAGTACGCGCGCCAGCACCTACGAACTCGCGCAGAAGACGGTCTCGCCCGTGGTCCTCGTTGTGAACGCGCGCGGCGCGGCACTCTCGGTGCTGGCGTCGGTACGCGGCTTTCTGGACTTTCTGCCGGACGACCGCATCTGCGGCGTCATCCTCAACGGCTGCACCGCGATGACCTACGCGCCGCTCGCGCGTGTGCTGGAAGACCGCCTTGGCGTCAAGGCGTGCGGCTTTCTGCCGAATCTGCCGGACTGCGCGCTGAAAAGCCGCCATCTCGGCCTTGTGACTGCGGCGGAGGTCGCAGATCTGCACGAAAAAATGCAGCGCCTCGCCGCTGAGACCGAGCAGACGATCGATCTGGACGCGCTGCTGACCATCGCGCGCGAAGCGCCAGCGCTGGACGTTGTGCCGCCGACGCTTCCGGCGCCCGGCGCACCGGTGCGCATCGGTGTTGCGCGGGACAATGCGTTCTGCTTTTACTATGAAGACAGCCTCGGCCTGCTCCGGACGGTCGGCGCGGAGCTCGTGCCGTTTTCTCCGCTCTCTGACAGCGCCTTGCCCGCCGGACTCGACGGCCTCTATCTCGGCGGCGGCTATCCGGAGCTCTATGCCGCGCAGCTGAGCGAAAATCGCTCCATGTGCAGCAGCGTCCGCGCCGCGCTGGAGGCGGGGCTGCCCTGCATTGCCGAATGCGGCGGCTTTATGTACCTGACAGAGGCTATCGGGGAGCATCCGATGGTGGGCTTTCTGCCGGGGCGCTGCTTCGACGCCGGGAAGCTCGCACGCTTTGGCTACGTCACGCTGACGGCCGAGCGGGACAACCTGCTCTGCCGCGCGGGTGGATCCATCCCTGCACACGAATTCCACCACTGGGATGCGGAGCAGACCGGAGACGCCTTCACGGCGGCGAAGCCCTTCGGCCGCAGCTGGCCGTGCGTCTTCGCCACGGACACCCTCTACGCGGGCTATCCGCATTTCCATTTTTACGCGAATCCATCCTTTGCCGTCCGCTTTCTGGACGCGTGCCGAAAGGGGAAACACCATGCTGGAACAGATCAGACCGATGGACATTGAGCGCCGCAGCTTCGAGATCATCACCGAGCTGCTGGGAGACCGTAAGCTCGACCCTGAAAACGAGCTCGTCATCAAGCGCGCCATCCACACGACTGCCGACTTTGACTATGCCGACAATCTCGTCTTCTCCGACCACGCGGTCACGAAGGGGATCGAGGCGCTGCGCGCCGGCTGCGACATCGTCACCGATACGCAGATGGCGAAGGCCGGCATCAACAAGACCATTCTGGCCTCCCTCGGCGGGGAAGTCCACTGCTTCATGTCCGATCCGGACGTTGCCGCGGAGGCAAAAGCGCGCGGCGTCACCCGCGCCATCGTCTCGATGGAGCGGGCCGCACAGCTCCCCAAGCCCTGCATCTTTGCCATCGGCAACGCGCCGACGGCCCTTGTCTCGCTCGAGGCCCTGATGGAAGCGGACAAGCTGCACCCGGCGCTCATCATCGGTGTGCCGGTCGGCTTCGTCAACGTCATTGAGAGCAAGGAGCTCGTCATCGCGAACTGCCGCGCGCCCTATATCGTCGCGCGCGGGCGCAAGGGCGGCAGCAATGTCGCTGCCGCGATCTGCAACGCGATGCTCTACCAGATCCGGCGCTGAGATGGAAGAATATGTAATCAAGGACGGAAAACGACTCCGTCTCGGCTATACGACCGGCTCCTGCGCCGCTGCCGCCGCGAAAGCGGCGGCCTGGATGCTCCTGACCGGCCACGAAAAACGAACCATCGATTTGCTCACGCCAAAGGGCGTCTCCCTGACGCTGGACGTGCTTGAGATCACGAGAACCCCCGATACCGTCTCCTGCGCCATCCGCAAGGACAGCGGCGACGATCCGGACGTCACGCACGATACCCTCGTGTTTGCAGCCGTCCAACGCACGGAAACACCCGGCGTCACGATCGACGGCGGAGCGGGCGTGGGCCGCGTGACGAAGCGCGGGCTCGACCAGCCGGTCGGCGCGGCGGCCATCAACTCCGTCCCGCGCCGCATGATCCGCGAAAACGTCGAAGAGGTCATGCGCCTCTGCGATTATTGCGGCGGCCTGGCCGTCATGATCTCTGTGCCGGAGGGCGAGGCGCTCGCAAAAAAGACCTTCAACCCCCGCCTCGGCATTGTCGGCGGCATTTCCATCCTCGGTACGACCGGCATCGTCGAGCCGATGAGCGAGCGGGCCCTCGTCGACACCATCCATGTCGAGCTGCGGCAGCGTCGGGCGAACGGCGCGGACTATGTCCTGCTCACGCCGGGCAACTATGGCGCGGATTTCATCCGCACGTCCATCGGCCTCGACCCGCGCACCGCCGTTTTGACCAGCAATTTCATCGGCGACGCGCTGGAGCATTGCCGTGCGCTCGGCTTCCGCGGTGCGCTGCTCGTCGGGCACATCGGCAAGCTCGTGAAGCTCGCGGGCGGCATGTGGAACACACACTCGAAGTGCGGCGACTGCCGCATGGAGCTCATCGCGGCGCATGCCGCCGCCCTCGGCCTCCCGCCCGCGCGCGTGGAGGAGGTGCTGGACTGCGCGACGTGTGACGATGCGCTCCGCATCCTGAAAGAAGAACAGTTATATGACGCGGTGCTGGCCCGCCTCGCGGAGCGCATCGAGTTTCATCTTGTGCACAAGTGCGGCGAGATGGCCGCCGGCGCGATCGTATTTTCCAAAGAATATGGCCTCCTGTGCCGGACCAGCCGCGCGCAGGAGCTGCTGGGAACCATTATGGAGGGATAACTATGGTACATTTTGTCGGCGCCGGGAGCGGCGCACCGGACCTCATCACCGTGCGCGGCGCGCGGCTGCTCGGCGAGGCGGACGTCGTCATCTATGCCGGGTCGCTCGTCAATCCAGCGCTGCTGGACGCTACGAAGCCGGGCTGTGAGATCCACGACAGCGCGAAAATGACGCTGGAGGAGGTCATTGCCGTCATCCGTCAGGCCGAGGCCGAGGGCAAGACCACTGTCCGTCTCCATACCGGCGACTCGAGCATCTATGGCGCTGTGCGGGAGCAATTTGACGCGCTGGAAAAGCTGGGCATCGACTATGATGTCTGCCCCGGCGTCAGCGCCTTCTGCGGGGCCGCCGCGGCGCTCCGCGCGGAATATACGCTCCCGAACGTCAGCCAAACGGTCATCATCACGCGCGCACCCGGCCGCACACCCGTTCCCACCCGCGAGTCCATCCGCGCCCTCGCGGCCCACCACGCCACCATGGTCCTCTTTCTCAGTACGTCGCTGACAAAGCAGCTTCAGGCCGACCTGCTCGCGGGCGGCTACGAGGCGGAAACGTCGGCCGCCGTCGTTTACAAGGCGACGTGGCCAGAGGAGAAGATCTTCCGCTGCACCGTCGGCACGCTGCACGATACTGTCACGGCCAACGGCCTGACGAAGACGTCGCTGATCGTGGTCGGCGGCTGCCTCGGGGGCGACTATCTCCGTTCGCTGCTCTACGACCCCTCGTTCACGACCGAATTCCGCGAGGCCACAAAATGAACATTGCGATTTTCGCTTACAGCCGTACTGGATGCAAAACGGCGCGGCGTATCTGTATGGCGCTGCCGGAGGCGGAAACGCTTTGTTATGCGGTGCCGCGGCTGGCGGAGCCGGGATTTCTGCCGCTTGAAAAAGCGGTCTATGGCGCGGCGTTTTCGGAAATGGACGCGCTGATCTTTGTCGGTGCGGCTGGGATCGCGGTGCGGGAGATCGCGCCGTATGTCCGCGACAAACGGACGGATCCGGCGGTGCTCGGCCTCGACGAGCGGGCGAATTTCGTCATTCCGCTGCTCTCCGGGCACATCGGCGGGGCCAATGCGCTCGCCCGCAGGCTTGCCGCAGCGCTCGGCGCGACCGCCGTCGTCACCACGGCGACGGACGTGAACGGCAAATTTTCTGTCGACACCTGGGCGGCGGAGCACGGCTGCGCAATCTCCGATATGGGGGGCGCCAAACAGATTTCAGCGGAAATTTTAGAGCATTCTGTTCCGGTTTGCAGCGATTTTCCGATTCAAGGTCCGCTGCCGGACGGGCTGGTTTTGGGCGAGTCCGGCGAGCTCGGCATCTATGTCGGTTATCGGTGTTCTGCACCGTTTATGCACACGCTGCGCCTTGTGCCGCGCGTGCTGCGCGTTGGAGTCGGCTGCCGGAAGGGCATCTCGAGGGAAGCCGTCGAGGCAGCTATTCAAACGGCGATTGCGAGCCATGACTTAGATTTGAATGCGGTGAAGGGCGTCTATTCCATCGACTTAAAGCGGCAGGAGGCGGGGCTGCTCGCCGCCTGCGAAGAGCATGGCTGGTCCGCGACATTCTATACAGCGGAAGAATTGCGGGCTGTGACGGGGGAGTTCACCGAATCTCCCTTCGTGCAGGGGGTGACAGGCATCGGCAACGTCTGCGAACGGGCGGCGATGCTGGGCGCGGAGCGGCTTCTGGTTCGGAAGTGTGCGGGAAACGGCGTGACCATTGCGGTCTCGGCGGAAACATGGGAGGTAGACTTTGGGTAAGGTATTTATCGTGGGCATCGGCCCCGGAAATGAGGAAAACAGGACTATTCGTGCCGACCGGGCGCTGGAAGCGTGTGATGTGATCGCCGGTTACCCGGTCTATGTCGATCTGGTGAAGGACCGCTATCCCGGCAAGGAGCTGGTCTCCACGCCGATGACGCAGGAGGCCAGGCGCTGCCAGATGGCGCTCGACCTCGCGAAGAGCGGGAAAACCGTGGCGCTCGTCTGCTCCGGCGACAGCGGGATTTACGGCATGGCCGCGCTGGTCTATGAGCTGCGCGGCGAGAACAGCGAGCCGGAGGTCGAGGTCGTCCCCGGGCTGACCGCCGCGTGCAGCGGCGGCGCGGTGCTCGGCGCGCCGCTGACGCATGATTTCGCGGTCATCAGTCTGTCCGACCGGCTGACGCCCTGGGAGACCATTGAAAACCGGCTGCGCTGCGCGGCGGAGGGCAACTTTGCCATTGCGATCTACAACCCGGCGAGCCACGGCCGCCCTGACCACTTAAAGCGCGCGTGTGACATTTTACTGCGTGTCCTGCCGGAGGAGCGGCTCTGCGGCATTGTCCGCAACATCGGACGTGAGGGGCAGAGCAGCCGCATTCTGACGCTCGGCGAACTGCAAGCGGCGGATGTCGATATGTTCTGCACCGTGTTTGTTGGAAATTCGTCCACAAAGGTCGTAAACGGCGCGCTCATCACGCCGAGAGGATACCGGAATGTATAAAATTTGCGTGTTCGGCGGCACGACCGAGGGCCGCGAACTGGTGGAATTTCTGAATGCTCAGCCGTGCGAGGTCACGGCCTGTGTGGCCACGGAATATGGACAGGCGCTGCTGCCCGAGGCAGAGCGGCTGACCGTTTCGGCCCGCCGGCTGCCGGCCGATGAGATCAAGGCGCTCTTGACGGACAGACATTTTGACCTCGTGATCGACGCGACGCACCCCTACGCGGCGTCGATCACGAAGAGCATCGCCCGCGCGTGCGCCGAGACCGGTGTGGAGCGCTGGCGGCTGCTGCGCGGCGCGTCGGATGCGCCGGAGGATGCCGTTTTTGTCGAAAGCACCGAAAAAGCGATCGAATTTTTGGATCAAACAGAGGGGAACATCCTGCTCACCACCGGGAGCAAGGAATTGAAAGCATACAGTCAGATCAAGGACTTTGCGGAGCGCGTCTATGCGCGCGTGCTGCCGCTGGAGGACTCGCTCGTGCTTTGCCGTGAGGCGGGCGTCAAGGCGGCGCATATTCTGGCAATGCAGGGGCCATTCTCGGAGGAGATGAACACGGCGATGCTGCGCGCCATCGGCGCAAAATGGCTGGTGACGAAGGACGGCGGGGCCGCGGGCGGCTTCGCGGAAAAGGCGGCAGCCGCCGCGAAGACCGGCGTGCGCCTTCTGGTCATCGGACGGCCCGCAGAGGCGGACGGGATCGGACTTTCAGAGACGGTCGCGAGACTCTGTGCGCGGTTTTCGTTTGGGCGCGTGCCGCATGTTTGCGTTGTGGGCATTGGGCCCGGCAGTGAGGCGGCGCAGACGGGCGAGGTCCGTGCAGCGATCGAGCATACGGACTGCCTGATCGGCGCGGCACGGATGCTGGAGGTAGCGGCCCGGCCCGGTCAGCTGCGCGTCGCGGCCATCGCGCCGGACGCGATCGCAGCGGCCATTGCGGCGCACCCGGAATGTTCGAATTTTACGGTCCTGATGTCCGGGGATACGGGATTTTTCAGCGGCACGAAGAAACTGCTCCCGCTGCTGCCGAATTGTCATGTCCGCGTGTTGCCGGGGTTGAGCTCGATGAGCTATCTCTGCGCGCGGCTCGGGAAGTGCTATGAGGAGGCCGTGCCGGTCAGCCTGCATGGGCGGGAACACGACATCGCGGCCGATGTGCGCGCACAGGAAACGGTCTTCGCGCTCGTCGGCGGCGAAAACGGCATGGGAAAGCTCTGCCGCGCGCTTACGGAAAACGGCATGGGCGCGGCGCGTGTTTCGGTCGGCGAGCATCTGAGCTACCCCGACGAGGCCATCACCACCGGCACGGCGGAGGAGCTTTCGGAAAGACAGTTTGAAAGTCTCGCCGTGGCGCTCATTGAATACGGCGGCGAACCGCTGCCCGTAACGGCGGGGCTGCCGGACGAGGCGTTTTCGCGCGCCGAGAGCGTGCCGATGACGAAAAGCGAGATCCGCGCCGTGTGCCTCTCCAAGCTCGCGCTGCACGAAGACTCCGTTGTCTGGGACGTCGGCGCGGGCACGGGCAGCGTCAGCGTGGAGCTGGCATTGGCCGCGCCCCGGGGCCGGGTCTACGCAGTGGAGTGCAGGCCGGAGGGCTGTGCGCTCATCAAAGCCAACCGCGAAAAATTCAGGACCCGGAACCTCGTCCTCGTGGAGGGGCTTGCCCCCGCCGCGCTTTCGGACCTGCCCGCGCCGGACGCTGTGGTGTACTTACAGGTAGACCCCGCCGTGAGCCAGAAGCTCATGACCGGCCGCTATCATGGCGACGAGAGCAGGAAGGACGTCCACGAAAAGGACATCGAATATCTAGCCCGCAGCCGCCGTGCCGCCGAGTACTGCGCAGAGCATCTGGGCTGGGCCACCATCCATTGCACGGAAAATGGAGCCATGCGCACCATCGAGGAGATTCAGGCCGAGGTGCGGGCGCTGGCGGAAAAAGAACTCGGATAACCGCGAAAATGGGAGGGATACTATCAATGTATCGTTTGATGCAGCCGTCGGATGAGGCGGCAGTCGTGGCACTGTGGCAGAAAGAACGCGGCGACAGCGCCGAGTTCATCAAGACTGCTCTGGAAAAGTTCGCCGGGGCGGAAAATATCTACGTCGCCGAGGAAAATGACGAGATCGTCGCTGCAGCGCTGGCGGTCCCCGTCACCCTCAAGGGACGCAGCGGCAGCTACCTCTACGGCCTCTGCGGGCAGGGAAGCCTGCTCCTGGCAGGACTCGTGGACTATCTCTGTGCGCAGCAGAAGCTGCGGGGCGCGGGCTTCACCGTGGCCGTTCCGGCCGGACAGGAGCAGGCCGCGCTGCTGGAAAACAAGGGTTTCCAGCGGGCTTTTGCCCTCCGCTGCCTGCCCCGGGAGGTGTCCCGCAACCTGTGGAGTCAGGCGGAGTT
>ENA-ORSS01004355-ORSS01004355.1-human-gut-metagenome-genome-assembly--contig:-NODE-4355-length-10609-cov-6.186375_pt1 | contig 10609 bp, 6 predicted proteins | sample MGYA00241899_ERZ509162 | MGnify/ENA primary metagenome ERZ509162 (study PRJEB26280, sample SAMEA2338641) | human gut metagenome | biome: human gut; feature: human-associated habitat; material: faeces... | reverse complement strand
ACAACGGCGGCGACGGTTTCGTCATTGCCCGCCATATTTTAGCTGCCGGTGCCAGGGTTTATGTCTATGTCCTCGGCAAGGAAGAAGATTATAGCGATGAAGCGCGTCAGCACTTGCACACCTTGCAGCAGCTGGCTGATGAGGAAACGTGCCTGCTCTTGCCGGCACCGCAATCCGATGCCGACTGGCAGCTCCTGCAAAAACGGCTCCTGGCCTCGTCCGTCGTCATCGACGCCATGTTGGGGACGGGCTTCCACGGCAGCCTGCGTCAGCCCCTTGCTTCCATCGTTGCCGAAGTCAATGCTGCTGCCGCCGCCGGTGCCGTCACGGTCATTGCCGTCGATATGCCGACTGGCGTCAACTCCGATACGGGCGCTGTCAGCAATGGCGATGACGATGAAGACGGGCCGCTCTTTGCCGATATGACCGTCACCTTTGGCGCCCTCAAGCGGGGCCTGGTCCTTTATCCCGGCCGGGCCTGTGCCGGTCACGTCGAAGTCGATCCCATCGGTATGCCCGGCCCGCTGCTCATGCAGCTCGAAGAAGATCCGGCTTACTTGTTGCAGGAATCGGATATCGCCGAAATCGTCGTACCCCGCAGCCCGGACAGCCATAAAGGGACGCACGGTACCATTGCCATCGTCACCGGCAGCAGCCAGATGGCCGGCGCCGCCCTCATGGCCGCTCATGGAGCCGTCCGCAGCGGGGCAGGCAAGGTCTTTCTCCGCGTACCGGGCGCGACGGCACCGTACTGCATCGGCGTCCAGCCGGAAATCATGGTCCGCGGCGTCGGTACGGGCGACCATTTTACTGCCGCTGATGCCGATGAAATCATTGCCGAAAGCAAGAATTGGTCCGTCCTGGCCATGGGTCCCGGCCTGGGCCGCGATGCAGAGACGAAAGAATTTCTCCTGAAAGTCCTGGCCGCCGTGACCTGCCCGGTCGTCCTCGATGCCGATGCCCTCAACCTGCTGGCCGGCGAAAAGGCCCTCATCGCTTCCCGCGGCAGCCGCATCATCATGACACCGCACTTGGCTGAATTTTCGCGTATCAGCGGTCTGTCTATGGCAGAAATCAAAGCGGACCCCATCGCGGCAGCCCGGCAGTTTGCTTCGGAATGGAAGGTCAACCTCGTCCTCAAAGGGGCGCCGACGCTCATCGTTTCAGCCAAGACGGGCAATGTCTACGTCAATTCCACAGGCAATGCCGGCATGGCCTGCGGTGGCATGGGAGACGTCCTGACCGGCATGATTGCCGCCATGATAGCTCATCAGGGCATGAGCGACTTGTGCAGTGCTGCCTGCGCCGGTGTCTATCTCCACGGGGCTGCTGGCGATGCCTGCCGCAAGGACCGCGGCCCTTATGGTTTTACCCCCATGGAAACAGCCGATGCCCTGCCGCAGGTCCTGGCATCCTTAGAAGAAGATTTGGCCCTGCCCATTTTGCAGCAGCCCTTGATTGGAGGAAAATAACGTGAAAAAAAGAAGCTTCTTTACAGCCGCTCTGGCCCTGGTCATGAGCCTCATGCTCATCCTGGCCGGCTGTGGCAACAGCGCTTCGTCCAGCTCGTCTGGCGGAGCCAAAGCCGTTCAGTCTTTGACGGCTTCTGACAAAGATTTGCGCGTGTCCGTCCTTAACGTCGGCCAGGCCGATGCGACGCTTATCCAGTATAAAGGCAAGAACATGCTCATCGACACGGGTGACGTCGACAGCCGGGCTGATTTGGTAAAACAGCTCAAAGAACGCAAGGTCAAAGACCTGGACATCGTCGTCATCACCCATCCCCACGGTGACCACATGGGCGGCATGGCAGAATTGTTCAAAGATTTCAAGATCAAACAGATTTACGACAATGGCCAGAGCGCCAATACGGCCATGTACCGCAATTATCTGAAGAACATCAAAGCCAAGAACATCGCCTATAAAGTCTTGAAGAAAGGCGATACCTTCACCCTTGGTGATGACGTCAAATTCACAGTCCTGTCGCCGGCCAAACCCTTTACCAAAGAAAATACCCAAGGTGTTTCCGAAAGCGGCCTGACTAACAATAATTCCATCGTCTGCAAGATGACCTATGGTCAGTTCTCCATGATGTTTACTGGCGATGCCCAGAAAGAAGCGGAAGACCAGATCCTCAAGGCTTACAAACCGGCCGACCTCAAATCGGACGTCCTCAAAGTCGGCCATCACGGCAGCAAGACCTCGTCGTCCGACGCCTTCGTCAAAGCCATCGCGCCGAAAGCGGCAACCATCTCCTGTGCTGCCGGTAATCAGTACAAATTCCCGCATGAACCGACCTTGAAGACTTTGCAGAAATACAACGTCGAAGTCTATCGCACCGACCGCAACGGTACCATCACCATCACCACCGACGGCTCGTCGTACAGCATCGCAAAGGAGCACTGATATGAAAAAGGAACTCATCGGAAGTATCGACCGCATTACCGAACAGACAGCCTGCATCATCCTCAACGACGATGAACACCAGCTCCGGATTCCACTCGAACTCCTGCCAGACGGCGCCGATGAAGGCATGGCCTTCACCATCACCATCGAACGCAACGAAGAAGAAGAAAAACGCCTGGCCGAAGAAATCGCAACCCTAAAAAAAAGCCTCTCCCAATAGGAGAGGTTTTTTCTTTTGCTTTTTACGGATTACGAGCCACTGCCTTTCCTCGGACTCAGATACGGCTGCGCCGCGACAGACTCAAACTAACAACGACGCTTCGGGAAACCCTCAGCGCGTAGCGGGCCGCCCGCCGCTGCCATCTGTCCAGGTAACCGTTCTGTACTTGACGTGTTAGAATATTTTGGGCGGCCCCTACGAATGCGGCTACACCGCAACAAACTCAGGAAATAAACGCAGTTCGCCGGTCGCAGATGGCAGGCCGCTATGGCCCTGTGGACCGCAAAAAAAATACACGGCCCATGGCCTTGTGCGTAGGGGCCGTCCCGGTCAGGGCGGCCCGCTGCGATATTCAACCACAGCCTGTCCGAGTATAATGGTGAGCTTTTCTCGATGAGCTATTTCCCGGTTGTACAAAGAAATTGAAATCTGATACAATAAACTCAAGGAGGTGTGGCCGATGGATGAAGAGATAATGCAGGATGTAAAGGAGCAGCTGGCAGGCGCGCTAGACTATGATCAAGCAGCGAAAGGCGTTTTGTCACAGAAAATGGTGCTGGCTTATATCTTGAAACGGACGGTTCCTGAATTTGAATCGGCCAGCCTCGACGATATTGCCAATATCTACATCGAAGGGAAGCCGGAAGTCAGTACGGTTCCGGTTTCTAATTGATTTCTTCACAAAAAGGAATCGAATTTACCAATAGCGACTACGATAAAATAAAGAAGGTCTATACCATTTGGATTTGCATGGAAGCCCCGCAGGGAAAAAGCGCTATCAACCGCTATCAGCTGAAAGAACAGCATTTGCTGCACCGCTATAAAGAACCGTGTCAGAATTATGACCTCATGGGCATCATCTTTGTCTATCTGGGAAACAGCAAAGTCAAAGACAAGCTGATAAATCTGCTTGATTTGATGTTCAAATCGTCAAAGAATGCCAACGAAAAGATTACGGCCCTGCATAATGATTTTGGGATTGATTTGACACAAGAAGGAGAGGGGGATTTGAAGCTCATGTGCAACTTAGGAGAAGGATTGTATGAAGATGGTCCGATGAAGGGAAAATTGGAATCAGCTTTGGAAATGCTCAAGGATGGTGTGGATTTAGACAAAGTCGCAAAGTATACCAAATTATCACTTTCCATCATCAAGGAACTTGCTAAACAAAATAAATTGATTTAGGAGCAATTACCAAAATACCGCCATGGTGCTTGCCTTGACTCTTTTCTGGTGCCGGCTTTACAATGGCAGTAGGTCAGTGTGCTACAAGGAGGCATGACATATGGATTATCGTAAATTTGGTGAAACTTATTATGTCCGGATGGACAAGGGGGATGAAATCATCAGCACGATTTTAGGGATTTGTCAGAAAGAACAGATTGAATCGGCTATTTTTTCAGGTATTGGCGGCTGCCGTTCGGCCGAAATCCAGACGTTCATTCCGGAAACGGGGAGTTTTGAGGTCCAAGAGCTGAAAGGAATGCTGGAACTAGTCTCGCTGACTGGGAATATCGTCACCGATGATGACGGAACTTATTTCCATCACACCCACGCGGCTTTTTCTTATAAAAAAGATGGCGAACATCACCTTGCAGCAGGACATATCAAGTCGATTGAAGTTCTGTACACGGCAGAAATCGAACTCCGGCCCGTCGTAGGCGGACGAATTCGGCGGAAATATGACCCGGAAACGGGAACCGGATTTTGGGATTTCGGGCCAGAAACAGATTAACGGGATGGGTCTGTCGCACGAAGGTTTCTGCCATCATGCGAGGCCCCGTTTACTTTATAGTTTGTAGCACAGAGTTTGTAGTTTGCAGAGAAAACCTTCAAATTTAAAGCCATCCGCTAACAACTAACTGCTAGCCACTAACAACTTTAAAGGGCTTGTCGTCATGCGACAAGCCCGTCTTTTTTCTGTGCAGATTCCCTGTAAAATTGTCCCATGTCTATATACAAAAAAGAGCATTTTATGAATCCCTCAAGCGAGGGTTTTCATGAAATGCTCTTTTTTTTGTAAAATTTTTTTGTAATATTTTATTAATACAAAATACTGAATAAATATTAATAATTTACAATAAAAATAATAAAAATGTAACAACAAATTGATGTCTATACAACTGTAAAATGGCTTTATTGAGCCTTTTATTAACAAAAATAAGTGCTATAATGATACCACAAAAAGACCATATAAAATACATAAAAATGTAACATAGTGAAAGGCGGTGCATCGAAAAAATCTTACATGGTATATAAGGTGAAGTCATTATAAGCAAAGGATGCGCAAAATTATGAACAAAATATTTAAAGTCATTTACAGCAAAACCAGACATTGCTACGTTGTCGTCTCGGAACTAGCAAAAAGTCATTGCAAAACCACACAAAGTCATACCGCCAGAAGCAAAACAGCCCTGACGGCAGCTGTGTTGCTAGCATTGGGAGCTTTCTCGTTTGTAGGGATGCCAGTGGTGCAGGCGGCCGACGGCACTGAAAGCTTACGAAATAACGATTTTGTAGGAGCTAATGATCAATATTGGTATTATGATGAAGGCGATAAAGAATGGAAAACATATCAATATAAATTGACTAGTGCCTTTAATAACCGTGCACGAGGCAAATTACCTAACTATCAGGGCGGTGGTGCAAAGTTCCCTGGTGCCGTCACTGCAGGTTTATACGCACAAGCAGGACAGCAGACGGTTACCATTGGTGATCGTAATGCTGGTCAATCAAAAGGCAGTGTATTCATAGGCGAACATAGCGGATATAATAATGGGAATAATGATCCTGCTGGGATGAAAAACAACTATGTGACATCTGTTGGGTTCCAATCTGATGCTACCGGTTGGGGTTCTATTGCCATCGGCTCTAATGCAACCGCTGAAAATTCAAAGATGGAGAGCCAAGTTGTAGAAGAAGTAGGGAATGCTAATACTTCTGGTACAGTAAGTGATGATACTTATGGAATAAAAGAAAACCCGACAATCCAGGGAGCTTCTGTAGCTTTAGGCTATAACGCTCATTCAAAAGACGGTAATATCGCCATCGGTGCATATTCGGATGCAACGACAGACCTCAGTGATGATACGAGTGATAAAGCAAAGTCGTATTTAACAAAAAATAATGCAACTTCCTATGTATCCGTAGGTAGTAAGGATGTCCAGCGTCGCATCTCCAATGTAGCCGATGGTGCTGCTGATTCTGATGCAGCTACTATTGCACAGTTGAAAGAAGCTGTTAAAGCAACAGATGCCAGCAAAAAGGCAAACATTGACGCATCTAATATTGGTAAAAATTTAAAGTTTAAAGCAGACGGTAAGACAGCTGCTGATTCATCTGATATAACCACTAATGAAAACGACTGGGGCACGGCTATCGGCACAGGCAAGGTGGAAGACAAAAATGGCCAGCTTGTCACGGGCGGCACGGTGTATAATGCCCTCCAACAGCAGGCCGATAATTTGAAAGTCAACGCTGGCTGGGGCATCAACGTTGCTGATGAAAACGACCCGACGAACACCGGAAAGAAAACTAAAAATGTCATCAGCCTGAAACACAATCTTGGCACGGGGTACAACGATGACGAGGCTAACGGCATGATCATCGGCGGTCTGGTTGAAGACAGAGATCCTGAAAAACAGTACGGTGCTGCTGATGCAAATTCCGTTATCGTCGGTGCTGGTAAGGCCTTGGCATACGGCAAGAGCAGTGTCGTTGTCGGTGGATTGGACAATGTTGCTTCTGGCGCTACGTCTGTAGTCGTCGGCGGTGATAACAATAATGCAGCAGGAAATCAGTCTGCTGTATTCGGTGGACGTGATAACAAGGCCGCAGGCATAGCGTCAACGGCCAGCGGTGGTATCATGAATGCAGCTGTTGGTCAGCAGGCAACTGCCATTGGCGGTTCCAATAATTACGTATTGGGAGCAAACGCTACTGCTGTTGGCGGCTTGGGACGAGGCTATGCGAATGGTGAAGTCGTCTACGACAGTGCGGTACGAGGTAGTTCTTCTGTAGGCATTGCTGGCGGTTCTACCGGCGAAAAAGCAATCGGTGCTCTGGCAGCTGGCCATCAGGCAGTCGTCACCACGGAAAATGGCACGGCCATCGGCTATCAGGCTACGACGGATGAAGCGAATACCATTGCTTTCGGCCATGATGCAGGCGATATCTCCGGCTATACCATCGAATGGAACAAACTGCCCGAAGGTCAGGTCAATGCTGATGGAACGACTAATGATTATACCAAAGCTCCGAAATCTATAACTCCTACGACGTATAAAGACGCTTACTACAACCGTCTCGTCAAAGTCGCCGATGGCCAGGATGACCACGACGTTGTCGTCATGGAACAGCTGAAGCAGTATGCTAATAAAGATGCATTAAATATCGGCAGCAACATCAAGGTCTACAAGACAGATGGAAAGGGCAACGTGCAGGTCGAGGATAAAGACGCCACGACAAACGCTCAGAATGCAAATAAAAACGCCTGGGGCAAGGCTCTTGGTGCAGAAAAGTTCTCTAAAGGCACGACCACTACTGCCACAAATGCTTCTACTTCCGACCAGCTGGTAACGGGCAAGACGCTGTACAACTATGATGCGCCGGTTGCAGAAACTGGCAAGAAATTGAATTATGTGTCGGCAAACAATACGACTGGCCAGAACCTGAGTGCTCTCGATGCACAGGTTGCAGATAATGCATCTAAGCTGAACGGTAAGACTCATAACATCAAGTACTATTCGGTATCTGATAATGCACCTACGCTTGGATTTGACAGCTATAGCAATGCAGGTAATGACGGTGCCAAGGGGAGGGGCAGCCTGGCTGCAGGCTTTGTTACGCATGCAGACGGCATTGCTTCAACAGTAGCCGGTTCCTACTCCGGTGTCATCAATTCGGGGAATGCACAGGGTCGTGACCTCCGCGGTGCAGCGGCTCTCTCCTATGGTACGTTCAACGTCAACCAGAATACGGATACCGCGAAAGAACACAGCGGCGTAGCTAACAGTATTGTCGGCCAGGCCAATATGACGACGAACTCTAACGCTGCCATCATCTATGGTGCAGGCAATACTGTCACGGATTCCTACCGTCCGATTGCTGATAAAGCTTCGGCTATCTTAGGAAATGTATCCGATCCGAAAAAACTCAGTAAGGCTATGCAGGATGCCGTCAAGGAAAGCGGCGGACAGGTCATGGTCATGGGCGGCGGCAATAACGTCGAAAGTGCCTATATGAGCCAGGTTGTCGGTGTCGGAAATACTGTCAAAGGTAATCAGGCGAAGAATGATAAAAACGAATGGGTTACTGATACATCTAAAACAGCTATCAAGGATTATAACTCTGAAAAGTCTTCACAGTACAACTACGTCGACGGCTTCAGTAATGAGGTCATTAACGGCAAGCATGATTATGTCATCGGCGCCAACAATAAACTTTCCGGCGACAGCTATGATGATGACAAGGCCAAGCCAATCAAAAGATCTAACAAGTCTAATATTGTCATCGGCGATAACCATACACTGACTAGAAAGCAGAACACGGTAATTATTGGTTCTAGTGATACTGAAAATACGCAAACTATAGCTCGTGACGCGGTCATCATTGGCCACAATGCCAATGCAACCAGCGATACTGGTGCTGACAATGCGGTTGCTATTGGCCTTTCTGCTACGGCAACTGGCGGCAATGCCGTAACAATTGGTGTGAATACCTCGGCAGGAGAAAACAGCATTACCATCGGCTCTGAATCCAGTGCAATTTCCGGACAAAATATTGCTATCGGCAGATATGCTAAGGTTGATGGATACGAAGTTACTAAGGCCGTTGCCCTTGGACAGAAGGCCGAAGCACAGGTTGCTGATGGCGTAGCTATTGGCAGCAATTCTATTGCAACTGTAGCAGGTAATTCTGTAGAAGGCTATGATCCTACTACCGGCCAGGATTCGACAGACGGTACTGCTACTTGGAAGGCTAACAATGCGGCTGTATCCATCGGTAAAGCAGATGGCACAGTAACTCGCCAGATCAACGGCGTAGCCGCCGGTACAAACGACACCGATGCCGTCAACGTCGCACAGCTGAAGAAACTGGAAGGCATGAAAGCCAATGTCGATGCATCCAACATCGGGGCCAACCTCAAAGGTTCCGACGGCAAGACGGCTGCTTCCGCTTCCGACATCACGGCCAATGAAGATGCATGGGGGACAGCTATCGGCACAGGCACCATTGCTTCCACCAGCGGTCAGCTTGTAACTGGCAAGACCGTATATGGCGAAGTACGCCCGACTGCTGATGGCACCTATATCAAGACTGCCAACACCACAGCAGCTAACCTCACCGCTTTGGATACCCAGGTAGGGAGGAACACGACGAATATTTCTAATCTGCAGAATGGTGAAGGATTTACAGATAAAGGCAATACCTACATCAAGAACCTGGCCAAAGGTTCAATCGGGATGGAAAACGGCAGCCATACAACTGTATCCCATCGGGATGCAAATGGCGTCGAAACCTACAAAGTGGACGTGAATGTTGATGGCAAAGTGGAATCCGGCAATAAGGGAATCGTTGATGGCGGTGCAGTCTACAGTGCTATTCAGGATGTCAAAAATCAGACGAGTGCGGATTTAGCAAACAAGGCCAATGTGGATGCTTCGAATCTTACCCCTAATAACGTGACAAAGTGGCAGGAAAAGCTCGGCAATGGCAAAGTGGAATCCGGCAATACAGGACTTGTAACTGGGGATACTGTTTTCAAAGCAGTAGATACCAAAGCCAATAGAGATGGCTCTAATCTGACTGATAAAGAAGCTGATAGTTTCTCTGAAAAGATTGCTAGGGGCGAAGTCAAAGCCGGTGAAAATCGTGCTGTTTCCGGTGATGCTGTCAGCCAGGCTATCAGTAAAGTAACGGGTGATATGAATACCAAATTGGATGGCAAGGCGAATACGTCTCTGGATAATATCACGAAAGATGGTCAGACAGTCATCAAGAAACTGTCGCAGGATGCTGTACAGGTTAAGGCTGGCGACGACCATATTACGGTTGATGCAAAAACGGATGAAACGACCGGAAACAAGACCTATACGATTTCTGCCAAAGACGGCAAGGTCGCTTCCGGCGATACGGGCCTAATTTCCGGCGGTACTCTCTACAACGAAGTCCATGTGGATAAGGATGGTTCCTACATCAAGAGCGGGAACACGGTTGGAAATAACCTGTCCGCTTTGGATACGGGCCTGAAGAACACCAGCAGCCTGATCCATACCAATACCAGCGGCGATACCATCCATATTGGTGAAACCAGTAAGGCCACCAAGGTGGATGTAAGCAGCACGGATGCCAATGGCAACAAGAACGGCCGTGTGGTCACCGGTGTGGTCACCGACGCGAAGGATGCCAACAGCGCCGCCAACGTGGGCTATGTCAACGGCGTGACTGCCGCCAACACGCAGCAGATTTACCGCGACATGAACAACGCGTACAGCCGTTTGGATACGAATATCAACAGAGCGGCAGCCGGCAGCAATGCTTTGGCAGCGCTCCATCCGCTTGATTTCGACCCGGCTGATAAAGCAAGCTTCGCTGTCGGTTATGGTCATTACCGTAACGCCAATGCAGCGGCTGTCGGCGCCTTCTACCAGCCGAATGCCAATACCATGGTCAACATGGGCATTTCTCTTGGCAATGGCGACCCGGGCTTCAATGCCGGTGTCTCCTTCAAGATTGGCAAGGGCTCAACATACAACGGCGTCAGCAAGGCTGAAATGGCACAGACCATCCACGACCAGGCTACGGAAATCTCGGCTATCAAAGCTGACGATGCTGCTAAGGATAAACGAATCGATGCCTTGGAAAAAGAAAACCAGGAAATGAAGAAACAGATTCAGGAAATCCTGGCTCGCCTGAATGGATAAAAGGTAAGCGTAAAATAAACCAGTGGATTTAATCTCCTTGCCATTTATGAGAAAATAG
>ENA-ORSS01004352-ORSS01004352.1-human-gut-metagenome-genome-assembly--contig:-NODE-4352-length-10613-cov-5.485698_pt1 | contig 10613 bp, 9 predicted proteins | sample MGYA00241899_ERZ509162 | MGnify/ENA primary metagenome ERZ509162 (study PRJEB26280, sample SAMEA2338641) | human gut metagenome | biome: human gut; feature: human-associated habitat; material: faeces... | reverse complement strand
GCCTGCGGCTTCGATGCGCGTGTGCGCGGCGAGACGCTCGATCCGGCGCAGTTTGCCGCGCTGAGCAATGCGCTGCGCGCCGAGCTGGGTTGACATAACAAAAAACAAATCAGGGCGCCCCATCGCGGGACGCCCTGATTTTTTGTGGATACAGTTCTTTTTCGGTTTACATAACGAGTGGAACGGGAGCTTTCCATGCATACCGCCGGCTGCGCGCGCATACTGTGGTAGCAAACGCAGCAGGAGGGGGAGCGCCATGCCATATGAGGACAAAAAGGCCGTGCCGCAGCGCCGGCCGCACGCGGTCACGCTCGACGAGCGCAGCCATCTGACCGTTACGGGGGTGGACGAGGTCGTGCGCTTTGACGATACGGAGGTGTCCATGCGCACGTCGCGCGGGATGCTCACTGTGCACGGCGAGGGGCTGCGCGTCGGCCGGCTTGCGATCGACACGGGGGAGCTTGCGATCGACGGTGCGTTTGACGCGCTCGATTACACGGAGGAGACGGTGTCCGGCGGCGGCTTCTGGTCGCGCCTGTTCGGCGGATGAAGCTGCCGCTGCTCGGTCAGCTTGCGCAGCTCATGCTCGGGCTCGGGCTCGGCGCGGCGCTCGGACTGGCGTTTGATGTGCTGCGCGTGCCGCGCCGCCATGTGCGCAGCACGGTTTTGCGCACGCTGCTCGACGGCGTGTTTTGTCTGCTTGCGCTTGGGGCCGTGTTCCTGCTTGGCATGACGGCCGGCGACGGGCAGGTGCGCCTGTTTTTGTTCGCGGCCATCGCCGGCGGCTGGACGTGCTACTTTCTCTGGCTCAGCGGGCATATTTTCCCGCAGCTGGAGCGATCTGGCCGCCTGTGCGCGCGAAAAATGCGCCAGATCACGGCTCCGGGAAGAAAATTCATAAAAAAAGTTCTGTTTTTTGCAAAAAAACACTTCCAATCTCGCCGCAGATGTTTTAGAATAGGCTGTATTACTGGACGCAGATACGATCCGGGGGGAGGTACTGCCGACCGTGAAATTCAAGAAGGCAAGCATATTTACCAAACTGGTCATCGCGGCGCTGATGGTGTACGCACTCATCAGTCTGGTCGTGGTGCATCAGCGCACAGCACAGCTTCAGGACCGCGCCGCGGCACTGCAGCAGCAGGTGTCCGAGATGACCCAGTCCAATGCCGAGCTGCAATATCAGATCGACCACAGCGACGACGATGACATGCGCGAATCGGTCGCGCGGGAAAAGCTCGGTCTGGTCAAGCCCGGTGAGAAGATTTTTTACGACACGAGTGATTGAGCAAGGAGAAACGAACCGTATGCAGGTGGAAGTCGGAGCAGTTGTGGAAGGTACCGTTACCGGTATCACGAAGTTTGGCGCGTTTGTGAGTCTGCCGGACGGCAAGAGCGGTCTGGTGCACATATCCGAGATCGCCAACACCTACGTCAGCGATATCCGGCAGCACCTGACCGAGGGGCAGGACGTGAAGGTCATGGTCATTGGTCTGGAAAACGGCAAGGTCAACCTGTCCATCAAGCGTCTGGAACCCAAGCCCCAGCGTGAGAACGGCGGAAATCGGAACGGGAACTACCGCGGCGCGCCCCGTCAGGACGGCGGCGGCCGTCCCGGCGGCAGCCGCCCCAATAACGGCGGCGCACCGCGCGCTGCGCGCCCCAACCGTCCGGCCCAGCCGGCGGGGCAGGTCAGCGGCCCGAGCGGGGACGCCGCGTTCGAGGACCGGCTCAAGCAATTCATGCAGGAGTCGGACAGCCGCATGGCCGGCAACCGCCTCTATAACGACCGTTCGCGCGGCCGCCGCCGCGGCGGTGGAAACGGCCGCGGTTAAATCCCGCGCCGGAGCGTTAATACATGAAATATGAAAGCTCCTCCGTATGCAGCAGACATACGGAGGAGCTTTTTTGCGCTTTGAACGCTTTGTTCCCGAAGGTTTCGTCTTGCCTCACTGACACCGGTGTAGTATGATCGTGTTCAGATCTGCGGTCACAGAGGCTGACCGTTTCCCATCTGTACCGGGAGGCATACATTGTGGAAGTCTATCTGAGTGAACACATCGCGCCGTCGGCGTATGCAAGACTGGCGCGCCATTTTGAGATCGTGGACAATTTCGACCATCCCGAGCGGCTCGCCGCCATGGTCATCCGCCGCGCGGTCGTGCCGCGCGCGGTCATCGCGCACGCGCCGAATCTGAAGGTCATCGCCATGCACGGCGTCAGCCGCGATACGATCGACACCGCTGCCGCCGCCGAGTTCGGCGTGTCGGTGCCGAATGTGCCGGGGCTTGGCGCACCGGCGGTCGCGGAGCTTGCCGTGGCGGATCTGCTGGCGCTCAACCGGCAGCTGAAATTTGTCAACAACGGCCTGTGCGCCGGGCGCTTCGACCACTTCGGCGCGGAGGAATTCGTCTGCCATGAGATGACCGGCCGCACACTTGGCCTTGTCGGCACGGGCAACATCGCCCACCACGTGGCGGACATTCTGCGCGCAGCATTTGATGTGCGCGTCCTGTGCTGGAATCCGCGCCGCACGGCCGCCGAATGTGCTGCGTGGGGCTACGAGCAGGTCGAAACATTACAGGAGCTCTTTCGCCGCTCCGACTTCGTGAACGTGAGCATCACGCTCTGCGATGCCACGCGCGGCCTCATCAACGCGCCGGTGTTCGCCGCGGCGAATCCGGAGCTGCTGCTCGTCAACACCTCGCGCGGCGGCATCGTCAACGAGCACGATCTCTACGTCGCGCTCACCACGGGGCAGATCCGCGCTGCGGCGAGTGACGTGTTCGCGCACGAGCCGCCGGCGAGCGATGATCCGCTCATCCATCTGGACAATTTCATCGCCACCTTCCACATCGGCGGCAGCACATACGAGTCGCTCGAGCGCGTGAGCAACCGCGCCGTGGACTATGTGTTCCAATACACCGGCGTCGCAGAGCGGTGAGGCTGTCGGCGCTTCCGGGAGCGGGCAAACACTATAAAAAAACACCCGAGGCCGCAGCCTCGGGTGTCGGGATATTCCATCGTCAGATGGGCATGGTCAGCGAGTTTGCAATTTCCTGCACGATGGCCTGCGCCTCATACTCCTCGCAGATGCCAAGGATCTTCGCAGCCAGTTCCAGAGCGCCATACAGCATATTCCTTTACCCCTTTCGTCAGATTTCCGCCGCCGTCCCACACAACAGACGGCACCGGATGGTTGGTATTGCCGGTTACAGGTAATACTGTAACGGAAAAAGCATCAAAACGCAAGTGACAAATCTTGTGGAGTGTAACACTTTGAACATTTTCGTCCAATTTTCCGAAACCGTTTTGTTGCTGGTTGAAATATCTCAACCAGCACCGCGTAATCCGACAAAATGTTGCATAATTGCGCACTGGTCGACGGCCTTCACAGGGCGAAACGGCATTATGGAAACCGGTTCTCCACATTACCAACAGACTTTTCAACACAAACGGGGTGCAATTAACGATGTTATGTTAACTACGGATTGGTTTTCCCATTTTTCGGTGCTGTTCTTCCATGCGCGCACAAGTGTGCGGCAAAGCGGCATCCTGCTGCACTTTTGCCCTGTATGCGCCAAGACCCGCCGCCCGCTCTGTGTTCTGCAAGTGCGCAAAACCCCGGGAGCAGAACGCTCCCGGGGCAGGTGTATGGTTTTTGCGGGCCGGCGGTGCGTCGGTCACAGGCCGGTGAGGCGGCAGTAGCGCATCATGATGGCTGCGATCTGCGCGCGCGTGGCACCGCCGCTCGGGGCCAGATAGTCGGCGCCGTTGCTCGCGATGCCGGAGATGAGACCGTTGCCGACGGCCCAGCTCATGGCGGCGTATGCCCAGTTGGAGACGCTGGCGGCATCGGGGAAGCCGTTGAGGGATGCTGCGCCGCCGAGGTAGGCCGGCGCATACTTTTCGGTGTAGCCGTAGAGGAGAACAGCCATCTGCTCGCGGGTGATGAGGCCGTCGGGCGCGAAGGTCGTCGGGGTCATACCGGCGACGATGTCTTTGTCGTAGCCCCAGGCGACGGCGTTGTAGTACCATGTGCCGGGCCTGACATCCGTGAACGGCACGTAATATTTGCTGTAGTCGGTCGTGTCGCCGGAGAGGTTATAGAGGATCATCACGATCTGTGCGCGCGTGCTGACCGTGTCGGGCGAGAACGTCGTCGCGTCGAAGCCGCTCATCAGACCGTGGCGCACGCAGTAGTCGATGCCCTCGTGCGCCCAGTTGGACGGGGCGGGCACATCGCGGAAACGGAAGCTCGGGCACGCGGCGCCGCCCGGACAGACCGCAGAGCCGGTGGCGGGGATGATCTCGGTTCTGGTCTGGCCGCAGACGGTGCAGGTGTAGGTGCGGACGCCGGGCGTGGTCTCCGTCGGCGCGACGGTCACGGTGCCCTCGTCCCAGACGTGGGTGTGCGGGCCGGTGGCGGGGATGACCTCGGTCTTGGTCTGGCCGCAGACGGTGCAGGTATAGGTCATGGTGCCGGGGTCGGTCTCGGTCGGCTCGGCGGTCACGGTGCCGCTGTCCCACTTATGGCCGAGCGCGGGCTTGACATTGCGCTGTTCGCTCGCGCCGCAGTCTCTGCAGGTGTAGAGGTCATAGCCTGCCTCCGTGCAGCTGGGTGCGACGTTCTTGGTGAAAACGAAAGTGTGCGCACCCGTAGCGGGGATGACCTCGGTCTTGGTCTGGCTGCAGACGGCGCAGGTGAACGTGCGCACGCCGGGGGTGGTCTCGGTCGGCTCGGTGGTCACGGTGCCGTTGTCCCACGTGTGCGCGCCGGTTGCGGGGATGACCTTGGTCGCGATGACGTCGCCGCAGTTGGCGCAGACGGTCTCGATGCAGCCGTCGGCCCCGCAGGTGGGGGGCACGGTGTTTTCCGTCGTGCCGTAGCCGGTGTGCAGACACGCGCCCTTGCTGCTGACCTTGTAGCCCTGCCATGTGCCGTCGGTATCCAGCGTCCAGCCGTAGACCGGGTCGGGGTTATAGTGGATGGTGACGATGCCGGGCTCAAAGCTGTGCTCGGCCGCGCCGCCGGGCTGGACCGTCGGGGGCGCGCCGTAGCAGCGCACGTCTTTGAGTGCCTTGCAGCCGGTGAACGCATTGTGGCCGACGCTCGTCACGGTGGCAGGCAGCTTCATGTCCGCCAGCGCGATGCAGCCCTGGAAGCAGGCGTCGGGGACGGCGGTCACGCCGCCGGGCAGCGTCACGTCCGTCAGCGCGATGCAGCCGTTGAAGGCGGAGTTGCCGAGCGCCGTCACGGCCGCGGGGATAGGCGCCTTGGTGAGCGACTTGCAGCCCTCAAACGCGCGCTCGCCGATGGCGGTCACCTCGCCCTTATAGTCGACGGTCAGCAGCTTCGTGCAGTCGTTAAAGCATTTGTCGGGCACGGCGGTAATGGCGGCCGGCAGGGTCATGCCGCTGAGACTCGCGCAGGCGTCAAATGCGCCGCGGCCGAGGGTCTGCAGCCCGTCGGGCAGCGAGACGGCGGTGAAACTGTTGCCGGCGAGACCGAAATCGCCGATGGCGGTCACGGCCTTGGGCAGGGAGATGCCCTTGAGCTTCGCGCACAGGGCGATGCCGTAGCGGCCGATGCTCGTCACGCTGTCAGGCAGCGTGATCTGCGTGGCGGCCGGCAGGCAGAACAGCGCATAGTTGCTCACGTTCGTGACGCCGTCCTTGATGACGATCTTCTTGAGGTCGCCGATGGGGTCAATCTTAATACCATTTAGATTTAAGCCACCAATTCCGGCTTTAATCATGCCAAGGGCTTTGTAGTTCCACCACGGCGCAAGATTGCCGTTGGGGAAGTCGAAGTCTGGCATGGCCCCGGTGCCGGAGATGGTCAGCGTCTTTCCGTCAAGCAGAGAGTCCTTCACTTCCCAGTGCAGGCAGTTGTTCACACCGAAGTCGCCCTCTGTGGCGGCAGCGGTGAAGCTTTCAAAAATGGCTTCCGTATCGAGATCCGGGATCTCAAACTCCTCCTTGAACTGCTCGATCTTCTCGGTGATGAGTTTTTCGATGATTTCCTTCTTTTTTGCCTCAATGTCTTCAAAGATGCCGGCTGATGCGTTCACGGTCAGGCCGGAGAACAGTCCCACGACCAGAACCAGACACAGCGCCAGCGAGAGCAGGCGTTTTTTCATAGTTTCTTCCTCCTTGCGGTAATGTTCCTGGGTGCAACGGGAATATCTCACTGTTGAAAATATAGCATACTTCCGGCAAAGTGTGCAATGGATAGGACGCAAAAACCGACGGATTTGTTACGAAATCACAAATCTGAGCAAGAATTTTACACGTTTTTTTGCCTGTGAACGCTTTCGGGCTGTTGCAATGGCGGGGCGCGTCCTGTATACTTGCTCTGTAGACATGTTTTTTGAAGTGTCGGATCCAGGAGGGAGGAACCATATGAAAAAACGAGTGTTGTCGCTGCTGCTGTGCTTTGTGCTCGCGGCGGGACTGCTGAGCGTGTGTGCTCCGCCGGCGCAGGCGGGCACGATCGCGGACGCGTTTGAACTGTTTATCAAGCAGCCCGGTCAGATCAAAAAGCTCTTCGGCCGTGAGGTCGCCCACGGTGACTGCGGCCCCGCCGGGGACGAGGCGAGCGTACATTATAAGATCTACGAAGTCACGAACCCCACCGTTGTGCAGGACAACCCCTTCCTGCAGCAGATCTGGCAGATCCATGATTACCGCGAGGACGCGCAGTATTACGGCGTGTACATCTTCGGCGACGGGAAAATGGCGGACTACGCGGCGACCGGCCAGAAAGCGCCGTGGATGGGCAACGTGGAGGTCACGGAGTATAACGACAAGGGACAGGTCATCGGCACGACGGTCGTGGAAAACCTCGGCGAGGAGTATCTCGCGCTGGCCTACATCGCCGACGGCACCGACGAGGAGTGGAACGGCCGCACCGAGCGCTACTCCGGCGTTACGAATGTCGGCGCGTATGCGTTCAAGGACTGCCGCTATCTCACGTGCATGTTCCTCAATGACGACATCACCACCATCAGCGATCACGCATTTTATAAAGACGAGTACCTCTCGGCCATCAATATGCCGCGCAAGCTCGAGCTCATTGACAAGTATGCCTTCTACGGCTGCGACACGCTCACGTTTGTGCGCGCGCGCAACTGCAGCCGCCTGCGCCGCATCGAGGACCATGCGTTTTACAGCTGCACCATGCTCGCCGAGCTGCGCCTGCCGGAAGGCCTGACGTATATCGGCCCGTGGGCGTTCGCGTGGGACCGCATCCTCGGTCAGGAGGACACGACCCTCGGTCTGCCGTCGAGCCTGCAGACGATCAGCACGGGTGCGTTCGCGTTCGTCAACCACCACAAGAACCTCAACATTCCGGCCAACGTCACGAGCATCGGTGACTACGCGTTCATGTGCGATTACTACATGAACAACCTCACCTTCAGCCCCGGCGACAAGAAGCTCACCATCGGTAAGGCGGCCTTCTTCGGCGACAACCACATGAAGTCCGTCGACCTCTCCAACCGCGTCGCGCAGATCGACCGCTGCGCCTTCGCCGGCTGCGAGATGCTCGAGGAGGCCTACTTCGGCGACAAGATCGACACGATCGAGGGCCGCGCCTTCACGAGTCTGGATAACGCCATGAAGATCGCCGTCGAGGGCGTGCTCAACGGCATCCTCCGCCCGGACGATACCGAGCAGAACGCCGATCAGGCCGGTGATATCAGCACGGCCCTGAACATGATCGCCAAGGTCACGAAGCTCAAGCGCGCCGTCTTCAAGAACGACCCCGCCAAGAGCATCTACGCCGCGGCGGACTCCAACCGCTCCTTCCCGGATGACTGCGTGGTCTATTACCCGCAGGGCAGCTACACGTGGCTTGCCGAGCTCAAGGACGACGGCACATGGCAGGGCTACAAGACCGGCTTCTGGCACGGCGACCACATCGCCGCGTTCACGGACACGGTCGTCGCACCCACCTGCACGGAGCAGGGCTACACGCACCACGTCTGCACGGTGAAGGGCTGCACCTATGCCCCCGTGGACGACACGTTTGTGGAAGCGGCCGGCCACAAGTGGGCGCTGACGACGACGCTCCCGCCCACCTGCACCGAAAAGGGCACGCAGTTTTATAAGTGCTCGGCCTGCGGCGCGACCCGCACCGAGAAGATCGCCGCGCTCGGCCATGACCTGAGCCGCTGCGATCTCAAGCCGGCCGCCACCTGCACGCAGCCCGGCCGCGCCGTCGGCACGTGCGCGCGCTGCGGTGTGCAGATCGATGAGGTCATCCCCGCCAAGGGGCATGACTACAGCTACGCTGAGACCAGCGTCGCACCCACCTGTACCGAGCCCGGCCACTACAAGGGCACCTGCCCGACCTGCGGCAAGGACTATGACGATGTCGTTCCCGCCCTCGGCCACGACTGGGGCGAGTGGGTCACGTCGATCGAGCCGACCGTCTCGACCGTCGGCTACCGCTATCATGTCTGCAACCGCGACGGCTGCGGCTACCGCGAGGGGGAGGACATCCCGAAGCTGCACACCCACACGTGGGATGCCGGCGTCGTGACGCAAAAGCCCACTGCGGCCGAGCCCGGCGTCAGGACCTATACCTGCACCGTCTGCGGCCAGACCAGGACGGAGGCCATCCCCGCAACCGGCGTTCCGGAGACCTGTAACGGCGGCCCGGCCTGCCCGGGCTACGCCTTCCGCGATATGCCCGCGCCGAGCATCTGGTCGCACGCGGGGCTGGATTACTGCATCGATCATGGCTATATTGCCGGCACGTCGGCAACGACCGTCACGCCGGACGGCGAATGCACGCGCGCCATGATCGTGAGCATCCTCTACCGCGTGCAGGGCGAGCCCGCGAAGGTCAACGGTTATGAGCTCAAAAAGCTCGCCCCGCCGTTTGACGACGTGGAGCGCGGCCGCTGGTATACCGACGCCATCTGGTGGGCGAAGCTCACGGGCGTCGTCTCCGGCATGAGCCCGAGCACCTTTGCGCCCGACGATCCGATCACGCGCGCGCAGCTTGCGGTCATCCTCTATAACTATACCAAGCAGTTTGCGCCCGAGAGCCTGACGGAGACGGGCTCGCTCACCGGCTTCCCGGATGCGGACAGCGTCCCGTCGTGGGCGCGCACGGCGATGGCGTGGGCCGTCGGCAACGGTCTGATCTCCGGCGTCGGTGAAAACGGCGTCTCGTACCTCAGGCCGGAGGGCTGCGCCACGCGCGCGCAGGTCGCGACCATTCTCATGAACTACGACAAGGCGCTGGGCTGAGGCGCATCCAATACCGATAGAAATAAATAGAAACAAAAACAGCTCCGGAAGCGTTACCGCTTCCGGAGCTGTTTGCCGCCTGTGAAGTTTACATAATTCAAAATTGTTTTATTTAAGCTGCGTAGATGCTGCGATTTTCGTTCTTCTGATTTACATAATCATTATCCTTTCCTGCCGCGCAGCATCGCCGCGATCGTCACGGCGCTGTATCCGCTCTGCTGCCAGAGGTCGCCGGGCACCGTGCCGCCGTTGCGCAAAATGAGCGCGATCTGGCGCCGCGCATCGCTGCGCGCGGCTTTGGCTGCCTTTTCCTGCGCGGCCGCGTCCTTCTCGGCTGCGTCTTTCTCGTCCTTGGCTTTCTTGTCGGCGGCGGCCTTGGCGTCGGCGAGGGCCTTCGCCTGCTGCTGCAGCTTGCTGTCCGCGCGGTCGTAGGCGGCGTCGTCCATGTCGAGCAGCGCCGCGATCTGCGCCTTCGTCACGCCGTCACGGCTGTCGGCGGCGTCGAGCATCCGGTCGATGGCACTCAGGCGCGTCCTGCGCTCACCGCTGTAGCGCTCGTAGGCCAGCTGCGCCAGCTCCGGCAGCTTGCCTGCGAGCATGGCGCGGTAATAGCCGCCCGCCTGCTGCGAGGCCGCCACGGCCGCCGTCGAGGCCTGACCGCCCGTCAGCGCGGCCGCCTTGCCGAGGGCGTTTTCTGCCGCGAGCTCCGCCTGCCGCTCGTATTGCTGCCGGTAGGCGGCGTAGAGCTTGTCCGACGCGGGGTCGTAGTCAAACTGCTCGCCGAGCAGTGCGTCGAGCATCCGGTCGATCTGTTCGCGGCGGTCTGCCGTGCCGCGCCCGGTCAGCAGCGCCTCGGCCTCGCGGCGGTGCGTGTCGTCATAGTCCGGCACGTCTTCGATGGGCAGGTACTGCGCATAGTCACTCGTCTGTTCCTGACCGGCCATGCCCTCGCCGCGGATCTTCGCGTTGCGCTGCTGCTCATAGACGGCGGCAGCCGCGTTGTCACCGCGCCGGGCCGCCTGCTCCATGAGCGCGGCGTAGTCGGTGTCCTTGTCGTATTTGTATTTTGTCGCCATAGGTTCTCCTTTCCTCAGTGCTGCGGTCCGGCGGCGGTCTCCGTGCGCGTGAGCGAACATAGCCGCCATGCCCCCGTGCCCGTCAGCCGCAGGCGAAAGTGGTCGCACCGGCGCGGCAGTACCGGCAGGGTGAACGTACGCTTTGCACCCGCCGTCACGTTTGCAAGCGTGTGCCACTGTCCGTCGGAGTCATACTGCGCCGCCGCCGTGATGCTTGTGCCCGCCTCGGCCTCCAGCCGCAGTTGCACGCGCAGCAGCCGCTTGCAGTCCGGG
>ENA-ORSS01004347-ORSS01004347.1-human-gut-metagenome-genome-assembly--contig:-NODE-4347-length-10625-cov-7.563765_pt1 | contig 10625 bp, 9 predicted proteins | sample MGYA00241899_ERZ509162 | MGnify/ENA primary metagenome ERZ509162 (study PRJEB26280, sample SAMEA2338641) | human gut metagenome | biome: human gut; feature: human-associated habitat; material: faeces... | reverse complement strand
TGCGGCCCCACCCGCCCCCTGCATCAGCTCCAGTCAGATCTTACGCCTTGGCGGCAGCCTCGTTCAGAGCCTCCATCAGCCGGGGCACATCAATGCCGTGGGCCAGGGCGCCCTGCTCAATGTTCTCAAAGTGGGCGGCGGCGCAGCCGATGCACCCCATGCCGAAGCGCTGCAGTACCTCTACAGTAGCAGGATATTTCTGTACGATCTCCATGATGCCCATATCTTTTGTGATCAGCATAATTTATTATCTCCTTGCAGTTAAATTGGGGGAGGCAAACTCCCCTCCCTTAGTATAGTTATTTTTCCCCTATTTGTAAACAGAATCCGAACTTTTTTGCAAAGTCCCCCGTTCTGCCCGCCCGTTCATTGACAAGCGCCGCCGCCATGGTGTAAAATGATGCGGAACAAAGCCCCCGCCGGGGCCAATTTACAAGAAAAGGCACGAGGAACATTATGAAAACGACAACACGCCTGCTGGCCCTGCTGCTGGCACTCTGCATGGTATTTGCCTTTGCCGCCTGCGGCAAAGACCCCAGCGACCCCACCGATCCGACCGATCCCAGCAATCCCACTACCCCCACCGATCCTGATAACCCCAATCCCGATGAGCCCTCCAAGGAGGAGATCCTCAAGGAGCTGCAAAAGACCATGCTGGAAAATACGCTGGCCATGCAGCAGAAGAACAAGGATACCATCGGCTGGCTGTATATTGATGGCACCACCGTCAATGATGTGGTGGTCAAGGTCAATTATAACGATGATAACAAGTACTACCTGCGCCGCAATGCCAATGGTGAGAACGATAACGACGGCTGCTACTATGCCGATTTCCGCTGCACCAGCGGCAATCGCTCCACCATCTCGAAGAATACCGTCATCTACGGCCACAATCTGGGCCGGGCCGAAAATGCCCTGCTGACCGATTATCAGAACCACGCAAATGGCCCCAAGTTCGCTCAGCTGCTGAAGTATCAGGACGAGGAATTTGCCAAGACCCATCCTTATATCTACTACTCCACCATCGAAGAGGACATGGTCTGGCAGGTATTTGCGGTATTCTACACCGATATCAAGTTCGACTACATCAACCCCAACCCCGCCGATGCCACCTTCAATAGCCTCATCAAAAAGGCCCAGGATCTTTCCTTCTACGATTATGATGTGGAAGTGACCAGCAACGATAAGATCCTCACCCTCTCCACCTGCACCTATCGCCTGGCGGATGATACCAAGCTGCACTATCCCAATGACTACCGCTATGTCGTCATGGCCAAGCTGCTGCCCGCCGATGCCGTGCTGGAGGATACCGTTTCCCTCACCGTCACCAAGAACGCCCCGGTAAAACCCGCCGGCGAATAATGCCCCATCCAATAAGGCCCCCTTTCACACCGGGAGAGGGGCCTTTCGCGTTCCCCTAAAGCCTCCCCAGTGTAAGGAGTGTGACACTGCACCATCCAAAAGCCTCCCCTGTGTAAGGGGAGGTGTCAGCCGATCGGCTGACGGGGGGGTTGTTGGCGCAAACTATGTCATCAAACGCCCCGGCGGCGAACTGTACGGGTCTTGCACTCTGCAAAATCAGTGCGCCGCCGCCAGGCGCCCACAAATTAGCCTCCGTCGGGTAGGCGCTCAGTTTATACCTTTGCAAAAAAGGCCCCGCCCTCGCCGCCGGGCCGCCGCAAAAAAGAAAGCCCCCGCCATACGGCAGGGGCCTTGCTTGTCTTTTGTGGTTTGGGAATTACAGCTTGCCCAGCTTGGTGCGGCAGCTGCGGCAGACATACTTGTCGTCATAGGTAGCCAGCTCTTCCTTGGAGCCGCAGAAAATGCAGCAGGGCAGGTACTTCTTAAGAATGACCTGATCACCGTCTACATAAATTTCAACATCACTGTGGATGTCGATGCCGAGGGTGCGGCGAAGCTCTACAGGGAGAACGATACGGCCGAGGTTGTCAACTTTTCTTACGATGCCGGTGGATTTCATGGTACAGGTTCCTCCTTAATAAAGTTAGGTGGTTTGCTGGCGGTTTACAATATCTTCTAATATTCTCGCTTTTTCTCTACCTTGCTACTAAGTGTACTATTATTTTCCATGAAATTCAAGAGGTAATTAGCACAATTTCGCAAATCTTGTGGATAATTTTTGCCCCTAATTTGCCGCTTTTTTGGTTATTGTTGCTAAAATTGATAAAATGCGCACAGATTCCGTTATTTTACATAATTCGATAAAACACATCAAAAAAGGAAAACATTAGCGCAATACGCTCCCGTAAGGAGAAAAAGATGTTGATAATTCATCTCTATTCCCGCCAAATTGAAGAAGGGAGCTCCGCCCATGATGAACGGTATCCTTACCGCCCTGCTTATTTTTTCGGTCGTCACCGCGGCCTTCACCGGCCGGATGGAAGCGCTCTCCGCCGCGGCGCTTTCCGGCTGCGGGGAAGCCGTAAGCCTGGTCATTGCCCTCACCGGTATGCTGTGTCTGTGGAGCGGCCTGATGGAGATTGCCCGCCGCTGCCGCCTTACGGAAGCATTGGCCCGGCTGCTGCGTCCTCTTACCCGGTGGCTGTTCCCCACGGTGCCGCAGGGCAGCCCCGCCATGCAGGCCATCTCCATGAATCTTTCCGCCAATCTGCTGGGTCTGGGCAATGCCGCCACTCCCTTGGGCCTTGCCGCCATGCGGGAGCTGCAAAAGTTGAATCCCCATAAGGACAGCGCCAGCAATGCCATGGTCACCTTTGTAGCGATGAATACCGCCTCCCTCCAGCTCATCCCCACCACCTGCGCCGCGCTGCGGCCGGCTCCGCCGCCCCCATGGAGATCCTGCCGGCGGTATGGCTCACCGGGCTTTCGTCCCTGGCCGTGGTCCTGCTGCTGGACCGCCTGCTGCGCGGGAAGTCCCGCCGGCCGGAATAAAGGCAGGCCCGTGCGGGCGCCCTTCACCCCATCCGCGAATTTCATCAAAAGGGAGGGCATTCCATGTCATTCAGCGCCTGGTTCATCCCGCTGCTCATCACCGGCCTGTTCAGCTGGGGCCTCTGCTCCGGCGTGGATGTGTTCGATTGCTTTTTGCAGGGAGCCAAAGAGGGGCTCAAAACCGCCGCCTCCATCACCCCGGCCTTGGTCTGCCTGCTTACGGTGGTCACCATGTTCTGCCACAGCGGCGCCCTGGATGTCCTCACCGGCTTCCTTCGCCCCGTGACTCAGCTTATCGGCTTCCCGGCGGAGGTACTGCCATTGGCCCTGCTGCGGCCGGTCTCCGGCAGCGGCGGTACCGCCCTGCTGCACCAGCTGCTGGGGGAATACGGCCCGGATAGCTTCATCGGGCGGGTAGGCAGTGTGCTGGCCGCCGCCTCAGAGACCACCTTCTACGCTATCGCGGTCTACTACGGCGCGGTGGGGATCCGCCGTACCCGCCACACCATGGCCGCTGCCCTCACCGGGGATCTGACCGCGGCGCTGGTCAGTGCCCTTGCGGTCCGCTTGCTGCTGGGGGTGTGACCTGCCTCATCAGAGGGAAACGGTATCCAGATAATGCAGGAAGAAGCTGCCGTCCGGCCGTGTCATTACGGAGAAACGGGTCCGGAAGTCCCCAATTTTATAGGGATTTTCATAATATACATTGCCGTGCAGTTCGTAACTGACGCTTACCTCGGATTTTTCCCGATCAATTTGAACCTCCGTGTTCCTGCACACCGGAGTATTCCCCCATCCAAAGCCGGACCAAAACACATACTCCCCGGTTTCGGGAACATAGGTATCTTCACCAAACTCATAATCCGGAATATCAAACACCTCCTCGGCCATCTGCTGTATCTTTTCTTTTGGAAAGTGGTAACACCCCTCATCATCCATGGTGACAAAATCATGGTACAGGTATTTCTCCTCCTCCATGAACATTACCGTACTTAAAATAAAAAGATGGATCTGCCGGTCCTCCAACGGATAGGCGGAGCTCCCCAGGATATCTCCAGAGTAAAAGGCAAAGTTGGTCAGCTGCGCGGTCAGAACCTCCGAGGAAGCCTGCAGTTCCTCCTGCATTGCGTCCCAGTCCAATGCGGACTTTCCCTGCGGGGCGTTGCCGACGCAGGCGCAAAGGCTAAAGCAAAGTGCCAAAGCGATTGCGAGTGATAGCATCTTTTTCATGGCGTTTTCTCCTGTATGTTTTTGCCGCTGCGGCAGGTTTTCTATCATTTTACCATGGGCGCCGCAGGTGGGCAACGGAAAATTTTAGGGCGGTGACGCCTGTTCCTTGCCAGCGTCCGCCCTCCTCACAATTTTTTAACAAAATCTCCACATTCGGCGCTATGCAAAAGACCCCGCCGGTGCTATAATGTAAGTTAGAATACTATGACCTGTAAGGAGGAAATAGCAATGATGGACAAGATCCTGGTAGCCGATGACGACCTGAATATCTGCGAGCTGCTGCGCCTGTACCTGGAAAAGGAGGGCTTCGAGGTGGTAATGGCCCACGATGGCGAAGAAGCCGTGGCCAAGTTCGAGAGCGAAAAGCCCTCTCTTATCCTCCTGGATATCATGATGCCCAAGCTGGATGGCTGGCAGGTTTGCCGGCAGATCCGCCAAAAGAGCGATTGCCCCATCATCATGCTCACCGCCAAGGGCGAAACCTTCGATAAGGTGCTGGGCCTGGAGCTGGGCGCCGATGACTATGTTGTCAAGCCCTTTGATACCAAGGAGATCGTGGCCCGCATCAAGGCCGTGCTGCGCCGCAGCAGCCCCGCCGGCACCGCCGAAGGTGAGGTCAAGGAGGTCAGCTACGATAAGCTCACCGTCAATATGACCCGCTACGAGCTCAAGGTGGATGGCAAGGTCGTGGATGCCCCGCCCAAGGAGCTGGAGCTCCTGTTCCACCTGGCCAGCCACCCCAACCGCGTATTCACCCGCGATCAGCTGCTGGATGAGGTCTGGGGCTTCGAGTACTACGGCGACAGCCGCACCGTCGATGTCCACATCAAGCGCCTGCGCGAAAAGCTGGAAGGCGTCAGCGATCAGTGGAGCCTCAAGACCGTTTGGGGCGTCGGCTATAAGTTCGAGGTCAAGGAATAAGAATGAAAACTTCGCAGAAAACCCTGATGGGCAAGTACTATTCGGTGTGCTGCGCCATCATTCTGCTCAGTATGGTATTGGTCGGCTCCATCTTTATGGTGCTGGCCAATGACTACCTGCGGGAGGAAAAAATCAGCCTGCTGGAGAAAAATGTGACCCAGGCCGCCCGCCTCACCATGGAAAATTACGCCGCCCACGAGTACCGCTATGTCAGCAGCGATACCCTGCAGCCGGTGTATGCCGTGCTGGGCTCCGCCATCGAGGCCGACATCTACCTTTCCGATAACAAGGGCGATATCCTCATTATGGCCCATACTACCGAGAGCGCCATCCCCCAGTCGGTGCCGCAGGCTGTCCTGGATAGCCTCTCCAAAACCGGCAGCTATCAGGGCTCCGTGGTCATGGCCGGCACCGGGGAAGACCCCCAGTACGCCGTGGCCACCCCCGTGGTGGATGAAAACGGCCTTCTGGTGGGTGCCGTTATGGCCACCGCCCGGGCTGCCAACCGTGCCCTGGCCGGCGATATGCTCCAGATGTTCCTCATCGCGGCCATCGTGGTGCTGGTGGTCAGCTTTATCGTCATTTATTTTGTCACCACCAGCCTGGTAAACCCCCTGCGGCAGATGGCTGCCGCCACCCGTGCCTTCGCCAAGGGCGATTTCTCGGTCCGGGTGCCGGTGGAGGGCGATGATGAGATCGGGCGGCTGGCCTCCGCCTTCAATAACATGGCCACCGAGCTGGCCCTCACCGAATCGGTGCGCCGCAGCTTTACCGCCAATGTCAGCCATGAATTAAAAACCCCCATGACCACCATCGGCGGCTTTGTCGATGGTATCCTGGATGGCACCATCCCGCCGGAGCGGCAGAACCACTATCTGCGCATTGTCTCCAGTGAGGTCCAGCGCCTTTCCCGCCTGGTGCGCAATATGCTCACCCTCAGCCAGATCGAGGCCGGCGAGCGCACCATCCAGCCCACCGAGGTGGAGATCACCTCCCTTGTCACCAATACCCTGCTGGGCTTCGAGCAGCGGCTGGAGGAAAAGCACATCGAGGTGGAGGGACTGGATACTGACCGCTACTGGGTGCTGGCCGATGCCGACCTCATCCAGCAGGTGGTGTATAATCTCATCGATAACGCCGTCAAATTTGTCAATGAGGGCGGCACACTTTCCTTCGACTTTTATACCGAGGGCGAGAATATCATGGTAGCGGTGCGCAATACCGGCTCCGGTGTCCTGCCGGAGGAGATCCCGCGGCTCTTCGACCGGTTCTATAAGACCGACCGCAGCCGCAGCCTGGATAAAAACGGCGTAGGCCTGGGGCTTTCCATCTGCCGCACCATTATGAATGTCCACGAGGGCGAGATTTTCGTCCGCAGCCAGCCCGGGGAATACACCGAGTTTGTATTCGGCCTCAAGGCCGACCCCGCCCACTACAAAAAAGGCGTCAACCGCAAAGCCCCTATGGTAGATGCCAGCTTTACCACATTGCCGGCGGCCCCCGCTGCCGGCCGGGAGGAGAAACAGCATGAGAAACCGCAGCAATGACAGCAACTACCACTGGGATTACCAGGATTACCGGGGCAACTACGGCCAAAGCCCCGCCCGCGCCCGGAAAAGCAGCGGCCTGAAGTACTTCCTCATCGCCATGGGGGTGGTCATCCTGCTGGTGGGGGCGCTGTGCGTCGGGGCCTCCGTCTGGGGCAGCAAGCCTGCCCCGCAGCCGGATCAGGATTCGTCCATCGGCAATGAGCTGGAGCACCTGCCGGAGATCGACCAGCAGAACAAGCCGGAGGATAATGTGCCGGATACCACCGAAGACGGCCTTTTGACTCCCGCCGGCATCTATAAAAAGTGCGCCCCCTCGGTGGTGGGCATCATCACCTACGGCAGCAGCGCCACCGCGCAGGGCAGCGGCATCATCCTTTCGGAAAACGGCTACATCATCACCAATGCCCATGTGGTCAGCGGCGGCGAAAAGTTCGAGGTCGTTCTGCAAAATGGCGATAGCTATGATGCCACCGTCATTGGGGCGGATAACCAGAGCGACCTGGCTCTGCTTAAAATGCAGAACCCGCCCGAGGGGCTGGTCGCGGCTACCTTCGGCAACAGCGATGAGCTGGAGGTCGGCGAAATGGTGGTCGCCATCGGCAATCCCGGCGGTCTGGCGCTGGCCTCCACCCAAACCGTCGGCTACATTTCGGCGGTGCAGCGTACCATCACCACCGAGCTGGGCTACACCATGGTCTGCATCCAGGCGGATGCCGCCATCAATCCCGGCAACAGCGGCGGCCCCCTCATCAATACCTACGGCCAGGTGGTGGGCATCACCTCCAGCAAGCTGGTGGAGGAAGGCTACGAGGGCATCGGCTTCTCCATCCCCATCAATACCGCCCTGCCCATTCTGGACGATTTAATGCAGCACGGCCGGGTGACCGGTCGGGCACAGCTGGGCATCACCGTGGTGGAAGTAGGCAGCAATGAAGCCAATTATTACGGCATCCCGGCGGGTCTGCGCATCATGTCCATCAATGAGGACAGCGATGTGGGCCGTCAAGGCGCCGAGGTCGGTGATATCATCACCTCCATTGATGGCTGGGCCATCACCAGCCGTGCCGATTGCAGCGATATCCTGGCGCAGCACAAGCCCGGCGATACCGTGGAAATAAGCCTGTACCGGGCCAGCCGTACCGGCCGCGGCCAGACCTTCACCATCACCGTCACCCTGCTGGGGTCCTAAGCATCCCACAAAAGCCGCCCACGGGCGGCTTTTCTGCCCCTTGTGCCATATTGCCCATAAAGCCGTGTCATTTCCGGGCAAACCTGCCAATGGCATTTCGGTCGGGAGTGATGTATAATTAAAAAGAGGAGGAAAGCAACCCGCATCGATACAGTTAAGGAGGTGCCGAACAATGAAAAAGAGGATATCAGCCGTACTGCTGGCCCTGGCCATGCTGCTCGCCACCGCCCATGCCATGCCAAGTTATGTGGATGGCAGCGCCCTGGGCTGGCAAGAACCGCTGACCCTGGAGGTGGAAAGCGGCGACAGCATCGATAATGTCAAGCAGAAGATCCAGAACACGGGTGTTTCGGTAGATGGGAAATGCCTGTATTTTGGCAGCAGATTTTTGGAGAACGGCCGTACCTTGGCGGATTACAATATCCAAAAGGAAAGCACCTTGCAACTGACTACCTTTTTGGAGGTAGCCGATTCAAAGAACCTGTCTGATGCTCTGACTTCCGATACCGCGGTCATCCGCTTGACCGGGGATATTGAGATTACCGCCTATATGACGGTACAAAGAGCGGTGACCATCGATCTGAACGGCCACTTACTGAAAACAACCGGCAAGGGCAGCAACCTGATCCATGTCACCCCAAATGGAGAGCTGACGCTGATTGACAGCAATCCCAATGCCGTTCACAAGTTCGATAAGAGAAACGCCCTGTGGAAGCTGGCGGCAGAGGATGCCGAGGGTGAAAACATTGTCGAGATAAAGGGCGGCGCCATCACCGGCGGCACCGGCACAGGAGAAGCAGGAAATACCTGCGGCGGCGGTATCTATGTGAGGAAAGGCGGCACGCTCCTCATGCGGGGCGGCAATATCGTGGGCTGTACGGCGCGCGAGGGTGGCGGTGTTCATGTGGAAGATGGCGGCCGGTTCGAGATGTCTGCCGGGACCATTACCGGCTGCGTGGCACAGACCGCGAATAATGACGATACCCGCGGCGGCGGTCTCTGCAATTTCGGCACGACCGTCCTCTCCGGTGCGGCTGCCATCCGGGATTGCCGCGCGATCCTAAGCGGAGAAAGCACAAATAAGAACGAGGGCGGCGGCATTTGCAGCGTCCGCAATCTGACCATCCGGGATAATGTAACGGTAAGCGGCTGCACGGCGAATGAGGAGAGCGACGCCATGTCCATCGGCGGCGGCGATGCGAACAATAGTCCCACCGAGATCATCGGCGGAACATTCGATGGCTCCGTGACGAATGGCGGGACCATCAGCGGCGGTGCCTTTACCGGCCCGGTGTGGAATAATGGCATCATCTCCGGCGGCCAGTTTACCGGCTCGGTGGTGAACCGCGGTACCATCACAAACGGTACCTTTGGTGGCGAAGTGACCAACGAGAGCGGTCGTTCTTTCGGCACCATCTCCGGCGGTATTTTTAATGGAAAGGTAACAAATATCAACGACACAAGCGCTCCGGAAGAAACGCCGGGCAGAATTTCCGGCGGCACCTTTAACAGAGAGGTCATGGGGGCTTGTACGGTCACTTTCCTGTCCGATGGCGAAAGCGCCGCCCCATCCCAGATTCGTGCCAACACCCCTGCCGACCAACCTGCCGACCCCACTAAAGAGGGCTATACCTTCATCGGCTGGTACAAGGGCGAAGAAAAATGGAACTTTGCCGATGCCGTGACCGAAGCCATGACCTTGACGGCAAAATGGCAGCTCAACCAGTACACTATCACCTTTGATACCGCCGGCGGCAGCGAGGTCGCTCCCATTACCCAAGATTATGGTACTACCATCACCGCCCCGGCTGCTCCCACCAGAACAGGTTACACCTTTGCCGGGTGGGATCGGGAGATCCCCACTGCCATGCCGGCCGGGGATATGGCCATCACCGCCCGGTGGACCGAAAACCGGGTCATTGTCATCATCCGGCCGGATGACAGCAAGGATGAGCCGGACCCCGGTACCATCCATCAGTGGGGCCCCTGGCGCTCCAATGGGGATGGGACCCATACCCGCCGCTGCACAGCCAGCGGCTGCTTCGACCAGCAAAACGGGAAGTGCTGCGGCGGTACCCCCAATTGCACCCAGCGGGCAAGCTGCATCCTGTGCGGCGCCAAATACGGCAAGACCGATCCCACCCGCCACGCATCCCTGGAAAAGCTGGAGGCGATAGCCGCCACAGCGGCGGCCAATGGCCGGGTGGAATGCTGGCACTGCACCGCCTGTGATAAGTACTTTGCGGACGCGAACGGCAAAACGGAGCTCACCGCGGAGAATACAGTAACCGAAAAGGTGCCGCCGAGCATCATACAGGGCAGCGATGCCCGGTGGAAAAAGGGCGAAAGCAGCACCCTTACCTTCCGCTCCAACGCGGCGTTTGAGGACCTTATCGAGGTGCTGGTAGATGGCGCGGTGCTGCCCTCCGAAAGCTACGAGAAGCGGAATGGGGAAGGCAACATCATCGTAGAGCTGCGGGAAAGCTACCTGGAGCAGTTGGCCGAAGGGGAGCATACTTTGGCCATTCGCTCGGCAAGCGGAGATGCCACCACCCACTTTACCGTGGAGGCAGCACCCGATGAAACCCATCCGGTGAGCTGGTGGATTTACGCGGCGGCTCTGGGGGCTTTTGCCATCGGCACCTGTGTCGCAGTGATCTCCTTCCGGCGCAAAAAAGCCGGATAAGTGACAGCAAATAGCAGAGATTCCGGATCTCCTTCGTACCAAGTGTACGGGGGAGATTTTTTATTCAATTTTCAAGGTGCAGGTGGGAGGCAGGTTCCCGCTGGGGCAGACCCCCAAATTGCCCGATGAGGTCTGC
>ENA-ORSS01004346-ORSS01004346.1-human-gut-metagenome-genome-assembly--contig:-NODE-4346-length-10627-cov-7.574347_pt1 | contig 10627 bp, 8 predicted proteins | sample MGYA00241899_ERZ509162 | MGnify/ENA primary metagenome ERZ509162 (study PRJEB26280, sample SAMEA2338641) | human gut metagenome | biome: human gut; feature: human-associated habitat; material: faeces... | reverse complement strand
CACCGCCTCTGCCACGGCGTCCGGATCGCGGCCCTGCGCGCCGAGAACCAGCATGGCTGTCCCGGCGGAGGAATCGTATTCGACAGAGCAGTCGCCGTTCAGAAGTCCGTCGGCATAGAGATTGTTGAAAAAGGCCGAGGCCTTGCCGAACAGACACTCGCCGGCAAGCTCCGCAAGAAGCTTCTGCCGCGCTCTCGCCGCGCCGGACGCGGGATACGGCAGCTTCACGCCGAGCAGAAACTGCGGCGCGGAAACGCTCATCGTTTTCTCAGCGCGCATCCGGGCGGGCAGAAGCGTTTCGGGCGCGCCGTAGTCGCGCTCCGGCTTCTCGCCGGGCGTGTCCGGCAGTATTTCGCGCGCCGCCGCCGCGATCGCCTCGGGGTCTACGTCGCCGACGCAGCAGAGCACCATGTTTGAGGGATGGTAAAAGACGCTGTGGCAGTGGTAGAGCGTTTCGGGCGTGATCTGCGCGATGCTCTCCACGGAACCGGCGATGTTCTCGCGGATGGGGTGGTGGTCGTAGAGTGCGCTCAAAAGCTGGAAATATCCGGCATAGCCGGGGCTGTCCTCGCCCATGCAGATCTCCTGGCCGATGATGCCCTGCTCCTTGGCGACGCTCTCCTCGGTATAGTACGGCGTGGAAACGTAGGTGAGCAGCAGCCGGAGATTTTCCATGAAGTTTTCCGACCCCGTGAAATAATACGCCGTGTGGCCGGTGCCGGTGAAGGCGTTGGGGCTCGCGCCGAGCGCGGCGAAGTCCGAAAGGACGTTGCGTCCGTCCGGCATATCAAACATCTTGTGCTCGAGGAAATGGGCCACACCGGCGGGCAGATGCACTTCCCGCTCCCCCAGCCGGAAATCCCGGTCGATGGAGCCGAAGCGGGTGGCGTAGATGACATGGGTGCCGGAGTAGCCCGGCATGGGGCGGACGAGTACGGTCAGCCCCGAGGGCAGAACTTTCCACTGGTCAGCGGCGGTGCGTTCCAGCACGCTCTGGGTGTTTTCAGCCATTCTCGTTCCCCTCCTCCCGCGTCAGCAGACAGCTCACCGACAGGGTGAACTGCTTCAGAATATCCCGCACATCCTCCCTGGTCACAGCCAGCAGGGCGCGGCGGGCGTCGTCCGGCGTCTGCACCGGGCCGCCCCGCAGCACTTCCATATAGTACCATGTCTCGATGCCGCCCAGCGTATCCTCCAGGCCGTTCATCCCGGCCAGCAGGCCACGGCGGCAGTCTTCCAGCTCTTCGTCGGTGATTGGGCCGTCGCAGAGGTCCGCCAGCTCTTTGAGCACCGCCTGCTCAGCGCGGGCCGCGTCGGTGTGCTCGACGCCGCTGTTGACGGCCATGCTGCCCGTGAAGCTCTGGAAGGACGACGAGCAGTAGTAGCACAGATGGTCCCGTTCCCGCACGTTGAGGAACAGGCGGCTGGTCACGCTGCCGCCGTACAGCGCCATGGCAAGGCGCACTGCTGCCAGCTGCTGCGGCTGCATGGGCTGCCCCAGTGTGAACAGCATACACAGCTTTGCCTGCACCATATCGTAGTTTTCGGTCTTATGCACCGGCGCAATGGTGGGCATGGCCATGTTTTCCACCAGCGGCAGCGGGGCGCGGTCGATGCAGACAAGCTCTGCCAGCAAAGCATCCCGGATGGCGGCGGTCTGGGCGGCGTCGCAGCCCAGCACCAGCAGCTCGATGTTGGCGGTGCGCAGCATCTGCTGATAAGCGGCGGTCAGCATGGCCGGGGTAAGACCGTCCACCTCTTCCAGATAGCCCTCCTGCCGCACGCCTGCCGGGCTGTCACCAAAAAACTCCCGGTTGGCCTGATGCAGACAGTAGATGCGTTTATCGTTGATTTCATCCTCAAGGCCCTTTTTCAGCATCTGCTTTTCAATGCTGACGGCCTGCGGGTCAAAGCAGCCGTCCACAAAATACGGATGGAAGGCCGCACCCAGCGCGATTTTCGTGTACTCGGCGGTCAGTGCCTCACCCTCCAGCGCAAAAGCATCCTTGATGCCGGTCACACTGACGCAGAGGTTATGGTTGCAGCCCATGGGGCGGGCGTCCACGGTCAGGTCTGCGCCGTAGAGCTTTGCCAGCTTTTTGGTGAGGCGGGTCATATCCGGGCAGTCCGCATAGCCGCGCTCCATCACCAGCGGCAAAAGCGCATGGGCAGTGGCCGTTTTACGCTGGGCCGGGAAAGCAAAATGGATGCTGATGCGGCAGCGGTTGAATTTAGAAGCCGGGTCGCAGGAAAGATGCACGCCCGGTGCAATGAGAGTACGTTCCAATGATAGTTCCCTTCTCTCTGTGCCGCAGCACAGAGCATTTGATTCAGTCTGCCCTCTGCAGGGCGATGAACTCTTCAAGGCTCAGGCCGCTGGCGCGGATGGCAAGGGCGTTTTCCACCCCCACATAGCGCCAGTGCCACGGCTCGAACACGATGCCGGTGGCGGTCTGCCTGTCCTGCGGGTAGCGCAGGATAAAGCCGTATTCCGCCGCGTAGGCCGTAAGCCACTCGTAGGCGCGGGTCTCGGCAAAACCGGTGTCCTGCTGCGGATTGTCCGCGCTGAGGATATCTGCCGCGTAGCCGGTGCCGTGCTCGTTGGCGTTGGCGGCGGGCTGGATGGTAGCCGCCAGACGGGCAGCTTCCTCTTCGGACTTGCGCTTATCGCGGTAGGTCTGCACCCGGGCCTCGTAGGCGGCCTGACGGGTGTCGGCGTCCTGATAACCGGCCACAAGGGTCAGGCTGACGCCGTCCGCCTGCGCGGCGGCAGCCATGCTGCGATACTGCATGGCTGCTTCGGCTTCCAGCTGCTGGCCGGTGGCCTCGTCGGCGGTGTCCAGCAGCGGGGCAGGCTCAGCGGTATAGGGCAGGTTGGCGTTCACCAGTACCAGCCGGGCATCTGCGGCGTTAAATACATAGTCTGTGCCGTCGTACACGCTGGCTGCAAATACCTTTGGCCCGGCCAGCAGGCCGTGCACCTTGGGCAGCAGCCACAGGATGCCGCCGGTCAGCAGCGCCACCACTGCCGCGCAGCCGGCCAGAAACAGCACCCAGTTGCGGGCCAGCCGCAGCATTTTGCGGCGCTTCCATTGTTGATAGGTCAGGCGCTTCTCGGCAGGCGCTCTGGAGGTACGGGTGGATTCACTCATGCGGCGGGGCTCCTTTTCGGCATTGTTGCAGCGCCGGTGCGCCGCACAGATTCAAACTATATTATACACCCCTTTGCAATTTGTGTAAACGCCGCCGTGTGTAAAAAAATTATGACCCGCCCGCCCCCGGCAGGGAGCAGACAGGCCATAACTGAAAATTTTACGCAGATCAGTCAAACAGCATATCGTGGATGGCACCGACAGCCTTGTCGGCGTCTGCACGGTCGATGATGCAGGAGATCTTGATCTCGCTGGTGGAGATCATCTTGATGTTGATATTGTTGTTGGACATTGCCTCGAACATCTTGGAGGCAACGCCGCTGTGGCTCTGCATACCGGCACCCACGATGGAGACCTTGGCGCAGGTGGTGTCCACGCTGACATCGCTGAAGTGTGCACTTTCCTTCAACACACGCATGGCCAGCTCGGCTTCGCCTTCGGCACAGGTAAAGCTGATGTCCTTCTTGCCGTCGCGGCCGGTGGACTGCAGAATGATGTCCACGTTGATGTTCTTCTGTGCCAGCAGACCGAAGATCCTAAAGCTCATGCCCGGCTCATCGGGAACGTTGAGAATCGTGATAACGGCAACATCGGTGTCCTTGGCGACACCCTTGATCAGCATACCTTCCATGTCCTTTGTAACCTCCTTAACCACCGTACCCGGGATGGGGTTCAGGCTGGAGAGCACCTCCAGCTCCACATTGTACTTTTTAGCCAGCTCCACGCTGCGGTTGTTCAGCACCTGTGCGCCCAGAGATGCCAGTTCCAGCATCTCGTCAAAGGTGATCTCTTCCAGCTTACGGGTGTTGCTCACTTTGCGCGGGTCGGCGGTATAAACGCCCTCCACATCCGTGTAGATCTGGCAGCGGTCAGCGTGCAGGGCAGCGGCAATTGCCACAGCACTGGTGTCGGAGCCGCCGCGTCCCAGAGTGGTGATGTCATCCAGCTTGTTCAAGCCCTGGAAGCCTGCCACCACCACCACGCGGTTGCGCTCCAGCTCGGAGGAGATCCGCTCGGTCTCCAGCCGGGTGATGCGCGCCTTGGTGTAGGCACGGTCGGTACGGAAGCCCGCCTGCCAGCCGGTCAGGCTGATGGCATGGCAGCCCAGCTCGTTCAGCGCCATGGCCAGCAGTGCGATGCTGATCTGCTCGCCGGAGGCCAGCAGCATATCCATCTCACGCGCCGAGGGGTTATGGGTGATCTCCCCTGCCTTGGCGATCAGGTCATCGGTGGTGTCGCCCTGTGCGGAGACTACCACCACTACGTCATTGCCCGCGTTGTGGGTGTTGGCCACGATCCGCGCAACGTTGAAGATACGGTCACGGTCCTTTACGGAAGAACCGCCGAATTTCTGTACGATCAACGCCATATCTTGTCACTCTCCTCTTTAACGCCCCGCGCTTGCGGGGGGCTTGCCGGGCGGAAGCGTTCTTGCACTTCCCTTACCCATTTATCATTCCACGGTTGCGCCGGTGTTATCGGCATCCAGCTGCAACAGTGTAAATGCTTCACATCCGTCCAGACCTTCCAGCAGCTCCAGACCTTTTTCCAGCTTGGAATAGAACTTTTCGGCCTCGGCCTTTTCTGCCACAGCCATGACCGTGCTGCCTGCACCGGACACATACACGGCCTTTGCGCCGCACAGCCGCGCCATATCGAATACCTCGCGGGAGCCGGGCATCAGGGGCATGCGATACTGCTGATGCAGCTTATCCTCGGTGGCAATGGCCAGCAGGTCGTGCCGCCCCTCGCAGAAAGCTGCGGGCACCAGCGCCGCACGGGACAGGTTATACACCGCGTCCTTATGGGATACCTCTTTAGGCAGGGCAGCGCGGGCTGCCTCGGTCAGCAGCTTGTAGTCCGGCACGATGGCAGCAAAGCAGAGGCTTTCATCCACATTCCGCTTGACCGAATACACCTTGCCGTCCTCGAACACGCTGCTGGTCAGGCCGCCCAGCAGGGCCGGAGCCACGTTATCGGGGTGTCCCTCAATGGCAGTTGCCAGCGTGAGCAGCTCCTGCGTGTTGAGCACATCGCCCAGCATCCGGTTTGCGCCCAGCAGACCCGCAATGATGCAGGCCGAAGAAGAGCCCAGACCCCGTGCCATGGGGATGGGGTTCGTCTGGGTGATCTTGAGGGGCGGGATCTGCTTGCCAACCTTTTCGAACAGACCCTTGGCGGAGCGGTACACGAGATTCGACTCGCCCCGGGGGATGCGGGTGCCGTCCGATGCCGAGATCTCCAGCACCTCGCTGTCCTCAAAGGTGACCGTGTTGTACAACGTAACTGCCAGACCCAGCGCATCGAAGCCGGAGCCTACGTTAGCGCTGGTGGCAGGGACCGAAACCTTGATCTTCATTGCCGCAGTTCCTTTCCGTTACACTTCCTCGGGCAGACGCTTGAGCACCAGCTTCACGCTGCCGCCCACGGCCTCCACCTTGCGCGCGGCCTCTGCCAGCGCACGCTCATCGGCGCGCTTCACAAAGTAGGCGCAGCCCTCGTACCGCTCATCCACCACCTTGCCGTAGCCGTAGATGGCTTCCACCACAGCGGGTGCAATGCCCGCCACACGCACATAATATGCAGCAGGAGCCGGGTCGGTGAGCATGCCGTCCACCGGGTCCGCAGGCTGCCAGAACAGGCTGTCGTGCACCTGTGCGCCGTTTTTCAGCGCATCCACCACGTCTGCCACCACAGCGCTGGCGGTAGGCAGCTTGCCTGCGCCCTTGCCGTAGAACACCACATCGCCCAGCATATCGCCCTTGACCAGCACCGCGTTGAACACATCGTCCACGCTGGCCAGCTGGTTTGCCTTGGGCACCAGACACGGCTCTACACCGGCGGCCACGCTGCCGTCCTTGCCAAGCTTCATCCATGCGATCAGCTTGATAACGCAGCCCAGCTTTTCGGCGCTGGCCACATCGGCGGCGGTAATGGCGCGGATGCCCCGGGTGGGGATGTTCTGAGGGTAGATCTGGTGACCGCACACCATGGAGGACAGGATGGCGATCTTGCGGCAGGCGTCGCGGCCGTCCACGTCATCGCTGGGGTCCTTGGTCTCTGCGTAACCCAGCTCCTGCGCAATTTGCAGCGCATCCTCAAAGCCCAGGCCCTCCCGCACCATCTTGGTGAGCATGAAGTTGGTGGTACCGTTCACGATGCCCTCCACCTCGGTGATGACGTTGGCCGCCAGGCACTGGTGCATGGGGGTGATGATGGGCGTACCGCCGCCCACAGAGGCCTCGAACAGGAAAGCGCAGTCGTGCTCCTTGGCCAGTGCCAGCAACTCTGCGCCGTAGGTGGCCACCATCTCCTTGTTGGAGGTGCACACGCTGCGGCCGCTCTCCAGACACGCCTTGACGTAGGGGTAAGCAAAGCGGGTGCCGCCGATGGTCTCCACCACCACCCGGATCTCCGGGTCCTGCAGGATCACATCGATATTCTTGACCACCAAAGGCTCCACCGGGTTGCCGGTAAAATCCTTCGGGTCCAGAATGTATTTTACCTCCACCGGTTCGCCAGCCCGGCGGGAGACGCTTGCAGCATTGTGGCACAGCACCTCGTATACGCCGCTGCCCACCGTGCCAAAGCCCAGAATTGCAATTTTAGCCATACTCTCTTTCCCTCGTTTCCTGTTTTGTTACAGGTTATACCCACAGCGCACACCCACGACCATGCGCTGGCGCGAAAGCTTTTCGGTCAGTTCCTCCGGGGACATCTGCATGGTATCGGTGCGGATGGTGACCGCCACCAGCGCAGCCCCATTCTCCGGGGTGGACTGGTTGATGGTCACAATACTGGCGCCTGCGGCGCTGATACCGGCCAGAAGGCTTTGCAGCGCACCGGTCTCGTCCCGCAGGGTGGCCATGACCGTGATGACCTCACGGCCGTTCTCTGAATCAAAAATACAATCCTTATACTTATAAAATGCACTGCGCGAAAGCTCTACGGCGCGGGTCGCAGCCGAAATGCTGCGGGCTTCGCCGCTGGCCAGCAGCTCCTTGGCGCGTACCACCTTGAGAAAAACCTCCGGCAGCACCTGCGCATCCACCAGATAAAAACGGCGTTCCAACTTGTTCACCTCTCAAACACAAGTGTTCTTGCAGAAAATATAATAGCATCCGAACCCCTGCAATGCAAGTGCCCGGATGCTATTTTGTCACTTTGTCCAGTTTTGTCTTGTGAAGTGCGCCCTGTCCTTGCCGGATTTTTCAGCAAAGGGGTGAAAAAGTACGATTTTTGTCCTTATTCCGTGTCCAGTGCACTGGTATCGGTGGGGATGACCGGCTGGGTGGGCACAGCATCGTCTGTGTTCTCGGCAGGGGCAGCAGCCTGCGGTGCGGCATGGGAATAGGTGCAGGTATCGGGCAGGTCATCGGCACGGTAGTAGCCCACGGCAGTGCTCGGGCAGCCTGCACCGGCCAGCAATCCGCTCTGGGTGCAATAGCGGCGCTCCACCACGCCTGCGGAGGCGGGGAATGCCTTATAGGGCAGGTCTGCCTGTGCCTGCTCCATCAGTGCCTTCCACGCCATAACACAGGTGCGGGTCTTGGCTTGCTGCTTGGACAGGGTCTTGGTCATATCGTAAGGTGCATCATATCCCCACCACACAGCGGTGACATAGTAGGGCGTGCCGCCCACGAACCACAGATCCTTTTCGTCGCTGGCAGTACCGGTCTTACCAAAGGCCTCCATGCCGTTGGAGTTGGGGTAGCGGCCGCTGGCAGTACCTACGCTGGAGAACAGAACGTTCTTCAGCAGACGGTTCATGACATAAGCGGTATCGGGGGTCAGTGCCTGATAGCTGGTGGCGTTGTTTTCCAGATAGATGTTGCCGTCCCGGTCCAGCACACGGGTGTACAGGTGCGGGGTGGTGTACTCGCCATCATAGAAGATCTGGAAGGCCGCGGCCAGCGCCATGGGGGTAACGCCCTTGGTTTGGCTGCCCATGACCATCTGCGCCAGACCCACATCGTTGGTGGGGTCCAGCGTATTCAGCTGCAGGGTGTTGTAGACGAAGTTGAAGATATTGCTTGCGCCCACAAGGTCGCCCACGCGGACTGCGATGGTATTCAGCGAGCGGGCAAGGCCGTTCCACAGCGGGAGATCGCTGCCGTCGCCATAGTTGCCGCCGTAGTTGCGCGGCCAGCTGCGCCATGCGTTGGGGTAAGCGCGGAGCTGCTTGTCGGAGAGTCCCATCAGGCCATTCTTGCGGCAGTAGTCCTCGTCCCGGATGATCATATCCTGCTTCTGGTACAGAGGGGAGTTGTTGAGCATGGTGGACCAGTTGACCAGACCGTACTCAATGCCCAGCGCATAGGCACCGATGGGCTTGATGGTAGAACCGGTCTGCCGCTCCACATTATAGGCGCGGTTCAGGGAAAGGCTCTTGGTCTTTTCGCCCAGGCCACCCGCAATGGCCAGCACGTTGCCGTCATAGTCCAGCGTGACCATAGCAGCCTGCGTGCGCACGTTGCGGTAATAGTAGACGGTGCCATCCTCGCCGGTGCGGGTCTTGGGGGTGCCGTCTTCGTTGAACACCTGCACATCATCGTCCGAAATGGAGGTGACCTCTTCCTCATGCCAGCCCGCCGGGAAGTAGGCATCGTCGGTGTTCAGCAACAGGTTTTCCATCTGGGACTGCAACTTGGTGTTGACAGTGGCTTCGATGGTAAAGCCGCCGGTGTAGAGCAGCTTCTGCGCCTCGGACTCGCTGATGCCCTCCTTGGTCATGATGTCCTGCACGACCTCATTGAACAGTGCATCGGTGAAGTAGGAGGTGACGGTGCTGGGCTTTTTGCCGCTGTCTTCTTCGGCCAGCACAAGGGGCTGTGCAGCGCCGTTGCGGTAGTCCTCCTCGCTGATCACACCCTGCTGCCACATATTGTACATGATGAAGTTGCGGCGGTGGATCAGATTTTCGGGGTTCGTATAGGGGTTATAGTTGGTGGGGTTTTTGGTAATAGAGGCAATGGTAGCGCACTCCCACAGGCTCAGCTGGCTGACGTCCTTGTTGAAGTACTCGTTGGCCGCCGTCTGCACACCCTGAATGGTGCCGGTAAAGCTGATGGTGTTCAGGTAAGCCTCCAGAATGGTCTCCTTGGAGTAGCTGCGGCTCAGGCAGAGGGCGCGGTAGATCTCGCGCACCTTGCGCAGTGCACCATCAATACCGCTGGCGCTGTTGTCATCGGTCAGGTTCTTGATGAGCTGCTGTTCCAGTGTGGACGCGCCCTGCTTGGAGCTGTAAATGGGCAGCAGATACTCGTTGATCATTGCACCGATGGTGCGCTTGAAGTTGACGCCAGGCTCTGAGTAGAAGTCCTTATCCTCGGTGCAGATGAAGGCATACTGCAAATTGGAGGGAATCTGCTCAAGGTCTGCCCATACGCGGTGGCTGTTGGAGGAGCGCAGGGTGGCATACTCCACCTGTGCGCCGGTATCCGGGTCGGTGGCTACCACCATACTGGACTGGCTCAGCTGAATGTTGTCCAGGTCCAGCAGGTCACCGTCGTTGGCAGTAGCCTGCACCACATAGAACACCATGCCCACGGCCACCACGCTGCCCAGCATAATGCCAAGGCAGAGCACCGTAGCGACGGTGCGGCCAATGAACCGCAGGATGGGATGCTTGCTCTTTTCCTTCGGCGGCTTGGGGCTTTTGGGTGCCTTGGGTGCGCGGGTACGGTTTTCCGCTGCGGAGTGTACCTCGCGGCGGCTCTGGGAAACATTAACCTTACGTCCCACCGGGCGGGCAGGCTGCTCCTCGCCGCCCCGGTGGATCTTTCTCATCTCATTGTTGGAGATAGGGATCGCCTCCTGACATTTCAAGACTGTTGCCGGGCATAGCTGCACCGGGCTTTATCCACATCGTTTGTGACACGAAATTTCAAACTGCAACACCATATTATAACACGCAAGCCCCAGCCGGGCAAGAACCAATCTTTGCGCGCTGAGCAGATATAAATAGTATAACACACTCTCTTGTGGAAAGTACAGTATCTGCGTGTGAAAATTGTCTGCCATCCGCCAAAACGGGGCATACTTACCGGGGAAGGGAGTGTTTTTTATGCGCAAGCTGTCTGTCTGCCTGTTCTACGGGCTTTGCGTATTCACCATTGTATTCAGTCTGTTCTGGATGGCGCTGCCAAAGCTGCCGCTGTCCCAAAGCCCCGCCGGGTCTGAGACCGACCCCGCCTCTCCCCTGAGCCTTGCCGCGCAGGCAGTGCCCCAGACGAACACTGCCCGCTACTGCCTGCAAGACAGCGGCGGGCGGGTGGCGGTGTACCCCTGCCGCGCCGACGGTACCCCGGGCACCCTGATCCGCGTGACCGGCATCTACACCAATCTTCTGCCCGAAAACGACGCCTTACGCATCAAGCGCGGGCTTGTGGTCAACAGCCCCCGGGAGCTGGACCTGCTGCTGGAGGATTTGGGGGAGTAAATGCAACGAGCCGCTGCACGATGTGCAGCGGCTC
>ENA-ORSS01004328-ORSS01004328.1-human-gut-metagenome-genome-assembly--contig:-NODE-4328-length-10675-cov-2.679567_pt1 | contig 10675 bp, 7 predicted proteins | sample MGYA00241899_ERZ509162 | MGnify/ENA primary metagenome ERZ509162 (study PRJEB26280, sample SAMEA2338641) | human gut metagenome | biome: human gut; feature: human-associated habitat; material: faeces... | reverse complement strand
GGTAGCCGATAGTAAAGGCAATAGCCAGAAGCAATACGCTTCCGGCTATGTACAGTGTTCTTTTATGACGAAATAAGGTCAATACTTTCATGTTATCTTCTTGTTTTCTTTCTGCATTTTCGTTCGATATATCTCACTCCGAGTACAACTCCGCTTAATGAACAAACCGTGCCTCCAAGCAGCAATACCCACAGTACACTTTTACGAAGTGTAGGAGAGGAGTTCAGTCCTTGTATGCGTAGTCTGTGCAAAGCGGTATACATCCAGTATTTCCAACGGGCAGTGCTATTGACGTATCGGACTGTGGCTGTTTCCGGATGAATGTAATAACAACTGTGGTCGGGATCGTCTACTGTGATTTTCCATACCGGTAATAAACTGCGGTCGCGATACATCCTACTCATGTCGCGGTAGTAAGTTTCGAATTTATCAATCAATTCGACCTTCAGATGGATGCTGTCCCCATGGATTGTCCTTACTGCGTCAGTAACCTGTTTTTTGTCCAATTTCAACGGATGGGGCAGAGAGTCGGAGGCATCGATGTACAGATCTCCTTCACTCCGTTTTACTATGTAGTAGGGTTTTGAACGGAAATTACTCCATTCCACCTGGCGTACGTCCGGATATTCGGTTAGTATTTGCCGATAATCCAATAGATACTGATCCGGTTGGGGTGCTCCCTTCTTTATTTCCCGTGTGGGGTTCCTGTCCAATACCGGTTTGCTGATCCATGCCGGCACTTCCGCCAGTGACATCATACCGCTGAAACAGAATGTCAGAACAAAAAGTCCAAAAACAATTCCCGTTACATAATGCCAGTGATACCACTTTTTACGATAGGGTGAGAATTTTCCTTTTTGCTTTCGTGATCGACGCCATACATCAATACCTACCCACAATCCGGCAATAGTCATCAGGCATCCGATACCGGATAACCAGATTACCGTAATGCTCCATAAAGCGGCATCTTGGCGGAGCCAAGTAAAATAAACCCAATGAGGAATGGCTCCCAGCCATGCCCAGAAACGTTCGTTACGGGTAGTGAACTGCAAGACTTCTCCGCTTTGCGAACCAATGTATAGCTGGTGCTTTTCTGTGTCGGCAAAGTGAAATTTATAGATGGGAAACTCTCTTTTCAGACTGCCGAAGGGTATCCATTGATCCAGTCGGTTCAAAGTATCGATTCTGTCTATCGGTGCGTTACACCATAGAGAGGCTACCCGGTGGATGCGGCTTCCGTCTATAACCGGAAGTGCCTGAACGGAGTCGGCCGGAAGATTGTGTTCACCTTTGTCCGTACGGATATGGAATATGGTTTGTCCGAGGTATCGGTCTAAACGGATTCCCTTAACTTTTTCTCCTTCGGGCAGGCGAGAAGTAATTTCACTGACAGAAGGCAGAGAAGGAGACAGAGGCTCCAGCTTTTCTAATTTTTCAGCTTGTGATGCACGTGGAAATCCGTGGTACATCATGACAAAAGCCGATAGGAACCAAACTAAAAACAGGATACTGAGCAGTGTGCCCAGTACCCTGTGAATGGTATACATGAATTTCGTGATCATCATTATAAAGTATAAGATGCGGAAAGCATGAAGTTACGAGGCATGCTTGGTATTAACTGATTACCAAGTGCCTGATTACAGTATTCTTTATTGAACAGATTATTGATGTTGACTCCCAGGCGCACATTGCTCTTTAATGTATAAGAGAAACCGAGGTCGGTCAGCCAGTAAGCATCGAACGAGCTCGTATTATCCGAGTTGCGGTATACTTTGTCCTGAAAACTGGTAGAAAAGTTTACTCCCAGTCCCTTTAACACGCCTTTGGATACGGTGTAAGCGCCAAAAGCATAGAATGTGTTTTTAGGAATGTAGGCATATTGTTTGCCTTTGCTTGAAGTGGTCGGCATATAAGGGTTGTCGGCTAAATCGCGTACCTTTGCATCGGTATATCCGTATCCGGCGCTCATCGACAAGTTGTAGATGGGACTCCAGGTAATGTCAATATCGAATCCTTTGGAATCCATTCTGCCTACTTGTCCTACAACTTTCTTGTCCAGTTCTACGCCGTTGGAAATATCGCCTTTGTTGGCAAGAGTCTGGCGGATATTATCCTTATTGATATAGAACAAACTTACGTTAGTCTGCAATGTACGTGTGATCTCGTATCGTGCACCCACTTCTACCTGGAAACCTTTCTCCGGCTTGAATACCTCTTTACCATTTACGGGAGTGAACTCTTTTCCATCCTTGTCGATATAAATGGTGTTAGCGTCATAAAATGCGCGGATAGGCTTGAAGTAAGTACCGTATGAACCGTAAACAGATAGTTTTTCAATAGGCAGATATACCAATCCGGCACGGAAGGTGAAGGCACCATTGGTTATTTTATTATAAGCATCGTCATCCGGTTTATCATAATGGCGTCCTCCGTCACTGGTGTTCAGGTTAGCAGTCTTATACATAAAAAGATCGTAACGTCCGGCCAGCATCATTTTCAGTTTATCACTGAATTCCACCAAGTCTTGCAGATAAAATCCGTGGGTAAATGTTTTCTGTGCAGTAACAAATCTGAAAGGAGCTTCCATCCAATCAATGCTGTGAGGGTTGTATACCGAGCCATGTCCTGTGGTTCCGGGACCGGTGGCTCCGGTGCTTCCATTGCCATAGGCCATATAAGAGTCACGCATCAAGGATACAAAAGAATAACCGCCCAAATAGTTGTGTGCAACGTCTCCCGTATAGAACTTTCCGCTTGCCTCCAATTGATTGTTCACAGTTTTAGCGATATGTGAAAAGCGTAGCGGGTAACTGTAGTAGATGGAGTCCAGGCAGATATACTTTTTGGTATCATTGCCCTGTTTGTCTTTGGTCATGTAATAATGATCATAGATAGGACGGTCGCTTGTGAGGTAGTCCAATGATTCGGTACCGAAGTAGTCAATGTCGTCATAGGTATAAGACAATTTCTCCATCAATTTGAAAGCTTCGCTGAATGTGTGCTTATACATGGCGGAAGCATTGAATCCACGGTTGTACATAAAGTCCGATTCACTGTTGTAGCGGGCTTTCTTGTTCAGTCCGGGCAGGGCATCCCCCTTACTCAGATATTTGCTGCCGTCTGTGGCTGAGAGGATGTCATAAGACATTGTGGGAGGTAAACCGATTTCTGTCGGATAGAAATCGCGGTTAGCTCCGATACGGATATCCAATTCGTCATTTTCTGTCAAATGCCCTCCTAAGGCCAGATAGCCGGAGAGACGTTTGGTAGCATTGCTTCTCCATCCTTCCTGATCCTGCCAATTGACGCTGGCACGGTAGTTCAATGGTCCTATCAGTTTACCACCCAAAGCCATTGTGGCCTGCTTGTTATAGTAACTGCCATAAGCCAGGCGGGCATAGACACTTTGCTTGCTTACAGGAGCCTTGCGGACAATATTGAGGACGCCACCCACAGCGGATTGTCCGTAGAGTACTGAAGCCGGACCTTTTAACAGTTCGATGCTTTCCACAGCCGATAAGTCCATGAACGGATAAGAGTTGTCAATAGACGAGCGTTCGTCACGTACTCCGTCTACCATGATTACAGAATTATCGAATCCACGGATTGAGAATTGGGTAAACGCTCCGTAAGAGGTACGAAAGCGCACACCGGGAAGGAAGCGGGAGGCTTCCTGTATATCCCGGATGTTTCGTTTCTCAAGCATTCCGGAAGTAATGGAGTTGGTTGAAATAGGAATGAACTTTGCCGGAACATCCAGTTTCAAAGCATCGGTCTTGCGTCTGTAGTTGGTTGCCACTACTACTTCGTTGATTGAAAATACAGAATCGTTGAAGTTAGTATATTCTTTATTTTTCTGTTGTGCCTGTGAGGGAAGTAATAGAGCACTCCCCAATGCAGCTAATATGATTCTTTTCATTCGTCTTTGTCTTTTGCATATTTGGCTTTTTTCTTCATTATATCCACCATTTCATGCTTTAGCATAAATTGGGCATGATCGATAAACAGTTGCTGGATGGCGGGTATTTCGCCCAACCCCTGCATACGTACATCTACTTTCAAACCTTCTTTTTCAAGGGCTTCTTTCCAGTCGACGGCTATATCGTTATTGGCGTGATCACCTGCCACAAACATGAACGGAACCAGCGTAACCTGTTTCGTTTTGTTATCTTTGAGTTGCTGAAGCATGGTGTCGAAAGTAGGATAACCCTCGATAGTGCCTACATGAAAGTTTTTTAATCCTTTGGCTTTCAGCATGTAGTCGATCATTGCATAAGTGGCGGTACTGGGAGTGTAGGTTCCATGACCCACAAGTACTACACTTCCTTTTTCCGGTTTGCCTGCACCGAGGATATCTACTACTGCCTCAGCATCTTCTACCGAATAGAGCAGCGGGTTACCTACCCGGATCTCTTTAAAAAAACGGGCTACTGAAGCAACATCACGCCTCAATGATTCCATTTCAACGCCTTCTATGATATTGGTGCTTTGCACAATGACGTGTGTATAGCCATCTCCGAGAAGTTTCAGCAGTGCTTCCAGCGGATTAGGTTTTTCAATGCCACGAGCTTTGAGGCGGCGCATTACGATACGTGAGGTATAAGCTTCACGCATTTCCATTTGCGGAAATGCTTCTTTGGCTTTCGCATTGATGGCATCGATCGTCTTGGTGCGGGTGTCATCATAGGTAGTGCCGAAGTGTACCATAAGCAAGGCGGCTTTATCACCCGGCTGCATGCCGGCCAGCATATCGGAGGCCACGAAGTTCCCCCCTTCGTGCGCAGAGCAGAAGAGGGAAACTAACAAGAATAAAGAGAGAATATATGTTTTCATTGTTTATTTCTTAAAACGAAGGGTTAAACTTACATATGCCATACGTCCCGGAGAGAGGAGTGCGTAGTTCACACCGTTAGGACGAGTATCACGTTTGTTGAAAATATTGTCGAGACCCATACCGAAGTCCAGTCCCAAGTGTTGGAAACCTGTCAGTGAGTGTTTCACATTCAAGTTCCATACGCCATAGCCCGGAGCGTCGCCGTAGCTATGTCCCGGGTGGAAGCGTTTGCTTTGGAAACGACCGTTGATATTTACGTTCAGCATATAGTCGTTCCATGCATGTGTGTAGTTTCCTGCTACGGTTCCGGTGTGGCGTACCGAGCGGTCTATGTTACCCCATATACCGTCCACACTCTTGCCACGTGCATAAGCGTAAGCATAGTTTCCGTTCAGGCTGAAGCCTGCGCCGAGGTTGGTGGCTGCGTTTACTTCAAAACCTCTGACAACACCTTTGTCGAGGTTACCATAAAGTTTGTAATTGGCTAATGCCTTTGTTTCAGAGTCTGTCAGATTGAATTCTTTCTGGGCCTGAGCACGTAACTCTTCACCGTTAGGAAGATCTACAAGTCTATATGTAGTAGAATTAATCATATCATCTATATAATTCAAATAACCGGTAACAGAGACATTTAAGCGGTTTGTATTGTATTCCAAGTTAACAGAATAATAATTACTGTGTTCCGCTTTCAAATCTTTATTACCTTGTGTGATCGTTTTGCCTTTATTCATATAATAATAAAGTTCGTCCAGACCGGGGGCACGGTAACCGGTGGAGTAAGTACCACGAATATTGAAAGCACCTACTGAATACATCACAGCCACCTTCGGAGTGAAGCGTCCGCCTGCCAGCTCGTGATAATCATAGCGTACGCCGGCAATACCGGTCAAACAGTTCCATAACTTGATTTCGTGTTGTGCATAAGCAGATGCCGTATACACTGACTTGTCCACCCTTGCACTGGGACGATCCAGGCTTTCAGAGCGGTAATCCACTCCCAGTACCGTCATGTTGTTTTTGGCAAAGTTGAAGATTCCCTTTAGCTCTGCATCATAAAAGTGCTGCTCTTTGGTTTTGGCGTAATCTCCAATAGCAATCTTATTTTTATCGTCAGCTACAGTATATTTGTAGTTCTGCATATAGTTATCATTCATCAAATCGAGTTGGATGGAAGAACGCTTGTTGATTTTGTAACGTCCTCCCAAACCGAAGTTATACGATTCGTAATGTAGATCATACTTGGAACCTCCATCGATATCCGCTGTGTATACAGGGCGGTCCGTCAACTTCCAATAGTATCCTCCGTTAGCATAGAACGAGAGCTTTTCAGTCGGTTCGAACGTGAATTTCTGGTTTACCAGATTAGAATGGAAACCATTGGATGTAGCTGATACGGTCGGTACTGTCGATACATTACCTTTTTTATCAGTAACATATGCCAGATCGCTGTTCTGCCATCCTGCACTTTGTTCGTGTTTATAGGAGGTATATGAGCCGAACTTTTCTGTTGCAATATCCGCATTTACCATTTGTGTCAGTTGGCGATGATCTTCATATCGGGTGGTAGAAGTCACCTGCATCAGTTCTTTCGGTTCGTTGGTGATGATATTGATCACACCGGCAATGGCGTCAGAGCCATAGAGTGACGAACCGGCACCATCCAGCACTTCGATGCGTTTCACACGGCTCATATCAATGCGTGAGAGGTCGATATTATTAGATGTATCTCCGGTCAGTTTACGTCCGTTGATCAGAATCAGCACATATTTATTGGAGAGTCCGTTCATCATCAGGTAAGATCCCATTGAGTTGGTAGAGAACGAAAGAGAAGGAACCAGCATGGTCATTGCCTGCTGAAAGTCTGTGATACCGGCTTTCTTTATTTCATTGGCGGTTACTACTTCCACCGGTGCCGGTGTGTTTTTGAGCCTTTGGTGTGTACCGGTACCTGTTACAACTACAGGATTCAGGTCAACACTCATCTCTGTCTTCTTGCCTGTCGCGTGTTGTTGTGCAAATGCACCCATTGCCGCGCATCCTCCCATGAGGATGGTCAGTAAGCATCTTTTGTTCATTGATGTTTTTGAATAATGTGTTAGTAAACGGCCTTCCTGACCCCGGGAGGGCACTGTTATCTATGTCTGCTTCGGCAGGTTTCCTGACTATCCCTTTTTGAAAAGCTACCTTCCCGTCATGCTTTACAGGCTATGACAGTGGTATATGTAGAAATGCTTTTCTTATCTTCTTCCGATTATGATGGCAACAGTAGAAGAGCAGGGGGATCACAGTAGCGGGCACTGTTCGGGATTTACACCCGATTCCCTTTTATGCAACGAACAGAAAGTCCGGTATGCATCACCTAAGCGGCTGCAAATATATACATTTATTAGATTATATAGAAATAAATTAAAAAATATACCGATTAATAGGTACATATAAAAAAGTCCTGATAGACGCTTTGTTTTTGGAAATTTGACATTCTGCATCCTCCTTTTAGAATCTCTATTTTGATGAAAAAGAGGCTCTAAAAGAGGAAGATGCCGATTCAGCCTTTATTGAGGCACTGATGGAAAGGGAGCCGGATTCTCGCTGTCGGAGTGTATAAAGGAAGATGAATCTTATATTTTTCATTAACAATTCTTCATCTATTGGTTTTTATCCTTATCTTTGTCCCGAATTGGTTTCGAATGAAGACTTTCGTCATTCGGATTAAAAGGGAATCGGGTGTAAATCCCGGACAGTCCCGCTGCTGTGAAGCTTCATCGATATCTTGAAACAATCCTTTCGCCACTGACGTGGGGGGAACACCTCCGTCGGGAAGGCTTCAAGATTAGAAGTCAGTCAGAAGACCTGCCGTTCATCAAAGGCTGTTTTTACTCGTGGGATTAGGAAAGCAGTACGAAAAAAGTATTTAATCAGGAAAAAAAGAAAGGTGGTGTGCCTGTGAAAAAGGTATGTCCGTGTTGTGGTGCTGTGTTTCAATGCCGGCACGACAATATATTATTATGTCATTGTGCTACGGTAAAGCTCGACTCGCTGCAACGTGCTTATATCAAGGAGCATTTCCCGGACTGTTTGTGTCACGATTGCCTAAAGAAAATACAAGAAGGGGAATTGGCCTGTAAGGCAAATCTTTCTTGTACGGATGGTGTGGGTGAAGTAACTGATCGACTCTCCGGGGATATGTAAACAAGTATTCAATCAACATAACTTTTTATACTATGGAACTTTTAAGAAACCTGTTTGAGGGATACCCCAACCTTTGGGGTGGAGGAGTGGCACATTCCGTGCTTATCCTGTCGCTGGTCATTGCGTTTGGCATTATGCTGGGTAAAATAAAAGTAGCAGGCATCTCTCTGGGAGTTACCTGGATTTTGTTTGTCGGCATTGTCTTCGGACATTTTAATCTGAATCTGAACGAGCATTTATTGCACTTTCTGAAGGAGTTCGGACTTATCTTATTTGTATATTCCATCGGATTGCAGGTGGGGCCCGGATTCTTCTCCGCTTTTAAGAAAGGAGGATTCACCCTCAATATGTTGGCTATGATCGTTGTCTTTGCAGGAGTCATCATTACCCTTGCATTGCATTTTATAACCGGAATACCGATTACCACCATGGTAGGTATTTTATCGGGAGCGGTGACCAACACACCCGGATTGGGTGCTGCGCAACAGGCCAACAGTGACCTGACCGGGATAGATGCACCGGAGATTGCTTTGGGATATGCTGTAGCCTATCCGTTGGGCGTAGTGGGATGCATCATGTCGCTGTTAGGCCTTAAATACCTTTTCCGTATTAATACCAAGCAGGAGGAAGCCGAAGCCGAACAGGGACTGGGACATTTACAAGAGTTGACAGTCCGTCCTGTTTCATTGGAGGTCCGTAATGAAGCTCTTCACGGTAAACGTATTAAGGATATACGTCCATTGGTAAACCGTAATTTTGTGGTATCGCGTATCCGGCATTTGAACGGAAAGAAAGAGTCGGAATTGGTAAATTCCGATACTGAGCTTCATCTGGGTGATGAAATATTGGTTATTGCGACTCCGATAGATATAGAGGCGATCACTGCGTTTTTCGGCAAACCGATCGAAGTGGAATGGGAACAGCTGAACAAAGAACTGATTTCACGCCGAATTCTGATAACCAAGCCTGAACTGAACGGTAAGACATTGGCGCAATTGAAGATTCGTAATAATTTTGGTGCCAGTGTCACCCGCGTCAACCGTTCGGGAGTGGATCTGGTGGCAAGTCCCCAGTTGCAATTACAAATGGGAGACCGTGTGACGATTGTCGGCAGTGAGTTGGCGGTGAGTCATGCAGAAAAGGTATTGGGTAATTCGATGAAACGCCTGAATCATCCGAATCTGATTCCTATTTTTCTGGGTATTGCCTTGGGATGTATCCTAGGTAGCATCCCGTTTATGTTTCCGGTTAAACTCGGGTTGGCAGGAGGCCCGTTGATTGTTTCGATTCTTATCAGCCGCTTCGGCCCGCAGTATAAGCTGATTACTTATACCACTATGAGTGCCAATCTGATGATAAGGGAAATCGGCATCTCGCTGTTTCTTGCTTGTGTCGGTCTCGGAGCTGGCGACGGATTTGTGGAAACCATTATCCATGAAGGCGGATATGTGTGGATCGCTTACGGTATGATTATAACAGTCGTTCCCCTGCTGCTGGCCGGTTTTATCGGACGTTATGCTTTCAAGCTGAACTATTATACGTTGATAGGGGTGTTGGCCGGTTCCACAACGAATCCGCCGGCGTTGGCCTACTCCAATGATCTGACATCATGTGATGCGCCGGCAGTAGGTTATGCTACAGTCTATCCGCTGACGATGTTCCTGCGTGTGCTTACGGCACAATTATTAATTCTTTCGTTAGGTTGAGTTCTAAATAATAATAAAGATAAGCAATGTGACAAGGAGAGTCTGGTGAAATGAAATGACTTATGTGCTTTCTCTTTCCTTTCTTTTTTGTACTTTTGCGCCCGATTTAAAAAAGTGAGCAATTTTATGACTACAAATGAATCTTTGATTTCCATATCCAAGTTCATTGCCGGATATTCGGCCCATTTGATGGGAGCAGGTGTGCATACCTCCCGTGTGATCCGTAATTCAAAGCGTATCGGAGAAGCCTATGGAGTGGATGTGAAGTTGAGTGTGTTTCACAAAAACATCATTCTGACTATCATCGACAACGAGACGCGTGAAGCTTGCAATGAAGTGATTGATATCCCTCCCCATCCGATCAGTTTTGAACACAACTCAGAGTTGAGTGCCTTGAGCTGGGAGGTTTACGACAAACATCTGTCTTTACACGAATTGTCGGATAAGTTCAACAAAATCATATCGGCACCGAAAATAGATCCGCTATTTGTTCTTTTACTGGTCGGATTTGCCAATGCTTCATTCTGTAAGTTGTTTGGTGGCGATATTATTTCTATGGGCATTGTCTTTTCGGCTACCATCACCGGACTTTTCCTGAAGCAACAGATGCAGAAGAAGAAAATCAATCATTATATTATTTTCATTGTTTCCGCTTTTGTTGCGTCGCTTTGTGCATCGACGGCACTGATTTTTGATACCACTTCGGAGATAGCTCTTGCCACCAGCGTGCTTTATCTGGTTCCGGGTGTACCGTTGATCAACGGTGTGATTGATATTGTAGAGGGATACATCCTTACGGGATTTGCCCGATTGACGGAAGCTGCGCTACTGATTGTCAGCATTGCGATAGGCCTGTCGTTTACATTGTTAATGGTTAAAAACAGTTTGATATGATAGCTTTAGATATTCTTTCCGATGGATTTTTTGCCGCAATAGCGGGTATTGG
>ENA-ORSS01004318-ORSS01004318.1-human-gut-metagenome-genome-assembly--contig:-NODE-4318-length-10692-cov-8.151735_pt1 | contig 10692 bp, 9 predicted proteins | sample MGYA00241899_ERZ509162 | MGnify/ENA primary metagenome ERZ509162 (study PRJEB26280, sample SAMEA2338641) | human gut metagenome | biome: human gut; feature: human-associated habitat; material: faeces... | reverse complement strand
AAATCGTGTAACGTGTCAAAAGCGTTCTGGGGTTCGAATCCCCATCTTTCCGCCAGAAACCTGAAACAGAAATGTTTCAGGTTTTTTGTTTTGTCCGCAGTTTGCGGTGCTTGACATTTGCGGGCAGTTCCGTTATGCTGAAGCAAATACGTTTTACCGGAAGGAGAGGTTTCCCCATGGCATCTTCCCACAAAAAGCGCACCGGTCTGCGTGCGGCGCTGATCGTTCTGCTGTGTCTGGTTTTGGTGTGCGCGGTGGCTGCGGCAGTGCTGTACAGCTTCGTCAGCCGCAAGATCAAGGCATTCCAGAGCGGTGCCAGCTTTGCGCTGGACTACACCATCATCTCCACCGAGGCCGAGCCCCCTGCGCTTTACGCCCTGCTGGACAAGTTCGGCGGCACCACCGGCAGCCTGACCGGCCAGTACACCCCCCGGGCGGTGCAGCTTGCGCTGTACCCAACGGGCACCAGCACCGTCAACGATGCCCCTCTGACCCGGATGTACATCAGCGAGGAAGAGACCCTGTACGATGCCGGACAGCTGTACAACAAGCTGCGCAGCACGGTCGTGGCCGAGTATCCGCTGGCAAGCCTGCTGCTGCCGGGCTGGTCGCTGGGCAGCTATATCTCCCAAGACCAGCTGGCCACCCTGCTGGGGGTAGACCCCGCCGCCACCGGCTTGCAGCAGGTGAATGACTTCCAGCTGGATCTCAAGCAGCTAAAAACCGTGCAGCCCGCCAACGCCAAGGAAGGCTACCTCTACCTTCAGCTGCCGAACCTCACCGCCGGGGAGGACGCGCCGCAGCTGATTCTGGGCATCGAAAAGCAGGGTCTGCTCAAGACCCTGTCCCCCAAGGTGCACATCCTGCTGGACGTGCCCGCCCACCACATCCATGCAGAGCTGACCGGCACGGTGACTGCCGCCCAGACCGTGGTGACCGCTCCCACCTCCCGGATGCAGGACTCTGACGTGGAAAGCCTTGTGCAGCTGCGCAAGACCATCGAGAGCATCGTGCAGTTCGTGCAGACCGCTGCCCAGAGCGATGATGCTGTCACCTCCCCTGCTGCATAAAAAGCTTCTATAAACGCAAAAAATCGGACAGATCGCACTCTGTCCGATTTTTTTGCTGTTTAAAAGTTTTTTTACTTCTTTACGGTCTTTTTGCAGGGTGCACGCTTTGCCTTGGGCTTTGCAGCGGCGGGGGCAGTCTTAGCTTCCGCAGCAGGTGCGGCCTTAGTTGCAGGGACAGCAGTCTCGGTCTTGGTCTCCACGGCGGGAGCTGCCTTCACCTCTGCGGCGGGGGCAGCAGGCTCAGCCTTTGCCTTAGCAGCCTTCTTCGCAGCGGGCTTTTCTGCCTTGACCGGTTCTGCGGCCTTTGCGGTGGGAGCAGCGGGCTTCTCCTCCACCTTCTTGGCGGTGCGGGGCTTGCGGGCTGCGGGCTTCTGGGCAGAAGTGGTTTCCTTGGCCTGTGCTGCCGTAGTCTCAGCAGCGGGTGCAGGTGCTTCCTCGACCTTAGCAGCACGCTTTACGCGGTCCTTTACCTCAGAGATGACCCACAGCTGGTCGCCACCGCCGGGCACTTCCTGCCAGATCTGCAGCACAGCGCCCACCTCGGCACCGATACCCACGGTGTCCACGCACTTGCCGCCTGCCCAAGAGGAGCGCAGACGCACAGTGCCCTCCGGGGTGTGCTCTACCTTCCACATCTGGGACGTGCCGCCCACGTCCTCCCACAGGTGCAGCCATGTGCCGTTGGCAGTGCCGGTCATGGTCAGATCCAGCAGCTTGCCGGAGGCACGGTTGCGGATGCGGTACACACCATCGCCCTCGCGGACAAAGCTCCACTCCTGTTCGGGCTTGTGGTCATACTTGCCCAGACGGACAGTGCCGCCGTCCTTGCTGCCCTCCACTGCCTGAATGACATTGCCGGTGTGAGCGGCAATGGTATAAAAGCGGTCGGCCTCGATCACAGTTTGTGCTACGGATTTCATGTACAAATCCCTCCCAATCATAAAATGCACAGATTTTTCCAATTCCTTCTTATAAAGAATACCACATATCGTGATTTTTCACAAGCAATTCGACAATTCTTTAGCACATTATATAGAAACCATCCTGTTTTCGCCTGCTTTTTCGCCCCTTCGCAGGGGCGAAAGGCCGTTTTTACTCCCTCTCGACATTTTGTCGCAACTGCGTTATACTGTTTTCATCAGGACTATCTGCCGCTCTGGAAGGGGCGGCTTTCTCGTTTTTGAAGGAGGATATTTGCCCATGACCCAGCAGGACCGCACTGCGGTGCAGTATCATAAAATGACCGAGACTCCGATCCCCCGGCTGATCCTCAGCCTTGCCGCGCCCACGATTTTGAGTATGCTGATTACCAGCATCTACAATCTGGCCGATACCTTTTTTGTAGGGCGCATCTCCACCAGCGCTTCCGGCGCGGTGGGCGTCGTTTCCAGCCTGATGGCCATCATTCAGGCGCTGGGCTTTATGCTAGGGCACGGCTCCGGCACCATCATCAGCCGCCGCTTGGGCAGTCAGGATACCCACGCCGCCACCCGCTTTGCTTCCACCAGCTTTTTTACGGCACTGGCCTTTGGCGTAGTGCTGGCGGTGGTCGGCCTTGCCACCCTGCCGGACTTTATGATGCTGCTGGGCAGCACCGAAACCATTCTGCCCCATGCCTGTGCCTACGCCCGGCCCATCCTGCTTGCCGCTCCGCTGATGATCTCCAGTCTGGTGATGAACAACATCCTGCGGTATGAGGGCAAGGCGAACCTTGCCATGGTCGGGCTGGTCACCGGCGGACTGCTGAACATCGCGCTGGACCCGCTGTTCATGTTCGGGCTGGGGCTGGGCACTGCCGGTGCCGGTATCGCCACTGCCCTCAGCCAGACCATCAGCTTTGGCATTCTGCTGTATATGTTCCTGCGGGGCAAAACGGTCAGCCAGTTCCGGCTTTCTGCCGTCACCCGGGAGCCGCGCGAGTTTTTGCAGATCCTTGCAGGCGGCGCGCCCAGCTTTGGCCGTCAGGGGCTGAACAGCATCGGCGGGATGCTGCTGAACATTGCCGCCCGCAGCTACGGCGATGCCGCCGTGGCGGGCATGAGTATCGTGTCCCGCATTTTTATGTTCATCCTCTCGGTGGCCATCGGCGTGGGACAGGGCTTGCAGCCGGTGGCGTCCTTCAACTACGGCGCCCGCAAATACCACCGGGTACGGCAGGCCGCCGTCTTTACCCTGCAAGCCGCCTTTGCGCTGCTGGTGGTGCTGATCGCGGTGTGCTGGTGGAACGATGAAAACCTGATCCGCCTGTTCCGGGACGACCCAGAGGTCACTGCCGTGGCGCTGCCCGCCTTCCGCTACCAGTGCTTTGCCATCCTTCTGCAGCCGGTGATCGTGGTGACCAACATGACCTTCCAGAGCGTGGGCAAGGCCGGGCGTGCCACCTTTCTGGCCTGCTGCCGGCAGGGCGTGTGCTTTATCCCGCTGATCCTTGTACTTCCCCGGGTGCTGGGTCTTGTGGGTGTGGAGCTCTGCCAGCCCATTGCGGATGCGCTCACCTTCTTCATCTCGCTGCCCTTTTTGCTGGCCTTTCTGCGGCAGCTGGAGCAGATGGACAAGGCAGAAGCGTCCCATGCCCCGGCGCAGCTGTAATGCAATTGTAACCATTTTTAGCCGCATTTTTCTGCAAGCTCTGCAATGAAAAATGCGGCTGTTTCGTATTCTGAGTGAACGGAAAAATTTTCCTCCCTGTTTTTTGCAAAGGAGTGGTTTTTATGAAGCGTGTTGTCTTGCGTATCGGCTGCGGGGCGGTCTGCGCAGCCCTTGCCCTTACCTTGGGCTGCGGCTGTGCCCTGCTGCCGCCCGCCACCGGCGTGCCGGGCGCTGCAAGCTCTGCCGTTTCCGTGCCCACGGACGACAGCGGCAAGCCCCTGTACGACCCCGCCGTGCTGAACGATGACCGTCTGCGGGTATTGTACTGCTATGACCGCGCGGGGAGCAGCACCACCATCCTGTGCGGCAGCACCCCGCTGCATCAGGCTGCCCGCAGCGAGAACGTCTCGCTGGTGGAGGACAGTGCCACCGGCATCGCGGACTACTGGCTGCGCAGCTGGTCCGACCCCACCGGCCGGGGCGGACGCCGCACCGCCCTGTACGACAAGACCGGCACTGAGGTGATGTCCTTTGAGGGCGAGCAGAACGCTACCCTGCAAAACGGCCTGCTGGTGCTGCAGGAGAGCCGCCTTGTCGATGGCGGCTACGTCCCGGAGTCCGGCTACGGCACCTGTCAGGTCATCGACCTTGCCACCGGCGCAGCGCTGCCGGTGCCGGAGGGCGCATACAGCTGCACCCTATGCGGCGATAAGCTGGTGTTCAGCTGCTACGCCCGCCCGGAAGGGCTGGACGATTACGACTGGGATATGGATTACCAACAGAACCGCTGGGTAGTTGTGCAGGAAAAGGACGGCACCCCCGTCTACCGCGCCGATGCCGCCTCGGCATACCGCCTTTTCTACGACAGCGATACCCTGAGCGACTGGGTGGAGCTGGACGTTGCCACCGGAGAGGAAACCACCGACCAGATTTTGTATAACACCCAGACCGGCGAGCAGTACACGGGCTTTTTGCAGGTCTACCCGGGCGGTCTTGCCAGCTTTTCCACCGGCGATGGCCGGTACGAACTGCGGGATATGACCACAGAGGACCGCGGACTGATTGCCGCCTTTGACGAGCAGCCCAGCCAATATTTCCCGGGCTATGTGGTAACATGGCACAGCGGCGAGGATCATGGCTACGAGCTCTATGATCTGGAAACCGGCACCAAGACCCCGCTGTACGATGTGAACACCACCGATAACACCATAGCCGTCTACGCGCTGGACGGCAGCCTGCGGGTGTACAGCAAGGACAACGGCAAGCTGCTGACCGACACCACCGTAGAGCCGGTGGAGCACCAGCAGCGGGTACGGATGAGCAACTACGGCAGCGGCTACGTCTGGCTGAAATTGCAGGACAACGACCGCTACGAGACCACCGCCACCCGGCTGTACGGCCCGCAGGGGCTTGTCAGCGACCTGACCGCCCTGCAGGGCAAATACAGTTACGTCAACTACCTGACCACCGACCCCGACGGCAGACCCATGTTCTACGGCAGCCGCAGCGCTGTGGGCAGCGCCTACGGCAACGTATGCGATGTGCTGGACGCAGACGGCAAGGTAGTATTACAGGGGCTTGCCAGCTGCGCCGGGTACTATTCTAACAGCCTGAACGCCCTGCCCGACCATGTGTTTGCTGCACAACGGGGCTTCTATGTGGGCTGGATGGACACAAGCGGCAACTGGCTGTACTGCCAGAGTATTTTCTCGTCTGCCACTGCGGACGATGAACCGAGTTACGGCTATTGAGTTAGGAGGGCTTTCTTATGAAAAACGCTAAAATTTCCCGCCGCAGCTTTCTGCTGGGGCTGGCTGCCTGCTCCGCCGCCGGGGTGCTGACCGCCTGCAAGGGCACGGATGCGCCCTCCGGCAGCACCGCTTCCTCTGCCGCAGAGCCGCCCGCGTCCTCTGCTGCTTCCTCTACTGTGCAGCAGCCGGAGCCGTTCCTGACCGTGGAGGAGTTTCCCCCGCTGGACGGCAGCACCGCCTGCATCCCGCTGATGGCGCAGATGCTGGCCGATACCACCGGCATGGACTTGGAGGAAGCCCGCAGCAGCATCACCGTGAGCACCACCGCCTACGCATGGGAGAACTTTGGTCTGTACGACACCACCACCCGGATGCTGGTGGTGTACGAAGCGCCGGACTATGTAAAAGAAGAGCTACAAGAGGCCAATGTGCAGCTGGAGCAGAAACCCATCGGGGTGGACGCGCTGGTGTTCATCGTCAACGAGGATAACCCCGTACAGGCGCTTAGCCAGCAGCAGCTGCGGGATATCTATGCCGGAAAGATCACCAACTGGAAGGATGTGGGCGGCAAGGATCAGGAAATCGTTGCCTTCCAGCGCGGCGAGGACTCTGGCAGTCAGACCCTGTTCAAAAAGCTGCTCATTCAGGGCGGAGAGTTGATGACCCCACCCTCTGAGCTGGCACCTGCCGCCATGGGCGAGCTGGTGGACAGCATTGCCGATTACAACAACAGCGCCAACGCCATCGGTTTCTCCGTGTATTACTACATCGACCAGATGTATTCCAAGCCCGGGCTGCGGCTGCTGGCGGTGGACGGTGTGACCCCCAGCAACGACACTCTTGCCGACGGCAGCTACCCCCTGTGCAACGATTTTTACGCCGTCATCCACCCGGATGCCGCCGCCGACAGCCCGGAGCGCCGCCTGTACGACTGGCTGGACACCGACGCCGGGCAGGACTGCATCAAAAAGTCCGGCTATGTGGCCGTCGGCCCGCAGACCACCGTCACCATCGTGGATTGAAATTGACAGACCTTCTCTCGTCTGCTACAATAAAGGCAGGATTTTGTCGATCTTTATGCAGCAGAATGCTGAAAGGAAGGTCTTACTATGGAACATCCCTCTCACCCGGTAGAAAGCCACTGGCGTACCTCCCTGCGCAACCGCATTATTCAGGCTTCCAGTCTACTGGAAGTGCTGTTATCCGGGCTGGTGCTGATTGGTCTGCTGCTCAGCGTTGTGCCCCTGATCCGCTGGATGCCCGGCCTGCTGTTCGATGGCAACGAGGCGGAGATCCGCACTTTTCTGGAGCGCAGCTTGGATATCGTGATCGGCATCGAGTTCATCAAGATGCTGGCCAAGCACAGCCCCGGCAGCAGCCTTGAGGTGCTGCTTTACGCCATTGCCCGCCATCTGGTGGTGGGACACGATTCCGCCGTGGAGAACCTGCTCAGCGTGGGCGCCATCGCACTGATCTTCATCGTGCGCAAGTTCTTCTTTGTCCCGGCCTTTGGTGCGCATCTGCCGGATGGTCACCCTGCGCCGGATCTTACCCCCGCCCAGAGCGGTATCCCCGCCGACTGGTTCCGTCGGCGGCATTCCGAAGCAAAGCCTGAGGAAGAGACCGAGACAAAGGAATAAGCATATACAAAAACCACCCCGCAGCGGCCGGTGAACGGCTGCTGCGGGGGGGTTTACTATTTTCTGTTACTTTTTGCCGTGACGGCCAAAGCGGTACTCCTTGCCCTCGCGGATGCGCTGGATATTGGAGCGGTGCATATAAATGACCATTGCGGCCATAATCACCGAGCCGATGGTGCACACGGTAAGGTCTGCGGCAGAATAGCCCCGGAACACGCCGTACAGGATGGTGAGCACCGGGTAGAGTGCTGCCATGGTCACGCTGCCCAGTGACACCATGCCGGTGGGCAGCAGGCAGGCCAGAAAGATGACCGCCAGAAAGGGGATCAGAACCGGCTGGATGGCCAGAATGGTGCCGCCCGCCACCAGCACGCCCTTGCCGCCCTTGAAGCCGAAATACAGGGGCTTCAAATGGCCGATAATGGCAAAGATGGCGGCAAGGTACACCGCCAGATAGGGCGAGAGCGTGGTGCTTTCCGGCATCTGGGTGAACAGCCAGCGGCCGATGCACACGGCCAGCACGCCCTTGAGCACATCACCAAAGGCGGTAAGTGCCGCCGCCTTTTTGCCGAAGGTGCGCAGCATATTGGTCATGCCTGCAGCGCCGCTGCCGTACTTGCGTACATCATCGTGGTACAAAAACTTGCTGACGAGGATACCGGTGTCGATGCTGCCCAGCAGATACGCCTGCACAGCAGACACCGCAGCGATGAGAACAGATTCCATCATCTGAGCCTCCCTGACGTGTTATACGTCCTTGGCACCCACCTCGCCGGAGCCGCGCTCCCGCACGACCAGACGGATGGGCGTATGCTCCAGACCAAAGTTTTCGCGGATCTGATTGATGAGATACCGCTGATAGCTGAAGTGGAACAGGTGCTTTGCGTTCACGAAGGCCACGAACGTGGGGGGACGGGTGGAGGCCTGCGTCAGGTAGTAGATCTTCAGGCGGCGGCCCTTGTCGCTGGGGGGCTGCATCCGGGCAGTAGCGCGAGCAAGCATCTCGTTCAGCACGCCGGTGGGCACGCGGGCACCGTTCTCGGCGTCCACATCCCGGATCAGCTGCATCAGCTTGTTCACGTTGTAGCCGGTCTGGGCAGAGATGAAGATAATGGGTGCATAACCCATAAAGCTGAAGCACTCGGCATAGCCGCGGCGCTGCAGTTCCATGGTGTTGGTCTCCTTGCCTTCCACGGCATCCCACTTGTTCACCACAATGATGCAGGCCTTGCCCTGCTCGTGGGCGTAGCCTGCCACCTTGCTGTCCTGCTCGGTAAAGCCGACGGTGGCATCCACAAGGATCAGCGCCACGCGGCTGCGTTCCACAGCAGCCAGTGCGCGCACCACCATGTAGCGCTCCAAGCCATCGCTGATGTTGCTGCGCTTGCGCAGACCGGCGGTATCGGTAAAGATGAACTTGCCGTAGGCGTTGTCCACCGGGGTGTCGATGGCATCGCGGGTGGTGCCGGCCTCGTTGGCCACGATCATACGATTCTCGCCCAGAATGCGGTTGGTCAGGCTGGACTTGCCCACGTTGGGGCGCCCGATGATGGCAACGGGGATGCGGTCCTCTTCCACCACGGTCTCGCTGAAGTCCAGATGGGCGCACACTGCATCCAGCAGATCGCCCGTACCGTGACCGTGCACGGAAGAAATGGGCATCACCTCGTCAAAGCCGAGGTTGTAGAACTCGTACAGCTCCATGGGAGCCTCGCCCACCTTGTCGCACTTGTTCACGGCAAGAATGATGGGCTTATGGCTGCGGCGCAGCATATGTGCCACATCCTCGTCGGCTGCGGTCAGGCCGTTGCGCACGTCCGTGACCATGATGATGCAGTCGGCGGTGTCAATGGCGATTTGCGCCTGCTCGCGCATGTGGGCCAGAATGCCCTCGGTGGCCTTGGGCTCAATGCCGCCGGTGTCCACCAGCAAAAACTCGTGGCCGTTCCACTCGCAGTTGGCAAAAATACGGTCGCGGGTAATGCCCGGGGTATCCTCCACAATGGCAAGGCGCTGGCCGCACAGCTTATTGAACAGGGTGGATTTGCCCACGTTGGGGCGGCCCACCACTGCTACGATCGGTTTGCTCATGGGGTCTCCTCCTTTCTTAAAAGGGGTAAAATACAATAAAAATGGCGTTATCAGCTGCCACTCTTCCTTCTGCGGGCAATGTGCAGGCCGCTGCGCAGCAAGGCGCGGGCTTCGTCCCCGCCTGCCGTGGGCAGCACCTCCACCTTTACGCCCAGCTGCTGCCCCAGCTGCTCCACCGTGATATCGTCAAGGAAGGTGTCCTTTTCCTCCCGCAGCATCACAGCCGGGATGCCCAGCGTTTTTGTGGCAAGCTTGCCAGCACACTGGGCGATGATGTCGGTAGCAGTGATCAGGCCGGTCACCCCTACATTGCCGCCGAAAAAGCGGTTCTGGATGGTGTGTACGTGCACGGTGATCATGGGGTACTGCCGGTGCAGCTCCTCCATCATGCGGGTGATGAGGGGCGCTGCCATGGTGCCGGTGACCACGTCCAGCTCCTTGGTGCCGTAGACCCGGTGGGGCTTGTCCAGCTCCGCCAGAAATTCTTCCTCAAACAGGCGCAGCATGCCCACGCCGTTTTCCAGCTGGTCGTAGTCCTCGTAGAACGCCGCCGCAGGGATGGGGCGGCCTGCCTTGAGGTACCATTCATCGCTGGGGTAGATGATGCGCTTGCCGTGGCGGCGTTTGCATTCATCACCGAATTCTTCCATAATGTCGATGACCTCAGCGCTGGTCTTTGCATCGTAGGGCACCTGCGGGTACAGATTTTTGCGGTAATCCGTAATACCGCAGGGCACGGCTGCAATGCTTTGCACCATGGGGGTCAGCTCCAGCAGGTCGGCAAGGGTGCGGCGCAGCTCGTCGCCGTCGTTCACGCCGCGGCAAAGCACCAGCTGACAGTTGACGGCAATGCCGCCCTCCACCAGCCGGGGCAGGTACTTGAGCACCTCGCCGCCGCGCTTATTGGCCAGCATCCGCACCCGCAGCTGAGGGTTGGTTGTGTGCACCGAGATATTGATAGGCGAGATGTGCATCTTGATGATGCGGTCGATCTCGTGATCCTGCATATTGGTCATGGTGATGTAGTTGCCGAACAAAAAGCTCAGCCGCTCGTCATCATCCTTGAAATACAGGCTCTCGCGCATGCCCGGGGGCAGCTGGTCGATGAAGCAGAACATGCAGTGGTTGGAGCAGGAGTGCTTCTGGTCGCCCAGATAGGTGGAGAAGTCGCAGCCGAAGGGGCCGCGCTCTTCCCGCCGGACGTCCCACTCCCGGATGCCGTCCGCCACTCTCGCTTTGAGGTGGAAGCTCTTGCTGTCGGTATAAAAATCATAGTCCAGCGTGTCGTTCAGCTCGTTGCCGTCCACGCTCAGCAGCTCGTCGCCGCCGGCGAGGCCGAGGGCTTCCGCCTCGCTGCCCGCGTCCACGCGGTCGATCCTGATGGCCATGCTTTCACCTCACAATTTCGTTTTCAAGACAAAGCAAGAAGGGGAAGGCATTGCGCCCTCCCCTTCTGTACATAACACCAATGTGCCACCAATTCTGCGCAAATTAGCCCTTCTTGATGACTTCCTCGCCCTTGTAGTAACCGCAGTTGCCACATGCCTGGTG
>ENA-ORSS01004315-ORSS01004315.1-human-gut-metagenome-genome-assembly--contig:-NODE-4315-length-10706-cov-6.016243_pt1 | contig 10706 bp, 5 predicted proteins | sample MGYA00241899_ERZ509162 | MGnify/ENA primary metagenome ERZ509162 (study PRJEB26280, sample SAMEA2338641) | human gut metagenome | biome: human gut; feature: human-associated habitat; material: faeces... | reverse complement strand
TTGAACCGTTAGGCGGGAATTGTGCGGTATTGCCTAAAGATTTGTAGGGCGTGATGCCTGCATCGTCCCGCATACTGAGCTGCAACCATGGTATCCTGTCATCAACATCCTATCTCCCCGCCGCGCGTTTTTGTTTTCCACAAGAAGCCCCTCTGTTTGTGGAAAACCGTTCAGATTCTTTTCACTTTTCCCTGTCGTTACGCGGTCTGCATTCCTGTTTTTGCCCACAAACTGCCCTTGTTCACGCAAAGTTTACCGGAATTTCCAGCTATTTCATGCCTTGTTCATCCGCAGTTCATTTTTATTCTTCATGATAGAATCTATCGGGGGCCCCTATTACCGCCCCCAACTGGAGGAATTGTTATGCACGAAACCCAACAGCCGCGCGACCCCAAAAAGACGACCGGCATTGTGTATGCCGTGATCCTTGTAGTGTTGCTGCTGCTCAATTTCTGGGCCTTCCCCGCCATGATGAAAAGTCAGGTCAAACAGGTCGATTACGGCACCTTCCTGAACATGCTCGAAGGCGGCGAACTGAGCACTATTGAAATTCAGGATCAGCAGATCTATTTTGTGGACAAAAACGATACCACCTACTGCACCAACTCCATTGCGCAGGACCTGCAGCTGGTCAACCGGTTGGAAAGCGCCGGCGTTTCCTTTGGCAAGGTGTACAACCAGACCACCTGGGTGGATACCCTGCTGGGCTGGGTCATCTCGCTGCTGCCCATGATCATCCTGATCGTCTGGTTCAACCGCATGATGCGCAAGCGGGTCGGTGAAATGACCGGCGGCGCCAACAGCATGATTTTTGGCGGCGGCAAATCCGGTGCCAAACAGTATGTCGTTGAGGATGGCAAGTCCATCAAATTTGCCGATGTTGCCGGTGAGGACGAAGCCAAAGAGAGCCTGCAGGAAATCGTTGACTTCCTGCATAACCCCAAGCGTTACGAGGATATCGGTGCCAAAATGCCCAAGGGCGTTCTGCTTGTCGGCCCCCCGGGCACCGGTAAAACCCTGCTGGCCCGCGCTGTTGCCGGCGAAGCCGGTGTTCCCTTCTTCTCCATTGCGGGTTCTGAATTTGTCGAGATGTTCGTCGGCATGGGCGCTTCCAAGGTGCGTGACCTCTTCAAACAGGCCAACGAAAAAGCCCCCTGCATTATCTTTATTGATGAGATCGATACCATTGGCAAAAAGCGTGACGGTGCTTCCGGTATGGGCGGCAACGATGAACGCGAGCAGACTCTGAACCAGCTGCTGACCGAAATGGACGGGTTTGACGCCGCCAAGGGTGTTATCATTCTGGCCGCCACCAACCGTCCTGAATCCCTTGACCCCGCTTTGACCCGCCCCGGCCGTTTTGACCGTCGTGTGCCCGTGGAGCTGCCCGACCTGAAAGGCCGCGAAAGCATCCTGCGTCTGCACGCTCAAAAGGTCAAAATCGGCCCCGACTGTGACTTTGCCGTGGTTGCCCGCATGACTCCCGGTGCTTCCGGTGCCGAGCTGGCCAATATCATCAACGAAGCCGCCCTGGGCGCTGTGCGCCACCACCGCATGGCCGTTACCCAGTACGACCTGCAGGAAGCCGTGGATACCATCCTGGCCGGTGCCCAGAAAAAGAATAAGATCCTGAGCGACAAAGAAAAGTGCATCGTGGCCTACCACGAAGTCGGCCATGCCATGGTTGCCGCCCTGCAAAGCCATTCCGCCCCCGTGCAGAAAATCACCATTGTGCCGCGCACTTCCGGCGCGCTGGGTTTCACCATGCAGGTAGAGGACGGCGACCACACCCTGATGACCAAGGAAGAGATCCTGGCCAAAATTGCCACCATGACCGGTGGCCGTGCCGCCGAAGAAGTGGTGTTCAACTCCATCACCACCGGCGCATCCAACGATATCGAGCAGGCCACCAAGATGGCCCGCGCCATGATTACCCGCTACGGCATGACCGACGACTTTGACATGGTTGCCCTGGAAACCGTGAACAACGCCTACCTGGGCGGCGATGCCAGCCTGGCCTGCAGTGAGCGCACAGCCGCCACAGTGGACGATAAGGTCGTGGAAGTCGTCAAGCAGCAGCATGAAAAAGCCAAACAGATGCTGATTGAAAACCGCGGCAAGCTGGACGAGATCGCCAAGTACCTGTACGAGAAAGAAACCATCACCGGCGAAGAGTTCATGCGCATCCTGACCGCTGTTCCCCAGCTGCCCACCGGTGCCGTGGAACAGTAAAGTCTCCGCTCTGCGCGTTTTCTTTGTAAAATAACGGTGCCCCCGCCCTATGCAGTTCATTTACCGCACAGGCGGGGGTGTTTTGTTGTAATTCCGTAGGGGCGCACACCATGCACCCATCCGTTTTATATCATCACACTACAGCGCTTTCTCACAAAGCACACCATGTAATAGCGCCATTTTATGGCCAGCCGTTACCCATTTGTAGGGGCCGCTGCTCACCTCTTTCCGAAAAACGCAATAAAAATGCTGTCTTTCTCCACATCAGGGAAAGGCAGCATTCTTCTTTATCCGTTCAGATCTTCGCCGTTGCTGGCAATCACATTTTTATACCATCCAAAGGACTTTTTCCTGTACCGTGCCGCCGCCCTGTTCGAGTACCGGGAAAAGCACCCGTGATCCTGCCGGGCTTTATTTTGCCTGTGCACCCTCTGGGAAGATGATCTTGTTCACAAAGAAGAAGATCACCATAGAAATGCCGCCATTGAGCACGGTGGTGCCAATGTTGTAGATGAAATCCGGCACCAGCAGGCCCGCAACCGCCACCCACACGCAGTTGATGGAGTTGACGATGCAGGTGATCAAACAGAACGCCACCACATACCAGGCGATCTGCTTGGCCAGGTTGCCCTTGCTGCGGAACACAAAGTTGCGCTGGATGGGAAAGTTTATGCATTCTCCCACCACCATGGCAACCATGTAGGCGCAAAAGTACGGCAGACCGCCATGGGCGGAATCATACCCCAGGATGTTCCACTGGAAGGTTTCGCCAAACAGCGTGACCGGGATGCCCGGCCAGCCAAAATCCACCACCGGCAGGCTGCTGAACGCCGCCGGCAAAAATTGCAGCAGCAGGTATTTGAACACCGTAACCAGGTTGGATACGATCACAAACAGTCCGCCTTCGCGCACCCACTTGGCTGCGGCGGGGTGTTTTGCCGCAAAATTATTCCATAGCTGCATAAATAGCCCCTCTCTTTCCTCAGCTGTTGCGCAGGCGCTGTTCCAGCTGTGCGTTCAGTACCAGGTTTTTCACGGCTTCTATGATCACCCGCACAAGGCCGATGATCCAGAATCCCTGTAATTCCATCACAATGCCATCCACCATGCCCATGCTGATGGCACCGCTGGTCATTTTGGCCAGGGCACGCAGCGGCATGTTGTACTGGAACAGCACATTCAGGTCCGGCTTGCCGCGCTTGTAGCTGGCGTTCAGCAGTGCGGTAAGCACCAGCCAGATCAGCCAGCCCAGCGGGCTGCGGCTGTGGTTCAGTTCGCCCAGGGTCATGTTGCGGTCAATTTTAACTTTTCCCTGCTGCACCGGGCGGCCCAGCAGGGTGGCCCATTCGTCATCCGGCACGCTCTGCACCTTGCCGCTGGTATAGTGCGGCAGATGCTTGCCCGCATAGGGGTTGGGTGCGCCGGTACCAGCCACTTCCACCACGGCGGTCAGGCGGATGTCCGCACTGGACGCGCCGACCCGCAGCTCATAGCTGCCGCCTTCCACTTCCCAGCTGTCGGTCTTGGTGTTCCAGTAGCGGAATGCCTTGTCGTCCAGCGGGATGGTCACGGTCTTGCTTTCGCCGGGCTGCAGCTGCACCTTGGCAAAGCCTTTCAGCTCCTGTGCGGGGCGGAACACTTCTGCCCCGGGTTTTGCCACATACAGCTGCACGATCTCTGCTCCGGTGCGCTCGCCGGTGTTGGTTACGGTCAGGGTCACGCCATTGGACGCGGCCTGCAAATTGCTGTAGGCAAAGCTGGTGTAGCTTAACCCATAGCCAAAGGGGAATGCCACCGGCACACCGGCGGTCTGGTAATAGCGGTAGCCGACATACAGCCCCTCGCGGTACTGCACCATGCGGCCCGGCCCGGCAAAGTTATCCTTGGCGGGGGTATCCGCATAGGCGTTGACCCAGGTTTCGGCCAGCTTGCCGCTGGGGTTCACTTTGCCGGTCAGCACATCCAGCATGGCGCCCGCCCCCGCCTGGCCGCCCAGCGCACCATACACCAGGGTACGGCAGTGTTTGAGCCACGGGGTTTCCAGCGAAGCCCCTGCGCTGAGCACCACAACGGTGTTGGGGTTGGCCTGCTGCACGGCCTTTAACAGTTCGATCTGGTTGTCCGCAAGGCGCATATCGCCGCGGTCCAGACCCTCACTTTCCTTGATTTCATCCAGCCCCAGGCAGAGCAGCACCACTTCTGCCTTTTGGGCCAGGGCTACAGCCTCGGCCTGTTTGGCGGCATCCGGTTTGCCCTGGCGGTCAAAGCCGGGGGCAAAGCCCACGCTGGCCAGGCCGCTCTCTTTCAGGCAGTCTAAAAAGGTATCCACCTTGATGGAGTTGACCGCGCTGGAGCCAGCGCCCTGGTACCGCGGCGTCTGGGCAAAGTCGCCGATCACGGCAACCTCGGTGCCCTCTTCCAGCGGCAGCAGGTCGTTCTCGTTTTTCAGCAGCACAATGCTTTCGGCTGCGGCGCGGCGGGCCAGCGCGTGGTGGGCATCCGCATCAAAGGTGCGGCTGTGGGACTGCACGGCGGCATGGGTATCAAACACCAGCGTCAGCAGCTCGTCCAGCCGGGCGTCCACATCCGCTTCGGTAATTTTGCCGCTCTGCACAGCCTGCATCAGCTCGCGCACGGCGTCCCCGCCGGGGGCGGGCATTTCCAGCGTGGAGCCGTTCTGCACGCCCAGGGCATGGTCATTGCTGCCGCCCCAGTCCGTTACCACAGCGCCGTCAAAGCCCCACTCCCCGCGCAGGATGTCCATTAACAGGTGGCGGTTCTCGTTGGCATAAGTGCCGTTGATGAGGTTATAGCTGCTCATGATGGTCTTGGGCTTTGCTTCCTTGACCACGATCTCGAACCCGGTCAGGTACAGCTCCCGCAGGGTGCGTTCATCCACCACGGAATCCGACGCCATGCGGCGCAGCTCCTGGCTGTTGACGGCAAAGTGCTTGGGGCAGGCGGAGATGCCGTTGGACTGGATGCCCCGCACATAGCCCGCTGCCATTTTGCCGGAAAGATACGGATCCTCGGAGAAATACTCAAAGTTGCGGCCGCAGAGGGGGCTGCGCTTGGTATTCAGGCCTGGCCCCAGCAGCACGGCAACTTCCTGCGCGGCGGCTTCTTCGCCCATGGCCTGGCCGATCTGCTCGCCCAGGGCAGGGTCCCAGCTGCACGCCACAGTGGCCGCCGTGGGGAAGCAGGTGGCCGGAACACTGGGGTTCAGCCCCAGGTGGTCCGCCGCCCCGGCTTGCTTGCGCACGCCGTTGGGGCCATCGGACAAAGTGATAGCCGGAATGCCAGCCTTTTGATACGCACGGGTGGTAAAGGTACCCGCGCCCGAAAGCAGCGCACATTTTTGTTCAAGCGTCAAAGCTTGCAGTTGTTTCTTTTGCATAAGGTGGTTCCTTTTCTTAAAAACAGCCTTGCGGCCCACCGCACAACCGCGCAAAGTCGGCGGCGATGGACCGCAGGGCAGCTGCACAGCTTACAAATTACACTTTACTGTGCCTTTTTCTTCTTGTAGCTTTTGAAGGTGAGAACTTCCAGCACGACCAGTAGTACAGCCAGCAGCACGTTGACCACGATCATAGCGGTACGCCAGATGGGGGTGGAAACAGTGTTGGCGGGGTCGTAAACGCGGGAGTTGACCACGGTGTACATGATGTTCTTGCAGGCCTGACGCATAGCCTTAACGCTGGTAGCACTGGTGGTATCGGTCAGGTGGTTGGTGGCAACATCGTAGTTCTTCAGCATCAGGTCGCAGCCGTTGCGGATGGCAATATCTGAATCCATGTAGTCAGTGAAGTGGAAGCCGTCGGTGATGACCATACCGCGGAAGCCCCACTCGCCGCGCAGCACGCCGTTCAGCAGTGCATTGCAGGCACCGGCCCACTGGTTGCCAATATAGTTCCAGCTGGACATGACGGCCTTGCAGCCGCCCACCTTGGCGCTGATCTCGAAGGGACGCAGGTAGATCTCGCGGATAGCCTGCTCGTCAGCCCAGGTGCAGAGCAGCTTGCTCTGGTTGATCTGCTGGTCGTTCAGGGCAAAGTGCTTCATGTAAGCGTAGACGCCGTAGCTCTGGGCACCGGCAATGGAGCTGGCACCGATGTAACCGGCGAGGACGCTGTCCTCAGAGTAATATTCGAAGTTACGGCCGTCAAAGGCGGAACGGTGGCCGTTCATGGCGGGGGCGTACCAGCCGGTGACGTTCATCTCGCTGGCCATGCGGCCGATGCTCTCGCCGTAGCGGCGGGCCAGGTCGGTGTTGAAGGTGGAAGCGATGATGATCTCGGACGGGAAGCCAATGGAAGAAACGCCGGTAAAGTTGTTGTTGATGGCAGCGGGTCCGTCGCAGTCGATGGTCGCGTACTTGTCAACGCTGGCCTCGGCCTTGGTCTGGTAGCCGCCCAGTGCGATCAGGTCGTCCATCTCGGTGACGGTCATCTGGTCGAGCAGGGTATCCCAACGCTCGTCGTCGTAGTCAGCACCGCGCAGGTCAGCCAGCTTCAGGCCGTTGTTGGCACCGGTAACGGGCATCTCATCGTTGGGGTCGTTGAAGTCCTCAGGGGTCCAGTTGTGGTCGTTGTACAGGGTGCTCATGCTTTCCTCAGACATGGTGTAGTCAGAGGGAGCAGCAACAGCTTCGGCATAGTTGGCGAAGTGATCAGCACGGGACAGGGTGACGAGCTTGTCGTCAGCGAAGTCGAACTTGGTGGTAGCAGCCTCGGCGTCGGTGCTGCGGGGGTTGGACTCGTCATAGACGATGGTGGAAGCGACATTGTAGGTCTTGGAATCCAGCACCGTGTGGGAATCCTCGTTGATGCTGATGATATAGTCGCCCTCTTCCAGCACGTAGCAGCCCTTGTCCTTGCTGTCAAAGCTGGCCATGTCCTCGGTGTTGAAGGTCAGGGTCAAGGTCTGGGAAGCGCCCGGCTCAATGGAGTCGGTCTTGCCGAAGGTGACGAGGTTGGCGGAAGCCTTCTCAATGCCGCCATCGGTGTACGGCGGGTTGAAGTAGACCTGCACGGCGTCCTTACCGGCCACACTGCCGGTGTTGGTGACGGTGACATCCAGAGTGATGGTGCCGTCAGCCTCGGTCATGGAGTCGATTTTCTGGGTAAAGGTGGTGTAGGACAGGCCGTGGCCGAAGGGGTACTGAACGGTTTTGTCATAGTCGATCAGGCCCTCGGCAGCTGCAGTCTCGTAGAACTTGTAGCCGACGTAGATGCCCTCAACATAGTTGACGAAGTGCGGGGGAACCAGCTTTGCATCACCGCCAGCCTGGCTGGCAACGGTGTAACCAACGGAATCCGCATTGGTGTAAGCAAAGTCGCCGATGTTGTTGAAGTAAGGAGCTGCGGTCAGGTCATAGACAAAGGTGTCAGCAGAGTGGCCGGAGGGGTTGACCTCACCGGCAACAATCTCGCCCAGAGCGTTGAAGCCAGTCTGACCGGTGCCGGGGCACCAAATGACGCTCTTGATCTGGGGGTAATCATTCACGAAGCCCATTTCCAAAGTATTGGCACCATTGTAAACCAGCACAACATTAGCAAAGTTTTTGGTGACCATATCAATCATGTTCTTTTCTGTTTTGGTCAGAGAAAGATAATGCTGGCCGGGTTCGAAATCATTATACTCGGTAGAGTTTTCAGTGTAGTTGAGTCCATCCATGTTAGTGGGCAGGTCAGCCATTTCGCCACCAACGCGGCTGATGACGACCATCGCAGTGTCAGAGAAAGACTTGGCGTTGTCGATCAGCTCCTGGGTGTAGCTGGCGGCGGTGGGCTCGGGCAGGGTCCAGTTATGGTTGCTGTAACCCAGCGCCGGGCGCTCGGCGCAGTAAGCGGTGTAGAAATCGCTCAGCTCGGTGTTGGTGTTGATGCCCGCGTTGTGCAGGCCATCCAGCAGGCTGACGGTGGGACGGTCGGCAGAGATCGCGCCGGCGCCGGTGCCGCCGTAGACAGGGCCGACAGAAGCCCAGCCAAAGACGTTCAGGTTGCTGCCGGACGCGAGGGGCAGTTCGTTGTCATCGTTCTGCAGCAGGACGATGCCTTCCTCGGCAATCTCGGTGCACAGGGCGTTGGCCTCTGCACCAGATTCTTCGGTGATAGTGCCGTTGCCGGTGACCAGGTCGAGCATGGTGCTCATGGGGCCAAAGGCAACCAGGTTGAGCATGATGCCGAAAGCCAGCAGCACGGCCAGGCCGGACTGGGCGCGCACCATGAATTTGGTGGGCTTGGCCAGTTTCTTGTTGACCGCCATAGCGATCAGTACGATAATGGCGGCGGCAACCACAACGCCAAAGAAGATGAGCTGCGGGATGCAGTTATTGACCACATCGGCAACGTCGTCCAGGTTGACGCCCATATTTGCCAGGGTAAGAAGCAGGGTGTTCATTGTTTTCCTCCTTTTATTGTGCCGCCCTCCGGATGGCAGCTGACGGGATTTCCGCTTTCATTGATGATATTGTACCAAAACAATTTTCTTTCGGCTCATTTTTTGCACAAACTGTTGTTTCCGTTGCATGTTTTGCAAAAGTTTCAAAAACATTTCATTTTTTGTTGTGCATCTCTCACAAAGCATCTCGACCCTGTTTTGTGCACCCCGCCCAAACACCAAAAATGGCCGGGTGCCTTATCCTAGACCCCCAGCCATCCATTCAGCTTTTCTGCGGCAGCAGCACCCGCAGCGTAAACCACTCATTCTCCCAGTGCAGCGTCATAGTTCCGCCGCGCTTTTCGGCTGCGGCGCGCACACCGCGCAGGTCGCTGCCGCCATGGGTGTTGCGGCGCGGCAGGCCGTCCGCGCCCAGCTCCACTTCCTGCGCGCAGTAGTTTTCAAACCGCAGCATCACAAAGCCGTTCTGGGCGTACACCGCCACCCGGATCAGCCGCTTTTCGTGGTCGGGCTCGGTCTCTACGCTCTCGGTCGCATTGTCCAGCGCCGTACCCACAATCGTGCAGATTTCCCCTGTCTCCAAAAAATCCAGCAAATGCCCGTCCGCCACGCAGGTCATCGTGATGTGGTGCTGCTGGCAGTACAGGCTTTTGGCCGTCAGCAGGGTGTCCAGCACCGGGTTGCCGGTCTTGTTCTCCGCCTCGTACTGGCGGATGCCGCTTTCCATGGCCGCCAGCGCCACATCCTGCTTGGCGTGGTCCCGCTCCGCCCGGATGGCCGCAATCTGCATTTTCAGCTCGTGGTAGCGCCGGTTGATCAGGCGGATGTTCTCCTTGCTCTGCTTGTACTGCTCGTACTGGCGGTGCAAAACACCGTCCAGCTCCGCCAGCTCGCTGTGCAGGGCGGCTTCGCGCAGCTGCTCGTGCTGCACCGTCAAAATCAGCACCCCGGCCAGGTCCACCAGCGTGCGGATGTAAAACATGTTCATGTTGGCTTCGCTGCCGTTGGCAAAGCTCAAATTGCTCACGGCAAATGCGGTCAGCGCCATGACCACCGCCACAAAAGTTCCTGCGGGCGTTATTTTCAGCTTCCCGGCCGGGCCGGGGCGGCGGTTCTCCACAAAAAGCATCGCGGCAAAAATGCCGCCGTACACCGCCGCCAACAACAGCAGCGAAAGCGGCTCCGCCCCACCGCGCTGCGGCCACAGCACGCAGTGCAGCTGCCATTCCACGCTGGCCGCCAGCTCCGCCAAAATAAAGGCTCGCGCGCACACATAACCCGCTTCCAGCAGCGTAATGCTGCGTGTGACCCACAAAAACAGCAGCATGGAAAGAATCGCCATTGCCATGCAGGGAATCCACCACGCCAGCGGAACTTTCCCCGTGGCCTGCAAAAACGCCCCCAGCAGCACCGCCCAACCGGCTTCTACGCCCCAGATCACGCGCTGATCCATCCGCGGCGGCAGCCTGTGCGCATACATCAGCGCCGCCAGCACTTCCGCCAAAGCGGTGTACAGGCGGGGAATATCCGGCAATGTCGTCATTAGCCCGCACCCCCAATATAATCCGCCAGCCCCGCCATAAAGGCCTTGCGCCGCGGGCGGCTGATCTGCAGCGTATACGGACCAACCTGCACCATATCCTGCTGCACGCCGGAAACCTGCGCCAGATTGACCAGATACCCGCTGTTGCACCGTGCAAACGCCCGGCCCACCAGCTTTTCCTCATAGTTTTTCAGGGTGCCCGGCACCACAAAATCTTCTTTTTCGGTGTAAAAATGTACCTTGTGGCCTTCGCTTTCCAGGTAATAAATTTCCGCCGCGTCCAGCCGCCGCATGCCGCCGTCCACCGCCACAGCCAGATAATGCCGCTCCCGCTTTTTCAGCTGTCCCAGCGCCTTTTGCAGCTGCTGCGAAAACGCAAAGTAGGGCACCGGTTTCAGCACATAATCCAGCGCCCCCACCGCGTACCCCTTGATGGCATACTGCGCCATGTTGGTGATGAAGATCAGGATCACCTCTGCATCCATCTGCCGGATGCGCTCTGCCGTGGTCATGCCGTCCAGATGCTTCA
>ENA-ORSS01004312-ORSS01004312.1-human-gut-metagenome-genome-assembly--contig:-NODE-4312-length-10716-cov-2.289185_pt1 | contig 10716 bp, 9 predicted proteins | sample MGYA00241899_ERZ509162 | MGnify/ENA primary metagenome ERZ509162 (study PRJEB26280, sample SAMEA2338641) | human gut metagenome | biome: human gut; feature: human-associated habitat; material: faeces... | reverse complement strand
GATAAAACAAGACCAAATAAACATATATCTTGTGAGTTCTTCAGACCAGCTCAAAGAAAAATTCAATACGTAACGACAAAATACCTGAATTCCCATGATGCATGCCATTGCCACAAGCAATACAATAAGCAGAATTTCTTCTAACTTGTCATCGAGCAATTTTATAACTTTCAATCTATCACATCCTTTTTTTCATTATTTTAGCAAAAATACGGTACTTTTGTACCGTATAATTTTTTAACAATTAATCTTGCGCAACTAAATTTTTGTAACGTAAGTTTACGTACAATCCAAGTAATACACCAACGGCTGTTAATACAATATTCATTGTCATAACGCCACTTGGAGTCATGTTACCTGCAGCTGTTAAGATTGTGTAGTTACATAAACTTGAAGCAATCATAACCAACGCAGTAACTGTACCTTTGATTTTAGGGAAGATCATATTACATACGGATGTAGCAATTTGTAGTAATCCACCGGCACCAGCCCATCCAATGACGAATGCACCGATTGTACACATTGTTTGGCTTGGAGCCACTAAAACAACGATCAACATAGCTAAACAAATAGCTGGATATGCCAAGATGAAACGAACATCTTTGATCTTACGAGTTAAGAATGAAGTTACAACTAATGCGATCAATGTTCCCATTGAATAATATGTTTGCATAGCACTAGGATCTGCCCACCCCGCAACGTCTTTCGCATAGTTTTGAGCACAGTTTAACCATAACTGGAATGTTCCAGTACAAGTAAATCCAATTAAAATCATTGCGATTGATTCGATTGAGAAGTGTGTTTCTTTCATACTTGCGATAAGACCTTTTTTAGCTTGGCCATTTGCAGAATCTGTATCTGGCATTGGGCAGAATAAAATCAATGCAGCAAGTACTAAGTAGGCAATTCCACATACCCAGAATAAGTGATTGTAAGAAGTAGCTCCTGTCGCTGTTGTACTTACGGCAACACCTAAGAAGAATGGCAAGAACATCTGACTAACAGAAATGAAGAATTTGATTCCCATTGTCGCAACACCAGGTGCTTCGCTAATCACTTCAGCAACGGCAGGATAGATTCCTGTATCCAAGAATGAGTTTGCGACACCACCAACGATGGCACAAACATAGGCAATTGTATATCCTCCGTTTACGCCTGCATTAAATGCGAAGACTAAACCAATCATATATATGGCATAACTCAATCCACCAATAAACATAGAAATTTTACGTCCTAATTTATCAGATAATGGACCCGCAAAAGGAAGGGCAACTAAACGTCCAAGTCCTAATGCAGCTGAAATTTTTGTGATTGACATTGGGTCACATCCCCAACTTGTCGCAAGTGATTCTTTAATCACAGCTTGTCCAAGTACTGAACATCCAACACCGTGAATAAAGTAGTTCAAGTACATAATAAGGACAGAAGGTAAATATTTTTTATCTTTCATGTTCTCTTTCCTTTATAATAATCGCTTAATTAAAAATCAAATCCCATTACTTTTTTAATGTGATCAACAGGCATTTCTTTTCCAGTCCACAATTCAAATGCAGCAGCACCTTGATATAACATCATTGGGAAACCATTTAATGTTTTACATCCAACGCTTTCTGCCATTTCCAATAATTTAGTTTTTGCAGGAGCATACACTGTATCTGTTACAATTAAATCTTCACGTAAGAATGAAGTATCTGGTAACCAAGTTTGTCCTTCTAAAGGTTTCATACCCATACCAGTCGCATTTGTTAAGATGTAGCTATCTTCGATTTCTTTACGCAATGCTTCTTTATCATCTAAATCAAACAATTTAGCTTTGCAGTTTGTGTTTTTATTGATTTTTTCAACTGTTTCTTCTGCATTTGCCCAGAATTTATCTTTACGGTTGAAGATTGACATTTCAGCAACACCATCTAATGCAGCTTGGATTTCAATAGCTGTAGCAGCACCTCCAGCTCCGGCAATTGTCATTTTCTTACCAATTGCGTCGATTCCTGCATCTTTTAAACCTTTCATGTATCCAACACCATCTGTGATTGTTCCTGTTAATACACCATTGTCATTAACAACTGTATTTACGGCTCCACACATTTCAGCTGCTGGAGTTAACTTATCTAAATATTTTCCGATTACAGTTTTGTTAGGCATAGATACGTTCCATCCACGAACCTTCATAGCTCTAAATCCTTTAACTGTATCTTCCAAAGTGTCATTATCTACTTCAAATGCAAGATATGCATAGTCTAAACCTAATTTAGCGAATGCTTCATTGTGCATCTTTGGTGATGATGAATGGCGAATAGGGTATGCGATCAACCCAATCAATTCTGTGTGTCCTGTAATTCTTTCACTCATGTTCTTTTCCTCCTAAAGTGATTTTATTCTAAGTATCCCTTTGTTTTTAATGTGTTTAAAATATTACGTCCTTCAGCCGTACCATCAATGATACGACGAGCACGAATACTATCCCCAATATTAACGATTTCTACATCTTTATCTTCAAATGTCTCTGTTAAATCTTTCATCAATGGTGAATAGCTACGCATTCCTAAACAAACGAATCCATAATCAAAGTCTAATTGTTCGTTTTGATCATTGCGTTTTACAATAAAGTGATCTGGATGAACTTCCTGTAATGCAGTTGATGTTAAGATATTTACATGATTCTTTTCTAATAATGCATATGTTCCCACTTTCGTAACGATATCTAAATCTTTACCTACAACTGGAAGCATTTCTACGATAGAAACCTCAGCCTTACGATTTGAGAAGAATTCTACTACATCAAGACCTACAGCTCCACCACCAACAACGACAACTTTTTTTCCTTCCATATCCATTGGATAGTTATCGATATTGTTGATCATACCTAAGATTCCTTTTACGCTGCTTTGTGGACGATCAATGTTTTCACGCAATCCAGTAATTGGAGGTAATAAAGGAGTGGATCCTGTTGCGTTGACAATTACATCTGGTTTTAACGCTTCTACAAATGGAATTGTAGCTTCTGTATTTGTGAATGTGATTAAGTTTTTCAACTTACTAGCACGACGAATCAAGTAGTCTGGGAAATCTCTTAAACGTTTCTTTTCTGGAATTTTAGAAATTTCTACACTTAAACCACCCAAGTGATCTTCTTTTTCAATCAAGAATGTCATGCATCCAACTTCAGCTGCAGTACATGCTGCTTCAAGACCTGCAGTACCTCCACCAATCACAACAACGTTGCATGGTTTCTTTACTTTTTGGTTTTTGTAGGCTTCACCCTCATTTACACTTGGGTTGATTGTACAACGAATTGGACGATTTAAGCCAATACGGTGCCCACTACATCCGATGTTACAAGAAATACATTTACGAACTTCGTCTAAACGTCCTTCTTTCACTTTTAATGGCCATTGAGGATCAGCTACAAATTGACGTCCTAAACCAATGAAGTCTGCTTGTCCAGATTCAACAATTTCATTTGCGACTTTTGGATCACGAATATTACCTACTGTAATAACTGGCTTGTTGAATTTTTCTTTAACGGCTGTTGCCAAGTAAGTTCTCCAACCATCTTTTAAGTAGTTGGCATCAATTTGGTATTGAATAGAATCTACCAATCCACAAGAAACATCAATGATATCGGCTTCTTCTTGGAAGTATTCTAATAATTTTAAAGTATCTTCCAATGTGTTTCCACCTGGTAAGAATTCATCCGCACTAATACGAATCAAGATTGGGAAGAATGGTCCAACCGCTTCACGTACTGCCTTTAGAATCATTGACGCAAAGCGTGCACGGTTTTCATAACTTCCACCAAATTCATCCGTTCTATTATTAGTAAGTGGTGATAAGAATTGACTGATTAAATAAGAGTGTCCACAGTGGATTTCAACAGCATCGAATCCAGCAATCTGAGCACGCTTAGCGGCTTTGGCATAGCTTTCAACGATAGAATTGATTTCTTCTACTGTTAATGGACGAGGTATAGCTCCACCTTTTTTATTAGGTAAATTACTTGCAGATACTGGCTGCATGTTGATTCTTTCAGCTACAGCACTTGCACCCGCATGGTTTAACTGAACCGCAATCTTAGTATCGTGTTTGTGGATTGTTTCCGTTAATTTGAACATTCTAGGAATGTAGCTATCTAAATCTAAACGTAGCTGTGTTGTTCCATTTGATCCTGCTGGATAATCAACACATGCGTTTTCAACGATGATAAGACCTGCTCCACCTTGTGCTCTTTGTTCATAATAATCGATGTGCAAAAAACTCATTTCCCCTGTGTTTTCTGCGAAGTTTGTTCCCATTGGAGTCATAACGATACGGTTTGGAATTGTACATCTTCTGACTTCTAATGGTTGAAACAATGAATTAAACTTTCCCATTTTTTCCTCCTAAATGTTAACTTATTCATAAGACACCCCTATTATAATTATTTAAATCTATCGAAACAATTCTATTTTATCTAATTATTCATAGATTTAATCTATAGATTCATTTATAATAAATTCAGGAGGACACCATGAATCTAAATCATTTATATTACTTTAAAGTACTAGCTGAAACTGAACATTATACGCAAACTGCCAACATTTTAAATATTACCCAACCTTCCCTATCCCATGCCATCTCGCAATTGGAAAATGAATTAAATTGTTATTTATTTGAAAAACAAGGAAGAAATATTCGCCTAACAAAATATGGAAAGATTTTCTATGAATATGTTACAAAGGGATTGAGTGAAATCGAACTCGGACAAAAAAAGATTGATGCCATCACTTCCCCGAATCAAGGATGGATCAACCTAGCTTTTATTTATACACTTGGATATCGTTATGTTCCACATTTAATTCAACATTTTCACTTTGATAAAAACAATAGTAAAATCAAATTCACTTTAAAACAAGGAAGCACAAGTGCCTTACTAGATGGTCTTGAAGAAGAAAAGTATGATTTAGTTCTTTGTTCCTATCAAGAAAATCGAAAAAATATCAATTTTGTACCCATCACAACGGAAGAATTAGTCGTTGTCGTATCGAAATTAAATCCATTGGCATTAAAAAATGAAATTGATTTAAAAGAACTTCAAAATGAATATTTTATTTATTATAGTAAACACAGTGGTTTAAGACCATTGATTGATGATTTATTTCATTCCAACAATATCGATCCAAATATTATGTTTGAAGTAGAAGAAGACAGTGCCATCCTTGGTTTAGTTGACATTAACTATGGTGTAGCTGTTGTACCTAATATTCCTATGATTGATCATTTCCATTTAAAGAAATTAAAGATAAAGAACCCACAAAAGAAACGTATCATTTATATGGCAACCATGAAAAACAGATATGTACCTCCTGCAGTACATTCTTTCTGTAATTTCATTGTTCAAAACTCCAATATAGATTAAAAGAAGAAAAATTTCTTCTTTTAGTTTTCATATTGAATATAATTTCTTAAGAAAGTAACACCCGCTAAAGCTAATGCACAACCTAGCCCTGAATAAAAGAAGGCGATAAAGATATCCGGAAAGATTCCAGCTGCTCTAAATCCAATTCCTCCACCCATCATGCAAGCCATGATCATATAGGCTTTTAAATCAAAGAAGTGCCAGAATGGATGTGTTGCTTCATATCCCAGAATTCGTTTTGTGTGCTTCTTGCTCATTTTGAAAAACATCAACCCAAATATAGAGAATACAATGATTGTTAAAATATATAAATACCATTTAGATTCAATCACACGATAAGAAAGCACACCTAATCGTGCTACATTAAATCCTGCAATCAACCATACAACGCCAGCTATCAACAAAAGAGTTCTTTTCTTCACATGAAACATAAGTAATTCCTCCTAATCATTCAATTTAGAACGATTATATAAGTTTTATTACTTACTATCACCACTTATAATCAATCTAAAAACTTGTAAGATATTCAATCCTTTTAACTCAGAAATTTTCAATTTAACTTTATTAACGTTAAAAGTAAAGTTTTTGCGTTAAATTATCTAATTAGATACTTTTCGAACGCCTTTTCAGCATCCAAATGTATAGACTTAAAGAAAAAAATACCCCATATTATATAGGTTGGTATTGCGATCATTGCGGATATAAAATAAGAAAGAATAGATCCTAGAAACAGAATCAATGCATATATAAAACATTGATTTCGCATATCTAAAGAAATATATGCCTTATCATACTTTTCTGGTTGATTTAATGCACTAAAGCCAGAAACATACTTAGCTCCTTTTTCTTTTAACAGTGCAAACATTATTCCTATAATTAGAAACAATATCCCGAGAACAATGCATGCCATAAATCCAATATTCATAATTACCTTCTTTCAATATTAATTTTACGAAAAAAATAGGAAGAGTGACAAGCTCTTCCCTTCAATATATAGTAACAGATGACTAAAAGTTAGATATTTTAAATGTAAGTATTGTTGTTGGAATAGGAGAAATAATACATGATAGTAATCTGTTACTACCGAAATAAATTATTATCTTTGGACGCGGCCTGAACCATCTCCACCAGCTAATTTCAACACTTCATCCATGCTTACCATGTTGAAATCACCTTCGACAGAATGTTTTAAACAACTTGCGGCTACCGCAAATTCAATGGTTGATTGTGCATCATAGCCTTCTAGACTTGCCGCAATCAATCCAGCTCCAAAGCTGTCTCCACCACCTACACGGTCTACAATCTGCATATTATATCTCTTTGAGAAATAGTAATCTTTTCCATCATACAACATAGCTGACCAGTTGTTGATATTGGCATTGATTGACTCTCTTAATGTGATGGCTACTTTTTCAAGTCCAAAGCGACGTGTCAATTCACTAGCTACTTCCTTATATCCTTCGCGATTGACTTCACCACTTGTTACATCTGTATTACTAGCTTTGATTCCAAATACATCGGCTGCATCTTCTTCATTCGCAATACATACATCGACATATTCGCAAATCTTAGCCATGACTTCACCAGCTTTTTCTTTTGACCATAACTTGTTACGATAGTTCAAGTCACATGAGATCTTAACTCCATACTCCTTAGCTTTCTTACAAGCTTCAATTGTAAGTTCTGCTACATTGTCACATAAAGCAGGTGTAATACCTGTAATATGGAACCATGCACAATCTTTAAAAATTTCATCCCAGTTAAAATCAGCACTTGTAGCTGTATAGATACTAGAGCCTGCACGATCATAAATAACTTTACTAGGACGTTGGCTTGCCCCTTTTTCTAGGTAGTAGATTCCAATACGGTCTCCACCACGAGCAATATAAGATGTGTCTACGCCATATTTTCGTAATGAATTGATGGCACATTGGCCAATTTCATGATTTGGAAGACGAGTTACGTATTTGGCATCAAAACCATAGTTAGCTAAAGAAACAGCTACATTGGCTTCTCCACCACCATAAGTTGCACCAAATGTATCAGCTTGTACAAAGCGATAATATCCTTCTGGTGCTAAACGCAACATGATCTCTCCAAAAGTGACTACTTTTTGTTTCATAATTAGCGAACTTCCTTAAGTTTAGCTACAGCCTCTTTAGTCATAGCTTCTACCTTATCAAATTCACCATTCTTGATTAAATCACCTTTAACCATCCAGCTACCACCAATGGCTAAGATACGGTCGTATTCTAAGTAATCCTTCATATTATTCGCATTGATTCCACCTGTAGGAATGAATTTCATTTGTGTATATGGAGCGGCAATGGATTTGATCATTTTTAATCCACCAGCTGCTTCAGCAGGGAAAAATTTAACAACATCCAAGCCTAAACGGTAACATTTTTGTACATCACTTGGTGTACATGTTCCAGGTGTTACTGGTACATTCTTTTCTAAACAATGTTTTACAACATCTTCATCAAAGCCTGGACTGATGATGAATTGAGCTCCAGCTTCTAATGCTTCATCTACTTGTTCAACAGTTAATACAGTTCCAGCTCCTACTAACATTTCAGGAAATTCTTTACGCATGATTGAAATGCATTCTTTGGCAGCTGCTGTTCGAAATGTTACTTCAGCACAAGGAAGACCACCAGCACATAGTGCTTTGGCAAGTGGTTTTGCGTCTTTTGTCTCTTCTAAGACAACAACTGGTAAAATACCAATCTTTGAAATCTCTTCTAATACTTTATTCATTTCTGTTTCCTTCCTCTTATTTATATTCTAAGTAAGCACCCTTCATCGTACTTGCGGCATGTTCGCTAAACAAACGCAACACGCCATTTTTATATTTTCTTTCTCTTGGTTTCCAGTTTTTACGTCTTTCAGCTAAAATCTCGTCAATTTCTTCCATGGATTTACGTTCCCCTTTAACACCAACAATATTTAATTTTCTTTCCATCACATCGATCTCAATTAAATCGTCCTCTTCAACTAACGCGATTGGACCACCATCAACCGCTTCTGGACTACAATGACCAATAACTGGACCCGTACTTGCACCAGAAAAACGACCATCCGTGATCAATGCGATACTCTTACCTAATTCTTTATCACTACTAATAGCTTCTGAAGTATAGAACATTTCTGGCATTCCACTACCCTTAGGACCTTCATAACGAATGAATACAGCATCCCCTTTTTGTACTTTATGTTTTAATACAGCATCTAAACATTCTTCTTCACTATCAAATGGTCTAGCACGAAGAATGGATTTAAACATTTCTTTAGGACAAGCTGTATGTTTGATAACAGCTCCTTCAGGTGCAAGATTACCTTTTAATAAGGCAATACTTCCATCTGTACCAATCGCCTTGTCGTAAGGACGGATGATATCTTCTTTTGTCAAATTTACATTGTAACGTTGATTAAATTCCTGAAGCCATTTATTACATTTTTCATAGAATCCATTTTGTTTCAACTCTTCTAGATTTTCACCTAATGTTTTACCCGTAACTGTCATTACATCTAGGTGCAAGTGTTCTTTGATTTCTTCCATAATCGCTGGAACACCACCTGCATAGTAGAAGCATTCTGCTGGCCAACGTCCTGCAGGACGAACATCTAATAGGTAACGTGCATTTCTATGTAAACGATCAAATGTTTCTCCTGTAATTTCAATGCCAAATTCATGGGCAATAGCTGGAAGATGCAACATCGCATTTGTACTTCCTGAAATAGCTGCATGTACTAGAATCGCATTTTCAAAACTATCCATCGTAACAATGTCTGTTGGTTTCATGTTTTCCATTTGCGCAATACGAACTGATTGTCTACCAGCTTCCCTTGCGAAACCTAATAAATCTGGACTTGTTGAAGGCATAAGAGCAGTACCTGGAAGAGCAAGTCCTAATGCTTCCGCCATAATTTGCATAGTAGAAGCTGTACCAATAAATGAACAAGCTCCACAACTTGGACAAGCATTGCATTTTGCCCAATCCAATTTAGCTTCATCAATTTCACCACGCTCAAATTTAGCACTGTACATACCCAATTGTTCCAAAGTCAACATTTCTGGTCCAGCATTCATAGTTCCGCCAGGTACAAAGATTGAAGGAATATTGACTCTGGCAAGACCCATTAAGTTTCCTGGAACTCCTTTATCACAGCTTGAAAGATATACACCAGCATCAAATGGTGTAGCATTCGCATGAATTTCAATCATATTCGCAATCATTTCACGGCTAACAAGACTATAGTTGATTCCATCCGTTCCTTGGCTTTCTCCATCGCAAATATCTGTACAATAATAACGTGCACCAAATCCATTTTCTTCGGCAATCCCCTTACGAACTTCATCAACAAGTACATTTAAATGACCACTACCTGGGTGACTATCACCATATGTACTTTCAATCATGACTTGAACTTTTCCCAAATCTTCTTTCTTCCAACCTGTTCCAATACGTAATGGATCAAGTTCAGGTGCTAATTTTCGCATTTTTTGACTAATTAACTTCATATTTTTTCCTCCTACGCAAATAGCGAAATAATTAAACTAACTATCAGTGCTGTTACACCAATAAGTGTTTCCATAATCGTCCATGATTTCAGTGTTGTTTTCTCATTAATTTCTAAAAATGAACCAACTAACCAGAAACCTGCATCATTAACGTGACTTAAAGCAGTAGTTCCACCACAAATAGCTAAACACAAGCAGCCGATAAAGCATACTTGTTGCCATGATACCAGATAATCCTATCAAACATGGATCCAATTCCAATTAGTAATACAATTTAATCCACTTTGACTCCAATAATAAAAGGCGAAAGCATCATGAAAAGAACCAAATGAGGTTTGAATTCAATAATCAATTCAAGTAAAAAAATAATTTCCACTACAGCTACCGTTGGATCTGCAAAAAAGCTATATCTTCTATCAATTATCTCTTCATTCATCTTATGTTTATATAAATTCCATTAATTCATCTGACCTTTTTGATTGTTAAGCATATCAAATAGCGTTATAATTTTCTAATTTCTATTAATTCATCTGACGTTTACAATAATATATTGTTTTATTTTAAAATGCAATACTATTATTAAATTAATTTGTTTCATCATTTACATCATTTCAACAATCCCTTATTATAAATATAGATTAGAAACGGAGTAAATCATATGATGAATTCACCAGATGAAAGAAGTCTTCCACAAAAAATATCCGAAGACATCATCTCACTTATATTAGAAGAAAACCTACAGCCTGGAGATAAGCTTCCTAACGAAACTGTTTTATGTGAAAAATTGAATGCA
>ENA-ORSS01004310-ORSS01004310.1-human-gut-metagenome-genome-assembly--contig:-NODE-4310-length-10722-cov-3.764601_pt1 | contig 10722 bp, 8 predicted proteins | sample MGYA00241899_ERZ509162 | MGnify/ENA primary metagenome ERZ509162 (study PRJEB26280, sample SAMEA2338641) | human gut metagenome | biome: human gut; feature: human-associated habitat; material: faeces... | reverse complement strand
AAAGCGAGGTTTACCGTGATACCTTCCGAATGGTACGAGAACAACCCCTTGTCGGTAATCGAGGCCGAATGTTTGGGCACGCCCGTGCTTGGCGCCCGTATCGGCGGCATACCGGAACTGATAGACGAGGACGTGAACGGTATGACATTCGAGAGCGGCAACGCAGACGACCTCGCGGAAAAAATCAAGGCGATGTACAATGCAGATTTTGACTATAAGAACATTGCAGATGCTGCGATGAAACGGTACAACGCTGAAAGCTATTATGGTGAAATAATGAAGTGTTACCTTGGCCGTTAAAGGACACTTTGCAAAAAGCCGTATATTGCCGTTCAAAAGGGCACGTTTTGCACCGCAAAATGGCACGTTTCATCTTGCGATATGCGGCAAATCGGAATGCAGACAAAATTCTTTTTATCGGCAATATGTTTTTAAGCATATTGCCCAAACCTATAAGCATCTTATTCTCAACGATTTAAATATTAAAGAAACAAGATAAAATGGCTAACACAAACATTCCGCGTCCAACCGACGCAAGTATCATCCTGACGTATCGCTGCCCGATGCGCTGCCAAATGTGCAACATCTGGAAGAACCCGACAAACAGGCAGGAGGAAATCAAGGCGGAAGACCTGAAGACACTGCCGCAGCTGAAGTTCATTAACCTTACGGGTGGAGAACCGTTCATACGCGAAGACCTGGCCGAGATTGTTGAGGAGTGCTACAAGCATACCCCACGAATAGTAATCTCCACTTCGGGCTGGTTTGAGGACCGTGTCGTGGCTCTTGCAAAGAAGTTCCCTAACATAGGCATCCGTATTTCCATTGAGGGATTGAGTCAGAAAAACGACGAGCTTCGAGGCCATGCAGGAGGATTCGACAAGGGCCTGAGGACATTGCTTACATTAAAGCACATGGGACTGAAGGACATAGGCTTCGGCTGTACAGTGTCAAACCACAACTCGAAGGACATGCTTTCGCTCTACCAACTGTCGTTGGCTATGGGCATGGAGTTCGCCACGGCAGCGTTCCACAACTCGTACTACTTCCACAAGAGTGACAACGTAATCACTAACAAGGAGGAAGTGTGCAACAACTTCAAGCAACTGATAGAGTGGCAGCTGAAAGAGAAGCATCCAAAGAGCTGGTTCCGCGCTTGGTTCAACATGGGACTTATCAACTATATCGAGGGCGGACGCCGTATGCTGCCCTGTGAGGCCGGCATGGTAAACTTCTTTATTGACCCGTGGGGCGAGGTGATGCCCTGCAACGGACTGGAGGAGAAATACTGGAAAGAGAGCATGGGCAACATCCACGACCGTCCGTTCATGGAAATCTGGGAGAGCGAACAGGCGCAGAAAGTACGCCAGATGGTTCGCAAATGCCCGAAGAACTGCTGGATGGTGGGCACGGCAAGCCCTGTTATGCACAAGTACATCAAGTATCCTGCCAAGTGGGCGTTGCAGAACAAGCTGCGCTCGATGCAGGGCAAGCCGGTTTGCATAGACCCGAAATGGTGCGACGTAGGCCAAGACCCGTGCCAAGGGGATTTGAGGGAGAAGTTCTGAGTTATATCAGTTGACGAGTAGACAAGCAGACAAGTGGACAAGGAGGTTTGCCCGTCCTCACTTGTACACCTTATATTCAATCAGACTAAACAATGTGTAACAAAACGTTAATTACCCCCCCCGAAAATCAAAAGAAGGTTAATCGGGAACGATATGATTCGCTCGACGGACTTCGCGCTTATGCTGCGCTTGGCATAATACTAATGCACGTGCTGGCTAACATAAACGTCAAGCCATCGGCAAATTACCTGACAGAAAAACTTATACCGTTCTTCACTGATTTTACGTTGCTGTTCATGGTCGTCAGCGGCTTTTCGCTTTGCTGCGGCTACTATACGCGGATAAAGAACGGGACGATTACGCCAAACGCATTTTACAGGAAACGCTACCTGCGCATATTGCCGTTCTTTGCGCTGCTGTGCCTTATAGACCTGGCGTTTGAACCCAACATTGGTTCGCTTTACGAAGTGTTCTCGAACATGACGCTGTGCTTCGGTCTACTGCCGCCGGATACTGAAATCCATGTAATAGGCGTGGGGTGGTTCCTTGGTGTTGTGTTCCTGTTCTACATGCTGTTCCCGTTTTTCGTGTTCATGCTCGACAACAAACGGCGTGCGTGGGTGTCGTTCGTGTTGGCTGTAATATTCGTGTTCATTTCCATTGATTATTATTCCAACCCGGGCCGCAGGTGCATGGTATTCTGCGCACCGCTGTTCATCGTCGGAGGTGTCATTTACCTGTATAGGCACAGGCTGGCAGACATAGGCAAACGTTATCCCTTGTTGGGCGCAATTAGTGTAATAGCATTTACGGTGGCATTTTTTGTCATTAGGGAGCTTGCGTTAAATGAATTTGCGAACTACCTTCTTGAGCTTGCACTTTTCTCTGTATGGCTGGCCTATGCGGTCGGTTCCAAAGACAAAGTGCTGAACAACCGCATTGTAAAATACCTGAGTGGCATAAGCATGGAGATATACCTTTCGCACATGCTCGTTTACCGTGCCGTTGAAAGGCTGCACCTTGAAAACATTGTCACGCAGCATGACTTGCTTTATATCGTCACTTCACTGCTCACGATAGCCTGTGTAATTTGTTTTGCGCACGTGGTGAAATACAAAGTGTTGCGGCCTGTGGTGAAAAGGTTTGAAAGATAGTCACCTTATTCTTCGACCAGTGACGAGCAACCACAAGGCCGAGAGCAACGATAGGACGACGGCGCCTGCATATTGCAACGACTCTTTTATCGATTTTGGCTTGACATGCATCGAAAAATCTTTAGTTCTACTGGATTTAGATCTGTGCTTGTTAAAATGAATACCGCTAATGTCTTTCTGTTGGCAAAATTACAAAAAACAATTCATATAGAGCCATAATCGTGGATTTGTACTCTCCATACAGAGCATATTTCCCACATTTGAGCAAAAGTAAATTGTATTTGAATAAAACGAGAACCTTACAATCCGAGAAATATGAAGATAGTAGTTACCGGCACCCGTGGCATCCCTAACATCATGGGTGGCGTTGAAACCCATTGCGAGGAACTGTTCCCGAGGATAGCCGAACGGGGCTTTGATGTTACCGTGATACGCAGGACGAATTATGTCAAGGACGACCTGACAGAATGGAAAGGCGTGAAGCTGGTGGATGTGGACAGTCCGAAGAAAAAATCTTTTGAGGCCATCATCCACACGTTCCGTGCCATAAACAGGGCCAAAAGGCTAGACGCTGACATACTGCATATACATGCCATCGGCCCTGCGTTACTCGTACCATACGCCAAGATGCTCGGAATGAAGGTTGTGTTCACCCACCACGGCCCTGACTACGACCGCGACAAGTGGGGATTTGCGGCAAAGTCTATGCTGAAATTGGGTGAGCGGATGGGGTGTATGTTTGCCGACGAAGTGATAGTGATATCTGATGTCATACGTAATCTGATAAAGAGGAAGTACAACCGAACAAGCCACGTTCATCTGATTTACAATGGAGTGTCGCAACCAGAAATATGCGATTATCCCGAATACTTTAACGAGCTTGGCATAGAGAAAGGCAAGTATATCCTTGGCATGTGCCGCTTCGTGCCGGAAAAGAATTTGCACCATCTCATTTCCGCTTACGCTCAAGTTAAGAATGAAGAATTAAGAGTGCAGAAAGATAGCGGAATAAAGCTGGTCTTGGCTGGCGATACAGACTTTGAGGATGATTATTCACGTGGTTTGAAGGAGATGGCGAGGAAGAACGGCGTTGTACTCACCGGATTCATCAAGGGCAGGAAACTGCATTCGTTGTTAACGAACTGCCGGGCATACTGCCTGCCGTCAAGTCACGAAGGACTACCTATCGCCTTGCTTGAAGCTATGAGTTACGGTGTAAAAGTTGTTGTGAGCGACATACCGGCAAACCTCGAAGTGGGTCTGCCAAAAGATGCCTATTTCCCCGTTGGCAATGTCGGGGTATTGGCGGAAAGGCTGAAAGATGTCATCGAGCAACCGCTGCAGCACATTGATTACGACATGAGCAAGTACGACTGGGAAAAGATAGCAGACCAAGTGGCTGACGTGTATATCGGATCATCAGATAAAACCATCATAAATCCATAGTCAGCCAAGCTACGCCCTGCCCTTCTGTATACACATGTCTTATAAACAAATGAGATGACGAAGCATACCGGAATCTTACTGCGCGACTACCAGAGTGACATAATAAGGCGTGTAGTGGATAGTTGGGCATCAAATAAATCCGTTTTGGTACAGATGCCAACCGGTACGGGGAAGACTGTAGTGCTGGCTTCGCTCGTAAGCGAACATCTGAAACTTAAAAGTGATAATCATGGTTGCTCCGTCTGGATAGTCGCTCACCGCCGTGAGCTTGTCGAACAGATTGAAGAAACAGTGGCAAGATATGGCATACGGAAAGAGTATGGAGTTATCAAAGTACTGTCAATCCAATGGCTTGCGAGACATTGGGATGACGTGCAAGGCGAACAACCTGGGCTGATTGTGATAGACGAGGCACACCACGCGCTTGCCGAGACCTACAAGGAACTTTGGCAGCGCTATCCTGCTGCCATGAAGTTGGGCATGACCGCCACCCCATGCCGGCTGAATCGTGTTGGATTCACCGACTTGTTTGATGTGCTGGTCACCTCGTACAGCATTGCAGACTTTATCAGGCAAGGATGGCTTGCAGCCTTCGACTATGTGTCTATACGCCAAGGCAGCGAAACCCAAAAGCTGATAGAAAGCCTGAAGAAACGTGGTGCGGACGGCGATTTCCAAGTGAAGGAAATGGACGCCGTGCTTAACAAACGCCCAAGCATAGAACGGTTGCATGACAGCGTAAAGCAATATGCCGGCGGAAAGAAAGGCATAGTGTATGCCATCAGCATCAGCCACGCGCGGAACATTGCCGACTATTACGGACATAAAGGAATAACGGCCGCGGCCATAGACAGCAAGACGCCGGCAAAAATAAGGAAACAGCTTGTAGAAGACTTCCGTCATGGCAACATTCAGGTACTGGTTAATGTTGACGTTTTCAGCGAAGGTTTCGACTGTCCCGATGTCGAGTTTGTGCAACTGGCCCGCCCTACTCTGTCGTTAGCAAAATACCTGCAGCAAGTTGGCCGCGGACTTCGAGTGGCAGAAAACAAACAAAGTTGTGTGATAATAGACAACGTCGGACTGTACCGCTTGTTCGGTCTGCCTGCAGCAGACCGCGATTGGCAGGCAATGTTTGAAGGACTGATGGCGGGTAAGGGCCACGATGCCACAAGCAGAAACGAATGCTGCTACCCCGCCATGGCAGATTGCAGCACCAATGGCGAGCCGATAGGGCCAGACACGGCCATGGAGATAGTATTGACACATGAACGGTTGCTGGAATACCTTAAGGAAAGCAGAAACCTTACAATGCATCTTGAGCAGGGAAAGCTCATGCCGTTTAAAGACAGGCGGACAGGACTTTACGGGTTAAGGCGTGGCGACATGGTGACGACCACACCCCAATTCAAGAAAGTGTATGCCACTGAAAACAACATGGCAGCTGTATTGCTAACAAACGGAAGTGCGGCCGTATGCGATTGTGGCGGCAAAATAATCATGGCCTTGGGCAAATGCCGGAAGCTGGCATTCACCCCAAAAGGATTTATTGCTACAACCGCTATAGACGGTAAAGTGGAATACACAGACCTTGCCACAGGCCACAAGCATGACGCCAAGCCCAAAGTGAAGGCGTTTGGGCAAGTGAAAGTGATTGAAACGGATAGAATGTATTGCAGTCGCACCAAGAGGGAATTGAGATGGAAACCAGACGCAGGAAGCATTCAAACGACCTTTGATGGAAAGATGCTGTTTGTTCACGACTTCGGGTCAAGGCCCCTGTGCCATCAGATATTGCGTGAAAACAACTTCATCGGCCACAGATGCAGTGTGCTGGTAGCCGGAGACGAATCTACATACTACAACCTGTCTGGCATATTGCCTGATGGGGCCGCCATAATTGAAGACACACAGGGCACCTATTACCTGACCTCCGACGGAGCAAGATTGCACAAAATATACTTTGAAAACCAAACGTCACCCGAAGGATTTTATTCTATGATGGAAAGGCTTCTGACTAAAGCCGAGGCCCGCAAAGCCGCCTATGAAGAAAAGAAAAACAGGTTGATGGAAGAAAGACGGCGGCGCAGACTAGACTCTCTGCAAGGTGTGATACCGTTTATGTCGGGCAATAAATGGGGGCTCCGGCACGGGCAGATTATTGTCGTGCCGCCTATCTACCGCAGCATACAGGCACCCGTTGGCATGTATTGCGCAGTGGAAGAAAGACCAAGCCAGTGGGGAGTCATCATGATTGACGGTAAAATCATTGTCGAGGCCAAATACTCAAAGGTAGAAATAGAGCAGAACGGAACAGCCCACCTCACATTGACAAAAGGCAATACCCAAACCGTCAAGCTGGGCACATAACATTTAAACAGGCTTGACAACAATGCCGACGTCGTTTCTATGAACAAAGAAACGACGTCGGCATTGTTGTTTGTAGAGGTTGCGCGCTGTCGGTTACAATATAACAAACAAGACCTCGACATCCATGCACAATAAGAACTTCCTCATCAGCCATAGACTTCCAACACGCATAGACATGCGCCACAGCCAAACGGCCATACACAACGACAGCCTTTTATACCCCGTCAAATGGCCATTGGTCAATGATACCGCCAATCTCCAATCGCATCAGACCAAAGAACTTCTGCACCGATATTTATCAATATGCTCCAAACTATTATCCATGTTCCGGCGGCATCAGCTTACGAATTTGCCTCAACACAGCCAGTAACGACTTCGACAAAGCCGACAATAAGCCTGCCCGGCAATTGGATATAATTTCTTTGTACTCTGATGGCCACATTGTGTTAAAGCCAAACAGGACCACGGCGCCAACCACACCATCACGACGCGAGGCCTTCTGCTCACACACACATCTCACCCCTGATATTTCTGTTGAGGTAATGCCTGATCTTCTCTGGGTCGGAAAACCTTGCCTGCAAATACATCAGTTTGGTTACAGCACTCTCAACTGTGCTGTCATGACCACTGATGACGCCGGCCGACTTCAATTGATAGCCAGTGTCATAACGTCCCATCTCAACACTTCCAGCCATACACTGGCTAATATTAATTATAGTCTTGCCATTAGCCGACGCTTCTTTCAACGCCTTGATAAGCCATGGCGACTGTGGGGCATTCCCACTGCCAAAGGTACGCATGACAATGGAGCGCAAGTTGGGTGTGGCAATGACATGGCGCACCAAATCTTCACGTATGCCGGGGAATATAGTAAACACTATGACGTTGTTGTCCAAACGGAAATGCGGAGTCATAGGCTTAGAGTAGTCCGGTTTTAAAATTAGGTCTTCCCTATACGAGATGTTAACCCCCGCGTCAGCCAGGTGCGGGTAGTTAAAACTCTCGAAAGCGTTGAAATTGTCGGCGCTTTGCTTCGTTGTACGATTTCCCCTCATGAGGTGGCCATTGAAATATATGCCCACTTCAGGCATTATGGCCCTTCCATCGGGATGCTTGGCAGAAGCAATCTCAATGCTGGTGATGAGATTCTCCTTCCCGTCAGTCCGCAATTGTCCTATCGGCAACTGACTGCCGGTAAGTATTACGGGCTTTGTCAGGTTTTCAAGCATGTAGCTCAACGCAGAGGCGGTGAAAGCCATGGTGTCAGTGCCATGCAATATCACAAACCCGTCATACTTGTCATAGTTATCAGCTATGATATGGGTCAACTCAATCCACAGCCGGGGCGACATATTGCTACTGTCGATAGGCGGCGTGAATTGATACGTGGCAATGTGTGTCGAGAACTGCGCAAGCTCAGGAACGTTACTCAAAAGATGTTCAAACTTGAAAGGCTCGAGCGCCCCGGTCTGAGGATTGCGGTTCATTCCAATAGTGCCACCAGTGTAAATCAATAGAACATTATTGTCGTACGTCATCGTTTACGTATATTTTTGTTGCAAAAATAAGTAAACTTTTCGACATTGCAGAATTATTTTATTACTTTTGCACTATAGATATCCATAAGGTATGAACACTTCATGCAGAACAGTGTGGTGCCAGATGGCGAGAACAACGATTTGACAGACCTATAAAGCATACAACAATTAATAAACAACTAATTATGAAACAATTCAATGACGAGAACTTCTTGTTGGATAATGAAGTTGCCCAAGACCTGTTCCACAACCATGCGGCAAAGATGCCTATTATCGACTATCACTGCCACCTGATACCTGAAATGGTGGCAAATGACCATAAGTTTAAAAGCATCACAGAACTTTGGCTGGGTGGTGACCACTACAAATGGAGGGCAATGCGCACCAACGGCGTTGACGAAAAGTATTGCACTGGCAAAGACACGTCTGACTGGGAGAAGTTTGAGAAATGGGCCGAGACAGTGCCTTACACTTTCCGCAACCCACTTTACCATTGGACACACCTCGAACTCAAGACTGCATTCGGCATCACTAAGCTGCTGAGCCCGAAGACCGCACGCGAGATATACGACGAGTGCAACGAGAAGCTCAAGCAGCCGGAGTACTCCGCCCGTGGCTTGATGCGCAGATACAACGTTGAATGCGTATGCACAACCGACGATCCCATTGACGACTTGCGCTACCACAAGCAAACCAGGGAAAGCGGTTTTGAAATAAAGATGATACCAGCATGGCGCCCAGACAAAGCCATGAACATCGAGAAGCCCGACTTTGCCGAGTATGTAAATAAGCTTGGCGAAGTAGCAGGCGTGACCATCACGACCTTCAAAGACATGGTGGACGCATTGCAGAAGCGCCACGACTTCTTCACAGCCAACGGCTGCAAGCTGTCTGACCACGGAATCGAGGAGTTCTACGACGAGGAGTATACCGACGCACAAATTGAAGCCATATTCGCCAAGGCAATGAGCAAGAAAGAACTCACTGCCTATGAAATACGCCAATACAAGAACTGCTTCCTGACTAAGATGGCAGAGATGGATGCCGATGCCGACTGGACACAGCAGTTCCACTATGGCGCAATCCGCGACAACAATACAAAGATGTACGAGCAACTTGGCCCCGACACTGGCTTTGACTCTATTGGCGAGTTCAACACGGCAAAGGCTATGAGCAAGTTCCTCAACAAGCTGAACATGGAGGGTAAGCTCACACGCACAATTCTCTACACCCTTAACCCGTGCGCCAACGAGGTGATTGCCACTATGCTTGGCAACTTCCAAGGTGGTTGCCCGGGCAAGATTCAGTTTGGTTCCGGCTGGTGGTTCAACGACCAGCTCGACGGCATGACCCGCCAAATGAACGCCCTTTCAGTGCTCGGCCTGCTGAGCCGTTTCGTAGGCATGCTCACCGATTCACGCTCTTTCCTGAGCTATCCGCGCCACGAGTATTTCCGCCGTCTGCTTTGCAATATTCTCGGAACCGACGTAGAGAAAGGATTGCTGCCCAATGACCACGAAATACTCAGCCGAATGGTTGAAGACATATCTTACAACAACGCACGGAATTATTTCAAGTTCTATTAAAACGAAATGTTGCCAGAGAGCTCTGTTCTGAACCAACAGAGCGACAACAAGCGACAACGCCACAACCCAGCGCCCGCAAACGCCCACGGCCAAATAGCCGGCGTTTGCGGGCGTTTTTACAAAAATCTTCCTTTTTTCATAAAGGAGATTTCTTAGTCGGACATTTTCTTGCTTATATGGAAAAATAGGTGTAAATTTGCAGGCAATTAAAAACGGTTTCACAAAATGATAATTTCAAAGAAAATCATCTTGCCTGTGGCTTTTGCTGCCGTCATAATGATATTTGGCAGTTGTTCTAATAAAAATGTTGCTTATTTCCAAAACAGTAATATTGTAAACCTGGAGCAGTCTAGAGTTCTTTACGACGCAAGGATTATGCCTAAAGATGTGCTAACAATAACAGTCAGCACATCAGACGCTGATGCCGCCGCCCCATTCAACATGACAGTGCCCACCCCACTGACACAAAGCATGCGCACAACGACTTCACAACCCTTGCTGCAAAGCTATCTTGTTGACAACGACGGTTACATCGATTTTCCACGTGTAGGCCGCTTGCATGTCGGAGGCCTTACTAAATCTCAGGCGGAGCGCGTCATACTGGAAAAGATAAAGCCATACATGAGCAAAGCGGAAACTCCAATTGTCACCGTGCGCATGTCAAACTATAAGATTTCTGTCCTCGGCGAAGTTACCCGCCCCGGCATGTACACCGTTACCAATGAAAAGATTTCCATATTGGAGGCTCTTGCCCAGGCGGGCGACCTCACCATATACGGTGTTCGCAACAATGTAAAGCTGATACGCGAAGACTCAACAGGCATGAAATCCATTCATGTGCTAAACCTTAACGATGCAAACATCATTAATTCACCTTATTATTATTTGCAGCAAAACGACATTGTATATGTTGAACCCAATAAGGTGAAGGCACAAAACTCAAGTGTGGGTAGCATGACTACGCTATGGTTCTCGGCGACCTCAATATTGATTTCGCTGACCTCACTATTGTATAACATCTTGAACTGATTAATGTATGTAAATGGCAGGCGCTCGTTGC
>ENA-ORSS01004308-ORSS01004308.1-human-gut-metagenome-genome-assembly--contig:-NODE-4308-length-10730-cov-2.358407_pt1 | contig 10730 bp, 6 predicted proteins | sample MGYA00241899_ERZ509162 | MGnify/ENA primary metagenome ERZ509162 (study PRJEB26280, sample SAMEA2338641) | human gut metagenome | biome: human gut; feature: human-associated habitat; material: faeces... | reverse complement strand
CGGGCCACGGTGACGAGGTTCATGTAGTAGAACGCCAGTTCGCACAGTTCGGGGACCTGCGACTGGATGAAGAGCGTCGAACGCGCCGGGTCGAGACCCGCCGAGAGGTAATCGAGCGCCACCTCCACGATGTTCTGCCGCACCTTTTCGGGATTGTCCGCATTGTCCGTGAGCGCCTGTGCGTCGGCGATCATGATGAATATGCGCTCGAATTCGCCCGAGTTCTGCAATTCGACGCGGCGGCGCAGCGATCCGACGTAATGCCCCAGATGGAGCCGGCCCGTGGGGCGGTCGCCGGTAAGAATGATTTTTCCCATAGCGTTTTTCAGCGGTCGTGTTTCGTTTATGTATGGCGAAGCGTGTGCGGTCCGGAACTTCTGTCCGGATCGGGACGGTCCCGCCGGAGCGGTCGTCCGGTCGTCGTCGTATCCCTTCTCCGGCGCCTTTCCGACGGGCCGGGACGGGGTTTCGCCGCCGCTTCGCGGTGGATTCATCGGACAAACATACGAAAATCCGCGCGCGCGGCCTAATAAAGTTGGCGGATATAGTTTTGATCTGCGGGGTTTAGGAAGCGTTCTTCGCGATAAAAGCGATAGTAAAGCGTTTTTCCGAAATGTCCGATCAGTTGTTGCTTGATGTTTGTTCCGTCCTTATAAGGTACGTTGTCCAGCAGGTGGCTGATACCCCATGCCACATGTATCTTTTCTGCGTTTTGGAAGTGGGGACAGTCAATGCCGGTGGCCGGAATACACATTGGGTTTACGATGCTGATGTAGGACGTGTCAGCGGTAGTGAGAAGTGCAGCCACCCGACGCAGGCAGTTACAAGCTTTCGGACATTGCTCGTTGTAGCAGCGGGCGTAGTTGAAAGGGACTGTTTTGTTTTTTAATTTATTGTCGTTCATTTTATATTGTATATTACATACATGATTGACAAAGGTAGTGCTTTTATTGTGGAAAGGTACAATTTGAAAAAGAAAAAACGTGAAAGGATGGGTGAAGGGAACACCCTTCACCTATAAACTGCTTATAGATAGGATAATACAAGGAAAAGTGAAGGGTGAAGAGATTGTTCATTATAACTCTTCGCATACCCGCATTTCCATACCTTTATATACCACTACAATTTTGTGTAGTTGCGTGGAGCCAATAGCTTGTTTCACCGTGTCCGTGTCGGCATAGCGGTTGGCCTGGGCGATGGCTTCCTGACGCAATTCCTCCACACGGTTTTCAGAATCGCGATATTTGGCGTACTTCAACTCAACGATGTAGCTGTGCTTCATGTCAGAATATATGTCCAACATGGGACAGAGGAAAATATCGACGTAACCCGCTTGTGTATCTTGCTCGGAGATAGGACGGTAGAAGCGGTTTTGCGCAGTCATGGCCAAGGTGAAGCCGTGAACGAAGAATTCGCCCTTTTGCTTGTCACGCTGGGATGCATAACGTTTCAGGCAGTCGGCAATGTAACTGAAATAGGCTTGCCAATTGCCATCATAGGCGAGCTGACTTGAAAGTTCGCTCTTTTCGTAGCTGCTGAAATTCAAGTCTGCGTCGTTGTAGGTATTCAGCAAATAAGTGTAGAGCTGCTCTTGAACCACCAGGTTCGGAATGGTCAGTTTGGTCTTGCCTTTATCTATTCCGCTAATGGTTAACATTCCGAAATAGTAGAGCAGGCTTATAAAATTGTCCGGATTGGTGATGTTGACGGCAGGGAAACCTTTCTTCAGTTCACCGGTGATATAGCCTTGACTCACTAAAGTTTGAATGACGGAAGCATCGTGTGCAAACTCCTTATCCTTTCGAATGAGCATACGCAGCTTTTCATAGTCGATACGTATATTATCTTCTATCATTTCTCGTGGTGCTTTGCCGTTATCTATGTAATTCTTCACGAAGTAGAGCACCATGTTGGAGTTGTACATGGTAGTTTCACCGTAACAATCCTGTGCGAAGCAATAATTGTCGTACCACGGTTTCATTATTTCCATCAGTTCGTCAACAGTATGGCGGAAAGGGCTGTTCGTTGAATAATAAGTCAGCATTTCGCGCACTTCTTCTTCGGTGAACCCCATCATTTGGTTAAATTGGGGTGTAAGTGAGTAGTTCGTGCCGATGTTGAAGCCACTCGTCAGGTCATCCATCGTTACGGGGCTTACGCCGGTGATGAAACAACGCTCTATGCTGGAATAAGTTCCTGCCTTCACCTTATTGAAGAAAGCACGCAGATAACCTTCGCCATGCGTTTCATCAGTGTAGCGGTGCAAACTTTCCGCATCGGAAAGGATGGCGTTGGTGAAGTGGTCGTATTCGTCGATGAAGAGATACATTTTCTGTCCGGCACGTTCGCACTCCGAAACCAAATAGTCCAGTTGGTTGACAGCCCCGTCCTTTTCGTCCAATCGTTCTCTGATACCTTGTGGCAGGAGGTCAGAATAGACTTCACAGAAGAAGTCGAAGCGGATTTGGCAATGTGCATCCAGTCCTTTTCGATAATCGTTCAGTTCGCCGGTGATACCTGAAAAGTTGAGGTAAAGCACCAGATAGCTGTTGCGGTTTGCTGTGGGATGCTTCCCAATGTAGAGGTCGCCGAATAAGTCGTTGAACTTATCGCGGGTACGCACATCGTAGTAGTGTTGCAGTACGTTCAGCGTGAGGCTTTTGCCGAAGCGGCGGGGACGGATGAAGAAAAAGAACCGGTCTGCCTGCTCTATCATAGGAATGAAGCGGGTTTTGTCTACATAATAATAGTCTTCGCGGCGGATGACTGCGAAGTTCATCATACCGTAAGGCAAACGCTTTCTGTTGGGTACTATATATTCCATTGGATCCATCTTCTGTCCTCCTGCTGATTTCTTATTTAACAACTTGCTTCTTTAGCGTTAACGACACAAAGATAGTAAAAGTTCTTGTTGGGTACGAGGCATCCTCAAAAAAGTATTGGAAAAACTCATTCACACAAAGAACTACAGCCCTGACAAAGCTATTCTGAAACAGCTGTGAAGGGGCGGAAATAATTCTCGGGGTTAGCTTGTTTTTACTGAAAGATACTGTATTTTTGTGCAGAACTAAAAAAATAGATTATGTTGGACATTATTTTGATTGTAATTAGTGCCCTTTGTATGATAGCCGGGTTAGCAGGTTGTATTCTGCCGTTTCTTCCCGGTCCGCCTATTGCTTATGTCGGGTTGGTTATTCTGCACTTCACGGATAAGGTACAATATTCTACGACACAATTAATCGTATGGTTATTGATTGTAGCTGTTTTGCAGGTATTGGATTATTTCACTCCGATGCTGGGAAGTAAATATAGTGGCGGTAGTAAATGGGGTAATTGGGGATGTATCATAGGAACCCTTGTCGGTCTTCTTTTCTTGCCTTGGGGGATTATTCTCGGTCCGTTTCTAGGAGCGGTGATTGGTGAACTATTAGGAAATAAAGAGTTCTCGCAGGCACTCAAATCAGGTGTGGGCTCTTTACTCGGATTTATATTCGGAACTTTACTGAAGTTCGTTGTCTGCGGTTATTTTTGCTATCAATTTATCATAGGTCTTATTCGGTAACCTATTTGATGTTGTAAAACATTCGTAAGAATAACCTATCTATTGCCTTTACATAGAGTACTAAATCGATGTGTGTTCGTCTTTATTGAAGTAGCACATTGAGGTAGTACCATGAAAAAGACTTTTACTTATCTTTCTTTTATCATTTTCTTGGGGTGGTTTCCCTCGCTTTTTGCGGGAGAAATTTATGTATCCCTGCAGGGGAATGATAAGAATCCCGGGACAAAGGAAGCCCCGTTTAATACATTAAACCGGGCAATCAAGCAGGCTCGTGAATGGCGTAGACTGAATCGGCCGGAAGTAGCCGGAGGAATTTATATTCGTTTGGAAGAGGGCGTTTATGCCCAGCGCAATTCTCTGTTTCTTCGTCCGGAAGATAGTGGGACACCCGATTCTCCAACAGTGATCTGTGCAGTAGATGGTGTTCATCCTGTGATTAGTGGTGGAGTTGCTGTTACGGGGTGGAAGCGTGGATGTAATCATCCGGCAATTCCTGAAAAGCTAAAGCAGAAGATATGGTCGGCAGAGGTTCCCCTAATAGGAAATAGAAGAGTCGAAACCCGGCAAATGTGGGTGAACGGTCATAAAGTTCAAAGAGCTGCGCAATTTCCTGACGGAGGAATGGAACGAATGATTGACTTCAATCCGGAGGAACAAACGATAACGATCCCTGCCTCTTATGTGAACAGTTCCCGGGAATCACAGAGTATAACTGGACTACAAAATGCCAGTCAACTGGAAATGATTGTCCATCAACGCTGGGCGATTGCTATTTTGCGCGTGAAAAGTATAGACGTGAAAGACGGACAAGCTGTAGTTCGCTTCCATGAACCTGAAAGTCACCTGGAGTTTGCGCATCCCTGGCCGCAACCCGTCATCGGAGGAGAGAAAGGAAATTCTTCCTTCTGCCTGATCAATGCACTGGAATTGCTGGACCAACCCGGTGAATGGTTCCAGGAATATCCTTCCGGCACGATTTACTATTATCCGCAGGCGAGCGAAAATATGGAAACAGCTGAAGTGATTATCCCTGCCTTGGAAACTTTAGTGACCATAGACGGTACATTGTCTCGTCCGGTAAAACATATACAATTTAACGGAATTACTTTTGCGCATACCTCCTGGATGCGTCCTTCTTTTCAGGGACACGTCACCTTGCAAGGGGGATTTCCTTTATTGGATGCCTATAAACTACAAGAACCGGGGCTTCCGGAAAAAGCGGAACTGGAGAACCAAGCCTGGATCACCCGTCCCGAAACAGCGATACGTGTAAGAGGTGCCGAACATATTGATTTCAAGCATTGCACCTTTCGTCATTTATCGTCCACCGGACTGGATTATGAATGGGCCGTTACTGCATCGAGTGTCGAAGATTGTCAATTTACGGATATTGGAGGAACGGCTTTACTGGTCGGTGCATTTCCGGACGGAGGATTTGAGACGCACATTCCTTTTATTCCTGCTGACGTACGGGAATTATGTTCCCATATTACTATCAGAAACAATTTCATCAGTAATGTGACTAATGAAGACTGGGGATGTGTAGGTATCGGTGCCGGATATGTCAGAAACATGGATATTTCTCATAATGAAGTCTGCCATCTGAACTATTCAGGGATTTGTGTAGGCTGGGGATGGACATCGCTGGAGAGCGGAATGTGTAACAACCGGATAGAAGCAAACTATGTACATCACTTTGCCCGTCGGCTATACGATGCAGGCGGTCTGTATACTCTTTCCAACCAGCCGGGTTCCGTCATGCGAAATAATCGGATCGAACATTTAATCGAGGCACCCTACGCTACGAATGACCGTGCTTTTTATATCTATCTGGATGAAGCTACGGACGGATATACAATGGAAAACAACTGGTGTCCCGCTGAACGTTTTGATTCGAACCGCCCCGGGAAAAAGAACGTGTGGAAGAATAACGGGCCTCAAGTGGCGGACAGTATTAAGTACAAAGCCGGAAGAATAAAGCAAGATTGAAACAAATCAATGGATTAACATAGTCATTAATGTACTAGTATAGCAATCAATAAACTAGTGTAATAATCATTAGAACTAGACTAGTATGGTAATCATTCAAACTAATATGATAATTATAGTAATCAATAAACGATATTTAATCAATAAAATAGATGAAACCAACGAACTACCACTTATTTGATTTCCTTGATTTCGATACCGAGTTATCAAGGAATGAGTCGCTTTGGAAAGCATACAAGCCAACGGCTGTTTATGAAAAGGAAGGAGATATTTACGTAACAGTTCCCTTTCAGAAGCAAAAGCTGGCTAACGATATGATGGCGGATACCGATGTTCCCCAGGAGGAATATACGTTAATCATCCGTCAGTATAACATCGGCATCACCCGCCTGTTTCTTGGCTTCGGTGATTATGTACTGACAGATGAGTCGGAAATGCTACAATTCAGTGACCGGATTCAGAAAGTGCCCCTGTTTATAAAAGAACAAAAAGGAAAATGGATTCTTTCGACGGAAGACGGAACGAAGCGTGCCGTTATCAATGTGGAAGAGCCTCTATTAGACCGATGGAGCGAATTGCTTCCCGACCCTCAAGAAACGCTTGACATCACTTTATACCCTGATGGAAAGCGTGAAATCCGCTTGTCAGCCTACGACCATTTTTCGCCTCCCCGTTACGATGCGTTACCTGTTGCCTTTTGCAAACGCGACGGTCGGAAAGAACGGGCAACGCTTTCTTTTGAATGTAAGCCCGATGAATGTTTTGCCGGAACCGGAGAACGTTTCTTTAAAATGGACTTAAGCGGACAGACTTTCTTCCTGAAAAACCAGGACGGGCAAGGAGTCAATAATCGGCGTACTTATAAGAATATCCCCTTCTATCTATCCAGCCGCATGTATGGAACATTCTACCATACATGTGCTCATAGCAAGCTCTCGCTGGCCGGACATTCCACCCGTTCCGTCCAGTTTCTAAGCGACCAGGCATTGTTGGATGTATTTGTAATAGGCGGTGATACGATGGAAGATATTCTTCGCGGTTATCGTGACCTGACCGGCTATCCGTCTATGCCTCCTCTTTGGAGTTTTGGCGTTTGGATGAGCCGTATGACTTATTTCAGTGCCGATGAAGTAGATGAAATATGCGACCGCATGCGTGCCGAACACTATCCCTGTGATGTCATTCATCTGGATACGGGCTGGTTCCGTACCGATTGGCTCTGCGAATGGAAATTCAATGAAGAACGGTTCCCCGATCCGAAAGGATTCATCGGGCGGTTGAAAAAGAACGGCTATCGTGTCTCTTTATGGCAACTTCCATACGTTGCGGAAAATGCAGAGCAGATTGATGAAGCCAGAGCCAATGATTATATAGCCCCATTGACCAAACAACAAGCGACCGATGGTTCCAACTTCTCCGCCCTGGATTATGCCGGAACAATCGACTTTACTTATCCGAAAGCAACCGAATGGTACAAAGGACTATTGAAACAACTCCTGGATATGGGAGTAACCTGTATCAAAACCGATTTCGGTGAAAACATTCACATGGACGCCCTCTATAAAGGTATGAAGCCGGAATTGTTGAACAACCTGTATGCCCTGCTTTATCAAAAGGCCGCTTACGAAATTACGAAAGAAGTGACAGGTGACGGCATAGTCTGGGCACGTTCCGCATGGGCGGGATGCCAGCGTTATCCTTTGCATTGGGGAGGCGATTCCTGTAGTTCCTGGGATGGAATGGCAGGTTCTCTGAAAGGCGGTCTGCATTTCGGTCTGTCGGGATTTGCTTTTTGGAGCCATGATGTTCCCGGCTTCCATACATTGCCCAATTTTATGAACTCGGTAGTAGTAGATGATGTGTACATGCGTTGGACCCAATTCGGCGTATTCACATCGCATATCCGTTATCACGGAACCAATAAGCGTGAACCCTGGCACTATCCGGCCATAGCTCCGTTGGTGAAAAAGTGGTGGAAATTGCGTTATTCGCTCATTCCATACATCGTAGAACAAAGTAAACTAGCCATAGAAAGCGGCTATCCGCTCTTGCAGGCACTCATTCTGCATCATCCGGAAGATAAACTTTGTTGGCATATAGATGATGAATACTATTTCGGCAATGATTTCCTGGTAGCTCCGGTGATGAACAGCGAAAACCGTCGGGATATCTATCTTCCCGAAGGAAAATGGGTGAACTTCTTTACGGGAGAACATTTGGAAGGAGCATGCTGGTTGAGAGACGTGTATGTTCCGTTGGAAGAAATGCCCGTATATGTGCGTGCAAATGCCGTGATACCCATCTATTCGGAAGACGTGGACTGTACGGATGAAATGGATTTAAGCAAGAGCATGGCTTTACGCATAGATAATGATTATAAAGGATTTTGGAATAGTTCACCACAGATTACACAGATTGACACAGATGATAAGGGGAGATAAATCATATCTGTGTTAATCTGTGTAATCTGTGGTGGACTATGATAGATTGTGGTAGAAAATTAATTAATTTAGTATAGTATGAAAACATGGAAGAGTAATTTAGAAGAAACAAAACAACGTTATATAAATTGGTGGAACCATAAAGGAATCATTCTCAATATGTGGGAGCACTTCCAGGAAGGAGTGCAACCACATGCAGAGATAACACCTCCCGCACCGGCAAAAGATTTGTCGCAAAAGTGGTTCGACCCTCAATGGAGAGCTGAATATCTGGACTGGTACGTAGCGCACAGCAGTCTGAAAGCGGATATTCTTCCGGTTGCGAATACCCAACTGGGCCCCGGCTCACTGGCCGCCATCTTAGGCGGAGTGTTTGAAGGGGGGGAAGATACCATTTGGATTCATCCCGATCCCGATTTCAACGATGAGATTGTTTTCAATCCCGAACACCCCAACTGGATATTGCATAAAGAATTGCTGAAGGCATGCAAAGCGAAAGCAAACGGTCACTATTACGTAGGAATGCCCGACTTGATGGAAGGTCTGGACGTACTGGCCGCCTTGAAAGGTACAGACAAAGTTTTGCTGGATACCGTGATGCAGCCCGAAGTGCTGGAACAGCAAATGCAACAAATCAATGATATCTATTTCAAAGTCTTTGATGAACTTTACGACATCATCCGTGAAGGAGACGAAATGGCCTTCTGCTATTTCTCTTCATGGGCTCCGGGCAAGATGAGTAAGTTGCAGAGCGATATTTCTACCATGATCAGTCAGGATGATTATCGTCGTTTTGTGCAGCCGTTTATTCGTGAGCAATGTCAGAAAATCGATTATACGCTCTATCATCTTGATGGAGTGGGAGCGATGCATCACCTTCCCGCCTTGCTGGAGATTGAAGAACTGAATGCCATCCAATGGACGCCCGGTGTCGGCGAGCCGCAGGGAGGTTCTCCGAAGTGGTACGATTTATATAAGAAGATACTGGCAGGAGGCAAGAGCGTAATGGCTTGCTGGGTGACTCTGGAGGAACTGAAACCTTTGTTGGACCATATCGGGGCAGACGGAGTGCATCTGGAAATGGATTTCCACAATGAGAGGGAAGTGGAGCAGGCAATGAGAATCATTGAGGAATATACCGGCTCTTCTTCGTCTGTGTCTGCAGATGTTCACACGAATCAACCCGTTGGAGAACAGGATAATGCACAGGAAAGTATTCGGATCAGAGAAGAAAAGTCTCAGGAAGAGGATCGGATGAAACCTTTGTATGATGCCATTGTAGCCGGAAAATTGGAACCGGCTGTTGAAGTTACAAAGGATGCCATTGCTGCCGGGGTACTCCCGCAGGATATTATCAATGGTTATATGATTACGGCTATGGGCGAAGTCGGTCAGCGTTTTCAGGACGGCAAGGCCTTTGTTCCTCAGCTTCTCATGGCGGGGCGTGCCATGAAAGGAGCTTTGGAACTTTTGAAACCTTTACTGGCGGGGAATGCATCTGCTACTATCGGGAAAATTGTGATCGGTACTGTAAAAGGAGATTTGCATGATATTGGAAAGAACCTCGTGGCTTCCATGCTGGAAGGTTGTGGCTTCGAAGTGATTAATATCGGTATTGATGTCACTTGCGACAAGTTTGTTGAAGCGGTGAAGGAAAACAAAGCGGACATCTTATGTATGAGTGCCTTGCTGACTACCACTATGACTTATATGCAGGATGTGATTCGGGCATTGGAAGAGGCGGGGATCCGCGATCAGGTGAAAGTGATGATCGGAGGAGCACCCGTGAGTCAGGGATTTGCCGATGAAATCGGTGCTGACGGGTATAGTGATAATGCTAATACTGCCGTGGCGGTCGCCAAAGTGCTGATGGGGAAAAGAGATTAAGAATATTTTAATTGTTAATACTTGAATTATGCATGCGAAATTCTTAGACACACTGGATTGGGGCATTCTGATTGCCTATTTTCTGATTCTTATCGCCATTGGTATATGGGCAAGTTCCAAACGAAAGAAGGGGAGCAGTCTCTTTTTGGCGGAACATTCTTTGAGATGGCACCATATCGGATTCTCCATGTGGGGGACTAATGTGGGGCCGTCTATGTTGATAGCTTCTGCCAGTGCCGGATTTACTACCGGCATCGTTTCGGGCAATTATGCCTGGTATGCCTTCGTTTTTATATGCCTGCTTGCTTTTGTTTTCGCTCCCCGTTACTTGGGTTCTCGTGTTTCCACCTTGCCGGAGTTTATGGGAAAGCGGTTCGGACAGTCTACCCGTAATATCTTGGCATGGTATACGATTGTTACAATCTTGATTTCCTGGCTAGCATTGACATTGTTTGCGGGTGGCGTTCTGATTCGTCAGGTATTCGATATACCGATGTGGCAGTCCGCTTTGATATTGCTGATCATATCCGCATTCTTTACGATGCTCGGAGGATTGAAAGCGGTTGCCTACACGAATGTTTATCAGATGATCCTGTTGATTCTTGTTTCGGCTGCGTTGGCTATTGTAGGAATCTATAAAGTTGGTGGTATATCGGCTCTGACAGATGCCGTTCCGGCAGACTTCTGGAATCTGTTCAGACCGAATGATGATACCGCTTTCCCTTGGTTGCCGATTATTTTGGGATATCCTGTGATGGGAGTATGGTTCTGGTGTACGGATCAGTCGATGGTACAGCCTGTGTTGGCAGCCAAAAGTCTGAAAGAAGGACAGTTGGGAACGAACTTTACCG
>ENA-ORSS01004301-ORSS01004301.1-human-gut-metagenome-genome-assembly--contig:-NODE-4301-length-10746-cov-3.130016_pt1 | contig 10746 bp, 12 predicted proteins | sample MGYA00241899_ERZ509162 | MGnify/ENA primary metagenome ERZ509162 (study PRJEB26280, sample SAMEA2338641) | human gut metagenome | biome: human gut; feature: human-associated habitat; material: faeces... | reverse complement strand
GGCGAGGACCTGTACCTCATCGGCACCAGCGAGCACTCCATGATCGGCAAATTCATCGACACCATCCTTGACGAAGAGCAGCTGCCGCAGGCACTGACCAGCTACTCCCCATGTTTTAGAAAAGAGGTGGGCGCACACGGCATCGAGGAGCGCGGCGTTTACCGCATCCATCAGTTTGAAAAGCAGGAGATGATCGTCGTCTGCAAACCGGAGGAGAGCATGGACTGGTTCAAAAAGCTGTGGACCAACACTGTAGATTTCTTCCGCACCCTGGACATCCCAGTCCGCACCCTGGAGTGCTGCTCGGGCGACCTGGCAGACCTGAAGGTCAAGAGCCTGGACGTAGAGGCATGGAGCCCACGTCAGCAAAAATATTTTGAGGTAGGCAGCTGTTCCAACCTGGGCGATGCTCAGGCAAGACGCCTTGGCATCCGTGTCAAGAACAAGGAAACCAAACAGACCTATCTGCCACACACCCTGAACAACACCGTTGTGGCTCCTCCGCGTATGCTGATTGCATTTTTGGAGAACAACCTCAACGACGACGGCTCGGTCCGCATCCCGGAGGCGCTGAGAATGTACATGGGTGGAAAATCGGTCATCGAGGTCAGATAAGTCTGCTGTGTATAGGCAGAAAGAAGGGCTTACTATGGAACTGGATTTACAGGTCATCCGGCAGCAGGTGGTCCATGCGACAAAAGCGCTGCTGGAGCAGGCAAACTTAAAAGCCGGAGATATTTTTGTGCTGGGATGCAGCTCCAGTGAAATCTGCGGCGGACACATCGGTAAAGCCTCCAGCGAAGAGGTGGGACAGGTGGTGATCGACGCCATCCTGCCGGTCCTGCGGGAAAGAGGAATCTTTCTGGCGGTGCAGGGCTGTGAGCACATCAACCGTTCGCTGGTTGTCGAGCGGGAAGCGGCAGAGCGGTATGATTTGGAGATCGTCACCGTTAAGCCTGCCCTGCACGCCGGTGGAGCCTGCGCCGTAGCCGCCTATGACCGCGCAGAGGACCCGGTCATGGTGGAGCACATCACGGCAAAAGCCGGGATGGATATTGGCGACACCTTTATCGGGCAGCATATCAAGCACGTACAGATTCCGGTTCGTCTGGACATCGACCAAATCGGTGCGGCACACGCTACCTTTGTGCGCAGCCGACCCAAGCTGATCGGTGGTCCAAGAGCAATCTACCCAAACTGATTTGCAAAAACTAGAGCAGAGGGGGAAAACAGGATGTTATATCTTGCATTTGCAGGACAGGCAGCCGTCTGGGCAGGGCTTTATTTCCTGCTGGACAAGCTTTCCAAAAGATGGGAAGGAAAAGCATTTTTTACATTGATGCAGACCAATGCCCTTTGGAAGGGAATGGTTGCCTGTTTCGTTCTGATTTTTCCCCTGCTGCTGTTGGGCTTTTTTGTGGGATGGACCCATCTTAGAATCAACAACTGGCTCTGGATTGCCTTTTACAGCGGCGCACTTTTGGTCTTATCCTGCCGCAGGTGGTGGGTCCGCCTGCTGGGAGTGGGACTGAATCTGCTTTCTCTTTGGGCGCTGACGTTGATTGTGTCGATGGGTTCCGGGCAGGCATGGCTGGAGTTGCTGTGGCGTTCTATTTTACCGTTTTTGCCGGTCACGATTTTATAAACTAAAAAAGGTAGCGCACACTGCCCAGCAGTGTGCGCTACCTTTTTTGCCCGATGCAGTGCGTTGATTTTTGGGCGTGGATGTACTATAATGAACAGAGGTAACCATCGGGCATATATTGTAGAGAATCCATAAATGGTTTGGTATAAAAGGAGGACAACATGGCAGTATCCGAAAAAGAAAAAGCGTTGCAGACAGCACTGGCACAGATTGAAAAGCAATTTGGAAAAGGTGCTGTTATGAAGCTGGGACAGAACTCTTCGCTGAACGTAGAGGCAATCCCGACCGGTTCCCTCTCGCTGGACATCGCGCTGGGAATCGGCGGCGTTCCAAGAGGAAGAATCATCGAAATCTATGGACCGGAAAGTTCCGGTAAAACCACCGTTGCTCTGCACATTGTGGCAGAAGCGCAGAAGATGGGCGGCGAAGCGGTCTTTATCGACGTTGAGCACGCGCTGGACCCGGTGTACGCACAGGCGCTCGGTGTAGACATCGACTCGCTGCTGGTTTCTCAGCCGGACACCGGCGAGCAGGCATTGGAAATCTGTGAAGCGCTGGTTCGCTCGGGTGCTATCGACGTTGTGGTCGTCGACTCGGTTGCAGCAATGACCACCAAGGCAGAGATCGAAGGCGAGATGGGCGATTCCTTTGTCGGCTTGCAGGCGCGTCTGATGTCGCAGGCGCTGCGAAAGCTGACCGGAGCCATCTCCAAATCCAACGCGGTCTGCATCTTTATCAACCAGCTGCGTGAAAAAATCGGTGTGATGTACGGTAACCCGGAGACCACACCCGGCGGTCGTGCGCTGAAATTCTACTCGTCGGTTCGTCTGGACATCCGCAAGAAGGACCCAATCAAAGAGGGCGGAGAGGTCATCGGCAACTTGACCAAGGTTAAGGTGGTCAAAAACAAGGTGGCGCCGCCGTTCCGTGAAGCGGAGTTTGACATCATGTACGGAGAAGGCATCTCCCGTGAAGGGGAGATCGTCGATCTGGCGGTCAAGCTGGACATCATCAAAAAATCCGGCTCCTGGTACAGCTACGAGGGAACCCGCATCGGTCAGGGCAGAGATAAGGTCAAGCAGTATTTTAAAGAGAACCCGGAATTTGCCGAGCAGATTGCAAAGCAGGTCATGGACCAGAAGGAGCGCCTGATGCTGATGGCAAAGGGCAAAAAGAAGGAGAAGGACGAGGAGACAGGCGGTGCGGCAGAGATGCCGGAGGAAGCAGCGGCACAGTCGGCAGAGCCAATGGCAGAAAAGCATGACCCGCTGCCGGACCTGGACGATGATTTCGGTGGGCAGAAGGTATCTTCGAGCAGCTTGATCGACATCGAAGCGGACGATAAATAATGGAACATACAGGTGACGGCGCTGCGCTTAGGACCATCACCGACCTGCGGCAGACCAAACAGGGCAGGATCGCAGTCTTTTTTGACGGAGAATTTGATTTTTCGGTCGATGATGAAACGCTGGTGCAGTACCATCTGGCGGTAGGAAAGCGGTACACCGCCGGGCAATATGAGCAGCTGCGGCTGCAAACCCAGTACAAAAAGGCGCGGGACAAGGCTTTTTCGCTGTTGTCCCGCCGCGCTTATCCTGCTGCGCAGCTGCGGCAGAAGCTGGAACAGGATTTTCCCGAGGACTGTGTGCAGGAGGTGCTTGAGCGGGTCGAAGAGCTGGGATTGATCGACGACGCCGACTATGCGCTGCGCTGTGCAAAGGATTTAATCAACATCAAGCATTACAGCCTGCAAAGAGTGCGGCAGGAGCTGCGCCATCGCGGCATCCACGACAACGACATTGAGGATGCGATGCAGGAGTTTGAAGATTTTGATGAGCAGCAGGCGGTGCAGCAGCTGCTGGAAAAAAAGTTTGCTGCGGCATTGACCGAGGAAAAGGGAAGAAGACGAGCCTTTCAGGCGCTGCTGCGCCTGGGGTATGACGCAGGCACCGTGAAAAGCCAGATGCAGCGGGCGATGGAGCAGCTGGAACCGGAGGAGGAGCCGGAACAGCCTTCTGACCCGGAGGAGGAAATTCGGGCGCTGCTGCTCAAAAAATACCGGAAAAATCTGGAGGACCCAAAGGGGATCGAACGTGCCATCCGTGCGCTGATGCGCCGCGGCTATGCCTATGGCGACATCCGGTCGGTGCTCAAGCAGCTGGCGGAAGAGGAATAAAAAATGAACAGAGAGACCTATCAAAGAATTTTTGAAGTCTGGTGTAAAAAGCTCAGGCTGTCCCCCGACTGGGATGTCAGACTGGAGTGGGTCGAGGACCCGGATTGGCACAAGACAGGCGACTTTAAGGTGGACTGTGGGGATAAGAAGGCAATTTTGATGCTCAACGCCTGCAATCCCAAGCAGGAGGAAAATATGGAGGAAATCATCGTCCATGAGTTGATGCACCTCAAGCTGTATCCGCTGGATCAGGTGACCGAATCGCTGATTCTGTCCGGCTTTGAAGAGGGCAGTCGAGAACAGGATTTTGCATACAGACAGTTTTTTGTTTCTTTGGAGCAGACAGTCGAAGAGCTGACCAAATGTTTTCTGCTGGAATTTGGAGAAAACAGAGAGTTGTCCTTTGGACGTTGTCGGCAAAAGCAGTCGTTTACCCGGCTGTACGACGGGCTGAAAAATCTGGAATAGAAAATCAAAGACCTTTTGAATAACCGGAAAGGAAGAGAATATGGCAGTAAAAGTAGGAATGGTATCGTTGGGATGCTCAAAAAATCAGGTGGACGCCGAGATCCTGCTGGCATTGATGGTCAACAACGGATATGAAATCTGCGCAGACGCACAGCAGTGCGACGTGGTCATCATCAATACCTGCGGTTTTATCGAGGATGCCAAAAGAGAATCCATCGAAACCATCTTTGAATTTGCGCAGCTGAAAAATCAGGGACAGGTCAAGGTGCTGGTGGTGACCGGCTGTCTGGCAGAGCGTTACCGCGACCAGCTGGTCAGTGAAATCCCGGAGGCGGACGTTGTGCTGGGCATCGGCAGCAACACCCAGATTGCACAGGCGGTCCAGAAGGCGCTGGACGGACAGAGGGTATCTGCCTTTGGCGATAAGGCAGACCTGCCGCTCAACGGCGATCGGGTGCTGAGCACCGCCAACTATTCGGCTTATCTGAAGATTGCAGAGGGCTGCGACAACCGATGCAGCTTCTGTGCCATCCCGCTGATTCGCGGCGGATTCCGCTCCCGCAGGATGGAGGACATCCTTGAGGAAGCCAGAGGACTGGCAGCCAGCGGTGTCAAGGAGCTGAATCTGGTCGCACAGGACACCACCCGCTATGGACAGGACCTGTACGGCGAGTATTCTTTGGATAAGCTGCTGACCGAGCTGTGTAAAATCGACGGCTTCCACTGGATTCGTGTGCTGTATGGCTACCCGGACCGTGTGACCGATTCGCTGCTGGAGGTCATGGCAAGGGAGCCGAAGGTGGTCAAATATATCGACCTGCCTTTGCAGCACGCCAGCGGCAGGGTGCTCAAGGAGATGAACCGCAACGGAAACTTTGATTCGCTGTGCGCGCTGATGCAGAGAATCCGCAGCAAGGTGCCGGGCGTTGTTCTGCGCACCACCCTCATCGCGGGCTTCCCGGGAGAGACCGAGGAGGACTTCGAGCAGCTGTGCGAATTTGTGCGCGCCGTTCGATTTGAGCGCTTGGGCTGCTTTGCCTACTCGCAGGAGGAGGACACACCGGCAGGCGAGCGCGAGGACCAGGTCGACCCGCAGGTTCGTATGCACCGCGCCGACCTTGTGATGGAAGAGCAGATGGACATCGCCTTCCAGATGGGCAAGGAGCTGGTCGGCAAGAAGCTGGAGGTGCTGGTCGAAGGATATGACGACGAGCAGCAGATGTACTACGGACGCAGCTACATGGATGCGCCGGACATCGACACCCGCACCAGCTTTGTCACCGAGCAGGAGGAGGTCCAGGTCGGCGATTTCGTCTGGGTCGAGGTGCTCGATTCGGTCGGATATGACCTGATCGGACGTCAGATCGGCTAATCAAACAAACTCAACGGAAAGAAGGGGTAGAGATGAATCTACCAAATAAGCTGACCATGCTGCGTATCCTGCTGATACCGGTGTTTATGGTCTTTATCGAGTGGGACAGCCTGCCGGGACACATCCTGTGGGCGTTCGTCATCTTTGTGGCGGCATCGCTGACCGACTTTGTCGACGGATACATCGCCAGAAAAAATAATATGGTGACCGATTTTGGAAAATTTATGGACCCGCTGGCGGATAAGATTCTGGTGACGGCAGCTCTGGTCTACTTTATCCCGCTGGGACTGGCTCCGGCGTGGGTGGTCATCCTGATTCTGGCAAGGGAATTTCTGGTGACCTCGCTGCGGCTGATCGCTGCCGGAAAAGGAATCGTGATTGCGGCGGACAAATGGGGCAAATATAAGACAGCGACCACCATGGTCTGGATTTGCTATGCGCTGCTGGCACAGAACTTTTACCCGCAGATGTCGGTGGACGCAGGCGGCATCGTTGCCATTATCCATCTGGTGCTGATGACGCTTTCGCTGGCGTTGACCCTGATTTCGGGCGCCAACTATCTGTGGAAAAACCGCGCGCTGATCGCACAGGCAAAATAGCTTGCAGCCGTTTTGCAGCTGGTTGTTTGCCGACGCATTTGCTGATGTATTTGCTGATGCAAGGGAGGAAACGGGCATGAGCATCACGTTGGAGATTCCCTCTTTGGCACACAAAAAGGCGTGTGAAGAGATGATAGCCGAATGGATGCGATTTGGAGGAGAAATCCATCCGGGACTGCTGAGAAGATACAGCGAACGGCAAGGGGTGGTCCGCTATGAACAATGGCTGGAACAGCTTGTTGAGACAGAGGATGAACAGCAGCTGTATTTTTTGATGCAGGAGCAGCGGATGCTGGGAGCAATCGCCCTTAGACCGCATGAGCAGGGAGAAAGCCTGCTGGTCAACGGTCACTGCGGGTATGGAATCCGACCGTCGGAGCGCCGGAAAGGGTATGCCGTACAGATGCTGTGGCGGGCGCTGCCGCTGCTGAGGGGAAAGGGAGTCTGCACAGCGGTCATCACCTGCGACCGAAACAATCTTGCTTCGGCGAGCACCATCCTGCGCTGCAAGGGGATCGAAGCCGGTGAAATTCTTGACCCGGACACCGGAGGAATCAACCGGATTTTTAAAATCTGCCTTTCGGATGGCTGATTTTGCCCGGGGTTTGTGTCCTTTTTCGTTTCCCTCTTGCAATCGGGCGAAAAATATGGTACGCTGATTAAACAATCCTAAAACCAACAAAGCGATGACACAGGAAAAGTAGGGAAGGACCTCCCGACAGAGAGATCGGAACAGGTGAGAGCCGGTCAGGGGTATGCGACTTTTTGAATGCACCTGTCAGCTGCCCTTTGGAACGCGCAGAAAACAGCGCCAGTATAAAGGGACGTATCCCCTGCGTTAAAGGGCAAGAGCGATAAATCGTGAAGTGGAACCGCGGAACTTATAAAGCCGCCTTCATCTGCCAATGGGCAGAGGAGGGCGGCTTTTTTGCAAGCTTTGTCAAAGGAGGAGTTCAAATGGAACATCGAGTGCCGCATAAAATGCCGCATACAATGCTGCTGCATGGGCTGGGACAGAACAGCGACAGCTGGAAACAGGTGATCGACTGCCTGCCGACAGAGCAAAAGGAACTGCTGCACACACCGGATTTGTTTACCTTGAGCGAGGAGATTAGCTATGAGGGATTGTACCGGGGATGGGAGCAAAGCTGTCAGAAGCTGCCCGGCAGGCTGCATCTGTGCGGACTGTCGCTGGGAGCGGTGCTGGCGCTGGACTACACCATCCGATACCCACAGCGGGTGGAATCGCTGGTGCTGATTGCAGGGCAATACCGTTCACCCAAATTCCTGCTGTCGGTGCAGAGCCTTTTGTTTTCCCTGATGCCCGCAAGCAATTTTGCGCAGTTGGGAATCAGCAAGGAGCAGATGCTGCGCCTGCTGCCAAATGCCCGGAAACGGGAGATTGCAGGAGCGGCACATGAGGTGAACCTTCAGGCTCCGCAGCAGCTGGCAAAGGAGCTAAGCGCCTTTTGGGAGAGTCTGCCGAAATCGTCTGATTTGTAAATCATAGGAAGGAGAGATTTCCATGAAAATATTTAATACGCTGACAAGAGAAAAAGAAGAATTTGTGCCAATCGAGCCGGGCAAGGTCAAGATGTATGCCTGTGGACCGACCGTCTACAACTTTATCCACATCGGCAACGCACGTCCGATTTGTGTCTTTGATACCCTGCGCCGCTATCTGGAGTTCCGTGGCTATGAGGTCACCTTTGTCCAGAACTTCACCGACATCGATGACAAAATCATCAAAAAGGCAAACGAGGAAGGTGTGAGCGCAAAGGAGATTGCAGAGCGCTACATCAACGAATACCTTACCGACACCAAGGGATTGGGAATCCGCGCGGCGACCATCCATCCAAAGGCGACCGAAACCATCGACGAGATCAAACACATCGTCGAAACGCTCGAGGACACCGGTTTTGCTTATGAAGCGGGCGGCGACGTGCTGTTCCGCACCAGAAAGTGCCCGGGCTACGGCAAGCTGTCCCATCAGCCACTGGAGGAGCTGGAGAGCGGCGCACGCATCAGCGTCGGCGAACACAAGGAGGACCCACTGGACTTTGTTCTGTGGAAATCGGCAAAACCGGGAGAGCCAAGCTGGACTTCCCGCTGGGGAGAGGGCAGACCGGGCTGGCACATCGAATGTACTGCCATGATTCACAAGCATCTGGGTCAGACCATCGACATCCACTGCGGCGGACAGGATTTGATTTTCCCACACCATGAAAACGAGATTGCGCAGTCGGAGTGCTGCACCGGCAAGGAGTATGCACACTACTGGATGCACAACGGCTACATCAATGTGGACAACAAAAAGATGAGCAAGTCGCTGGGCAACTTCTTCACCGTGCGCGAGGTAGCGGAGAAGTACGGCTATGAGCCAATCAAATACATGATGCTTTCCGCACACTACCGCAGCCCAATCAACTACAATCTGACCATCATCGAGCAGTGCAAGTCGGCTTTGGAGCGTCTGTACAACTGCCGCGACAATCTGGACTTCTCCTTGCAGAATGCGCTGGCACAGAGCGAGGATGCAGCAGCGGACGAAGCCTTCAAAAAGCAGGTGGATGCAAGGGTCGAGCAGTTCATCCAGGCGATGGACGATGACCTGAACACCGCCGACGGTATTGCTGCCCTGTTTGATCTGGTGCGCGACATCAACACTTTCATCGCTTCTCCGAAAGCAAAGGAACCGATGGAGTATGCCGCACAGCAGTTTGACCGTCTGGCAGATGTACTGGGTCTGCTGTACAACCGCAAGAAGGAAAGCCTGGACGATGAAATCGAGGAGCTGATTGCACAGCGTCAGCAGGCAAGAAAAGAGAAAAACTTTGCGCTGGCAGACAAGATTCGCGACGACCTGAAGGCACGCGGCATCGTACTGCTGGATACCCCACAGGGCGTAAAATGGAAGATGGAGCAGTAAACAAAGCTTTAACCAACAAATAAAACGGGAGCCGTCTGATTTTCAGATGGCTCCCGTTTTGAAAGTGACAAAATTTTTATCGTGCAGACCCCAGACCGAACAGTGCGCCTGCCGCGGCGAACCACCCGAGATGGGTGAAGGTGTGCAGCAGCAGGGACATCGAAGGGGAGAGCCACCCGGTTATGTGGAACAGGCAGCCAAAGGCGTACATCAGCAGGAAGAAGATGGGAACAATCAGCAAAAGCATCCTGACAGGCGCCGGTATCGTTTTTAAGAAGAAATTGGTGAAGAAGGACACGGTTCCACCCACCACAGAAAAACTCAGCAGCTGCCGGCACAGCAGGTTGTACAGCAGGCTGTAGCCATTGATTTCATATGCCTGAGGTTGCAGCCAGAGCTGATAGACGATGAGATAGACAAGGCTGAGTGCAGCGGTAATCAGACAGAAGACGGCAAAAACGGGTGCTTTTCTACTCATAAAAATACCTCCTCAAAGCAATGGGAATCTTTGCTCCTATTATAGCATAGCCGCAGCAAATTCCGCAAGGGTTAGACAAAAAGAAAGGCAGTCGTAAGAAGAGAATCGGCGGTTGATTTTTCCTTGCCGCATCCTTATAATAAAGAGGTGAAAACGAAGGAAGCAGGAAAGGGAGCGGGCGTGTGATGAAAAAACTGTATGTTTCGGATGTAGACGGAACGCTGTATCGGGGAAAAAGCGAAGGCTTATCCGAGACGGGCAGAGAGTTGTTTATCCGGCTGATGCAAGAGGGCGTCGAGTTGACGGTAGCTTCGGGACGAAACCTGTACGGCGTGTATGACCTTGCGGCAAGCTGCGGCATCACCCTGCCGGTCATCGCCTACAACGGCGCAGTCATTTATGATTTTGGCAAGGGGAAGGCAGAACGGACTTTCCCCATCCAACCGGCAGATGCGCAAGGGTTGTTCGAGCGATTCGACCGTCAGAAGATTCCCTATAAGACCTGCGTGTTTCGTCCGCAGGAGGAGCGCTGTGTGACCTACCTGCAAAACAGATACCGCTCGCCCAACTGGAGTGAGCGTAAAAAACGCATCGAACAGGGCTGTGAGGATGCCGTTCATCCGCAGAACGGTTTGGTGTACGACGAGCCGTTTGTGGATGTGCCGCTGTCGCAGCTGTTGGAGGGAGAGTGCCTATACATCGGCTCCAGTGGGGAACAGCAAGCCATCACCGCCATCTATGAGCAGGCAAAGCAGATGCCGGGTGTGAGCACGGTGCTGCATTGCAGTCCCTATGATTCCCGCCGCTGGTTTGTGGACATCGGCTCCGACCAGGCAGGCAAGGGCAAGGCGGCAGTGGCTTTGAAGCAGATGCTGGGCGCACAACAGTTGGTGACCTTTGGCGACAACCACAACGACATCCCGATGCTTTTGGCAGCCGACCGCAGCTATGTGGTTCCGCAGGCGCCGCAGGAAGCCAGGCAGGCAGCGACTGCCGTCCTGGAGGAGGATGTCGACTGTGTGCTGCAATTCATCTGGAAAGAATATCGGGCGGATAAAACAAAATAAGGAAAAGCAAAG
>ENA-ORSS01004294-ORSS01004294.1-human-gut-metagenome-genome-assembly--contig:-NODE-4294-length-10760-cov-2.510696_pt1 | contig 10760 bp, 9 predicted proteins | sample MGYA00241899_ERZ509162 | MGnify/ENA primary metagenome ERZ509162 (study PRJEB26280, sample SAMEA2338641) | human gut metagenome | biome: human gut; feature: human-associated habitat; material: faeces... | reverse complement strand
TGGAAAGGTTGCCGCAGCGGAAAAGGCAAGCAAGGTGCGTATGAGAGTTATTGCAAACGCAATCAGCCGTGTTGTTGCCGACTGCGACAAGATCTTTATTATGGGACACAAGTTTTCCGACCTTGACTGTGTAGGTGCGGCAATCGGACTTCAATGCATAATGGAGAAAACTTTCAAGCGTTATTCAAAGGTTGTCATTAACCGAGAAACCTCAATGGCAAAACAGCTCATTGAATATACTGATGAAAAACTCGACACCGATATATTCATTTCTCCGGAAGCCGCTCTTTCGGGACTTACCCAGAAGTCGCTTCTCATTATAGTTGATACGCACCTGAAGCGTTCTCTTGAAAGTACGGAGCTCTACGAAAAATGTAAAAAGGTTATCATTATCGACCACCACAGAAAGGCGGTTGATTACATAAACAACGCTCTTGTGTTCTGTCACGAACCCTCGGCGTCTTCAACCTGTGAAATGTGCAGTGAAATAATCAGCTGCCTTGATGATTCTCCGCTCACATATGTTCAGGCAGACGCAATGCTTGCAGGCATTACACTTGACACAAAGAATTTTGCCGTTAAAACAGGCGTGCGCACATTTGAGGCGGCGGCTTATCTGAGAAAAAGGGGCGCAAACACACTCACCGTAAAGGGTATGTTTTCCGATAATATCGAAACCTACCGTGAAAAGGTTGACATTGTGTGCAAGGCTCATGTTTACCGTGGCTGTGCAATTTCGATTGCGCCGAGCGGTGACGGCGATATAAGGCTTGCGTCGGCTCAGGCGGCTGATGAAATGCTCAATCTCAAAGGCGTTGACGCATCCTTCGTTCTTTTTGAAGACAACAGTCAAATTAACATTTCAGCAAGAAGCTACGGTAATGTTAATGTTCAGATTATAATGGAAAAGCTTGGCGGCGGCGGTCATCAGACCATGGCGGCGACACAGCTTAAAAACACTACAAAAGAGCTTGCTTATCAACAGTTGCTGTCTGAAATTGACAACACACTTGATGATGAGGAAAACTCGTAAGAAAGGTTGATTGGTTATGAAAGTAATTTTAATGCAGGATGTAAAATCACTCGGCAAAAAAGGCGAGCTTGTTGAAGCGTCTGACGGCTATGCAAGAAACTTTCTCCTTCCGAGAAAGCTTGCAAAAGAGGCAAACGCTCAGGCTATGAATGAATATAAGAATGCCGAGAATTCCAAAAATTATAAAATTGCAACCCAAAAGGCTCAGGCAGAACATGACAAAAAGACTCTTGAGGGCAAAACCTTTAAGATGACTGCAAAAGCAGGACAGGGCGGCAGACTTTTCGGCAGCGTAACTTCAAAGCAGGTTGCCGAAGAAATCAAAAAGCAGTACAACATTGATGTTGACAAGCGCAAGGTTGTTCTTGACTGCGACATTAAGGAATTCGGTACATATCACGCAGAGGTAAAGCTCTTTACAGGCGTTTCTGCAAAGATTGATGTTCAGGTATCCGAGGCATAATAAACAGGAGTAAAAATGGCTGATTTAAATTTTGCGGGCAGTTATGACGGACTTCATCTGCCGTACAGCCCCGAAGCGGAACAAGCGGTTTTAGGTGCAATCATTCTTGAAAGCGACACCTTTGACAAGGTTGTTGATACCCTGAAAAGCCCCGATTATTTCTATGTTTCTCTGCATAAGCTGATTTTTGCACAGATGCAGGAGATGATCGGACTCGGTCTTAACATCGACTTTGTCACTCTGCTTGAAAGATTAAAACAGAATAAAGCTTTTGACGAGTCAACAGGAAAAACCTATCTGATGGATCTTGTCAACAATTGCCCTTCAATTTCTAATGCCGAAGAATATGCGAAGATTATTGCAGAAAAGTACAATGTTCGCAGACTTATTACGGCGTCCCGAGAAATTATTGATGACGCAACTGCAGGCAACGAGGATCCTTCGGTTCTGATTGATTCGGCAGAACAGAAGATTTTTGACATCAGACAGGGCAATGAAAAGCACGGCCTTGAGCGTATCAACTCGGTAATTTTACAGACTTTCGACCGACTTGACGCACTCAACAGCGAAACCGACAACAGTATGAAACCTATCCCAACGGGCATAGGCGACCTTGACCGAATGATTACGGGACTTAACCGTTCCGACCTTATCATTCTTGCCGCCCGACCGGGTATGGGTAAAACGAGTTTCGCACTCAATATTGCACGAAATGTTGCGTGTAAGTCTAAAAAGACTGTTGCGTTTTTCTCGCTTGAAATGTCAAAGGAACAGCTTGCAAGCCGTCTGCTTTCAAGTGAGGCGCTTATAGGCGGTACAAAACTGAGAACAGGTCAGCTTACCGAGGAGGAGTGGTCACGACTTATCCCCGCAAGCGATATTCTCAGCAAAACCGACCTCTATCTTGACGATACTCCGGGTATTACAATTCCTGAGATGAAGTCAAGACTTCGCCGACTTCACAACCTTGACCTCGTTGTAATCGACTATCTTCAGCTTATGTCGAGCGGCAGAAAGATTGACAACCGTGTAAATGAAATTTCGGAAATTACACGAAATCTGAAAATTCTTGCAAAGGAAATGAATGTTCCCGTAATCACTCTGTCACAGCTTTCCCGTGCTGCAGAAAAGCGTGATGACCACAGACCGCAGATTGCTGACCTGAGAGATTCGGGTTCTATCGAGCAGGATGCCGATATCGTACTGTTCCTTTATCGTGAGGGCTACTATGACAAAGAGGGCGGAGAGGATTCTGCCGCCAGCCGATATGAATTCGGGTGAGTGTATCGTAGCAAAGAACCGTCACGGTGAAACTAATATTGTAAAACTGCATTGGCAGGGCGAGTTTATGCGCTTTACGGGAACGGACAGCCGAGATGCTTAACCGTGTTATAGCAACCGTTGAAAAATATGGCTTGCTTGAAAAAGGCGACAGCGTAATCGTTGCACTTTCGGGCGGAGCTGATTCCACGGCTTTGTTAAGCGTTTTTGTTTCTCTGAAAGAAAAATACAATCTTTCGATTTATGCCGCTCATATCAACCACAATATCCGTGGTGATGAGGCAAAGCGTGATGAAAATTTCTGTAAAATTCTTTGTAAGAAATTTAACACGGAACTTTTCATAAAAAGCGTTGATGTTCCCACACTTGCCAAACAGCAGAAAATCAGCGAAGAGCTTTGCGGAAGAAATGTCCGCTACGCTTTCTTTGACGAGCTTTCGCAAAAACTTTGTGCAAAGATTGCAACCGCTCACACGGCATCCGACAATGCCGAAACGCTGATATTCAATATTGCAAGGGGTGCGTCTTTGACAGGCTTGTCGGCAATTCCTCCAAAACGGGGGAACATAATCAGACCGCTGATTGAACTTTCGAGAGGTGACATTGAAAGTTATTGCGAGGAAAACAACCTTGAATATGTTACCGACAGTACGAATCTTGCCGATGATTACACACGAAATTACATTAGGCATAACATTATTCCGTGTCTTAAAAAGCTGAATCCTTCTTTTGAACGGACGGCTTTAGGATTGAGTGAAAATGCCGGAGAGTCGGCTGATTTCATTAAGAAATGTGCCGAAAAAGCCGTGCATGACTGCAAAGGTGATTTTGGCTACGACTGCAAAAAGCTGTTGAGCCTTGATTCTGCTGTTCTGAAGGAAATGTTGTTTATTCTGTTAAAGAATAATTGCAACATTTCTCCCGAAAGAAAAACAATTTTACTATTGTGTGAAATAATCAGAAACGGAGGAAGCGTTGAACTGTCAAAACAATGCACAGCCGTTTCAAAACAGGGAATATTCCGCTTTGTATGTCCTAAAAATTCCCCTGATTTTAATGAAATTCCGTTAAAGAATAATATGACCTTTTCTTATGACGGAAAAATATACACGGTAAATGAAATTACCGAAAAAGTAACAAATCAAAATAACCTCGTTTCCAAAAAGCGGCTTGGCGAAAATCCTGTTTTTCGCACACGCAGAGCAGGCGACAGGTTTACATATCCGGACCGCATGGTCACAAAACCGCTCCGCAAGGTTTTTAACGAACAGAAAATCCCGTCCGAAATGAGGGACAGGCTGTTACTGCTTGCGGTATCCAACACCATTTTGTGGTGTGAAAAGCTTGGTGTTTCATTGCAGGGAAAGGCAGATGACACCGAAAAAACCGAAAAATTACTCATAAATATAAACAAAGAGGGTTAATTATGCATAAGGATATTGAAAAAATTCTGTATTCGGAAAAAGATATTGAAAATATTGTGAATACTATTGCAAAACAGATTGAAAAAGATTATAATGACAAAGATTTTATAATGGTCGGTCTGCTCAAGGGCAGCGTTGCCTTTATGGTTGACCTTATGAGAAAGGTTAATCTTGATTTTTCAATCGACTTTATCGTTGCTTCAAGCTACGGCAGCGGTACTGTAAGCTCAGGCAGAGTTAATATTCAGAAGGATATTTCCCAGTCTGTTGAGGGCAAGGATATTCTCATTGTTGAGGATATTATCGACTCAGGCAATACTCTTGACTTTATCACAAAATATCTCAAAGCCAAGAAGGCAAAATCAGTAAAGCTCTGTACACTTTTTAACAAGCCGGACAGACGGGTTGCCGATATCCATATTGACTACGCAGGTGCGGTAATTCCGGATGAATTTATCGTCGGCTACGGTCTTGACTATGACGAAAAGTACAGAAATCTTCCTTATGTAGGCGTATTAAAGCCGTCAGTTTATTCGTGATTTTAATGCGAAAATAAGCCGCAAATTTTCGTGGCATTACATATTTCCACCTCGGAAAAATAATACTATACAGAGGAGTGACAGCATTGGACAATAAAAAGAAAGTGCGCAATCTGCTGCTTTATCTCGGAATTCCCATTCTGATAATCATTATAACAGCGGCTGTGCTGAGCACAAATAAGTCAACTTCACCGAAAACCTCGGAGCTTGAGCAGTATTTTGTTCAGGATATGGTTGACAGCTTTAACATTGACTACGGTTCAGGTCAGATTGAAATTACCCTTAAAGAGGGTATGAGTCCTATCAAATCAACCGATTCCGACTCTCAATCTGCAACAACTGCTACTCAGACTGCAACTGAACAGCAGAAAACCCAGTCAAACAGCAAAAAATCAAAGATTGTTGTAAAAGGACAGCTTGCCGACATTCAGCGTTTCCTTGATGACATCAAGCCGTACTACAATCCGGCGTCAACTGATGAAATTCCGCATAACCTTACCCGTGCAACGGATAATTCCATACTTATGGAAATGATTCCGACACTAATCATTATGATTATTCTCATCGTTGCCTGGGTGCTCATTATGAAGAAAATGGGCGGCGGCGGTCTTGGCGGCAAGGAAATGAGCTTTGGCAAAGCCAAGATTAAGAATACAAACGATGAAAAGCGCAAGACAACATTTGATGATGTTGCAGGTGCCGATGAAGAAAAGGAAGAGCTTGCAGAGGTTGTTGAGTTCCTCAAGGCTCCTGAAAAGTATAACAAACTCGGCGCAAGAATACCAAAGGGCGTTCTCCTTGTAGGCCCTCCCGGTACAGGTAAAACATTGCTTGCAAGAGCTGTTGCAGGTGAGGCAGGTGTGCCGTTCTTCTCAATTTCAGGTTCAGACTTTGTTGAGATGTTTGTCGGTGTCGGTGCGTCCCGTGTTCGTGACCTCTTTGATCAGGCAAAGAAAAACTCACCTTGTATCATCTTTATTGATGAGATTGACGCCGTAGGTCGCCAGAGAGGCGCAGGTCTTGGCGGCGGCAACGATGAGCGTGAGCAGACTCTTAACCAGTTGCTTGTTGAAATGGACGGTTTCGGTGCTAATGAGGGTGTAATCCTTATTGCCGCAACCAACAGACCTGATGTTCTCGATCCGGCTCTTATGCGTCCGGGCAGATTTGACCGTCAGGTTGTTGTAAGCTATCCCGATGTAAACGGCCGTGAGGCTATCCTCAGGGTTCATGCAAGAAAGAAACCTCTTGCACCCGATGTAAATCTCAAGACTATTGCTAAAACAACAGCCGGATTTACAGGTGCAGACCTTGAAAATCTTCTTAATGAGGCCGCACTTCTTGCCGCAAGAAAAGATAAAAAAGCCATTACTATGGACGAAATCAAGGAGGCAACAGTCAAGGTTGTTGTCGGTGCAGAGAAAAAGAGCAAAGTAATGAGTGAGAAAGAGAAAAAGCTCACAGCCTATCATGAGGCGGGTCATGCAATTCTCTTTGATAAGCTCGAAACTCAGGATCCTGTTCACGAGATTTCAATTATCCCGACAGGTATGGCAGGCGGTTACACAATGCCGCTTCCGAGTGAGGACAAGTCATACAACTCACGCAGAGGTATGTATGAGGATATCGTTGTAAGTCTTGGCGGTCGAGTTGCCGAAGAACTTATTATGGATGACATCTCAACAGGTGCGTCAAACGATATTGAAAAGGCTACAAAAACAGCCCGTGCTATGGTTACAAAGTACGGTATGACTAAGGAACTCGGTTGTGTATGCTACGGCACAGACAACAATTCCGTATTCCTCGGCAGAGATATGGGCAGCAGAACTCAAGATTATTCCGAGGCTACCGCAGCTAAAATCGATCAGCTTGTTCTTGATATGGTCAACAAGGCATATGCCGACGCTACTAAGATTCTCAGCGATAATATGGATAAGCTCCACGATATTGCAAAATATCTTATCAAGCATGAGAAGATGGGCAGCGAGGACTTTACTGCCGTAATGAACGGCACATATAAAGAACCCGAAGAAGTTGAGCAGGAAACTGCCGACAAAGAACCCTCAGCCGAAACAAAGGTTGACGAGTCCACAGAAGGTTAATATCAAATAAACATAGCCTCTCGCAATGAGAGGCTATGCGTGTATATGAATCAATATTTAAACGAATGTATGAAGTTGTGTCAGGTGTTTGACACAGTAAAGGGTAGATGAAATGGCACAGGATAAAATTATTGTGAGAGGTGCAAAAGAGCATAACCTCAAAAATGTAAATGTTGAAATTCCCCGTAACAAACTTGTCGTAATTACAGGACTTTCGGGTTCGGGCAAAAGCTCGCTTGCGTTTGACACAATCTATGCCGAGGGACAGAGAAGATATGTTGAAAGCCTTTCTTCCTATGCAAGAATGTTTCTCGGTCAGATGGATAAGCCTAATGTTGAAAGCATAGAGGGACTTTCGCCTGCAATATCAATCGATCAGAAAACTACTTCAAAGAATCCCCGTTCAACGGTTGGTACGGTTACGGAAATTTACGATTATCTCCGCCTTTTGTATGCAAGAATAGGTGTTCCGCATTGTACGGTTTGCGGAAGGGAAATCCGTCAGCAGACAGTTGACCAGATTGTCGATAAGATTATGACCTATGAAACGGGTACGAAAATTCAGGTTATGGCTCCCGTTGTAAGGGGCAGAAAGGGCGAACACGCAAAGGTTCTTGACAGTGCCGGAAAATCGGGCTATGTCCGTGCAAGAGTTGACGGGATCATCTATGATTTGTCGGAAAATATTCCGATTGAGAAAAATAAAAAGCATAATATAGAAATCATTGTTGACCGTCTTGTAATCAAGCCTGAAATAGCATCAAGACTTTCAGACAGCATCGAAACAGCGTCAAAGCTTGGCGGCGGTCTTGTTATGGTGAACTTCAACGGCGATGAGGATGTGACTTTTTCACAAAAATATGCCTGCCCCGAACACGGTGTGAGCATTGACGAGCTTTCACCGAGAATGTTTTCATTCAACAATCCGTTCGGTGCGTGCCCAAAGTGTACGGGACTCGGCGTATTCCTCAAAATTGATGAGAACAAAATTATTCCCGATATGTCAAAGAGTATCCGTGACGGCGGTATCAAGGGCAGCGGTTGGGCAATGGAAGGCAGTACAATTGCCGCAATGTATATGGAGGCTTTAGCGAAAAAGTACAATTTTTCGCTTGACGAACCGCTTGAAAATCTCCCGAAGGAAACTATCGACAAAATCCTCTACGGCACAGGTGATGATGAGCTGACAATCAATAAAAAATCTGTTTACGGCGGAGGTACTTATCAGCATAAATTTGAGGGTATAATCAACAACCTTGAACGCCGTTATCATGACACAAGCAGTAACTGGATTAAGGATGAAATCCGTTCGTATATGGCAGAAATTCCGTGCGATCTTTGTCACGGTGACAGACTTTCAGCCGAAAGCCTTGCAGTAACAGTCGGCGGACTTAACATTGCCGATTTCTGCAAAATGTCGGTTATTGACGCACTCGAATTTGTAGGTCAGCTCAAGCTTACGGAAAAAGAGCAGATTATCGGTGCTGAAATTATAAAAGAAATTAACGAAAGACTTAACTTTCTCAAGAGCGTAGGACTCGGCTACCTTACTCTTTCAAGAAGCTCGGGAACACTCAGCGGCGGTGAAAGTCAGCGAATCCGCCTTGCAACGCAAATCGGCAGTTCGCTTATGGGTGTGCTGTATATTCTTGACGAGCCGAGTATCGGACTTCATCAGCGTGACAATGAAAAACTTCTTGCAACCTTAAAGCGACTTCGTGACCTCGGAAATACTGTTATCGTTGTTGAACACGATGAGGACACTATGTATGCCGCAGATTGCATTGTGGATGTAGGCCCCGGGGCAGGTATTCACGGTGGTGAAATTGTCTGTGTCGGTGATGTTGAAAAGATTAAGCAATGTCCGAATTCAATCACAGGCAAGTATCTTTCGGGCGAACGCAAGGTTCCCGTTCCCGAAAAGCGCAGAAAAGGCAACGGACTTTTCCTTGAAGTCAGAGGAGCGGCTGAAAATAACCTTAAAAATATCAATGTTAAAATTCCGCTCGGTGAATTTGTCTGCGTAACAGGTGTTTCGGGTTCGGGCAAAAGCTCACTTGTAAATGAAATTCTCTATAAAGCCCTTGCCCGTGACCTTAATCGAGCAAAGACAATTCCCGGTAAGCACAAGGAAATCAAGGGTATGGAAAATCTTGATAAGGTAATTGCCATTGACCAAAGTCCTATCGGCAGAACTCCCCGTTCAAATCCTGCAACATACACAGGTGTGTTTACGGACATCAGAATGCTTTATGCCGCTACAACCGATGCGAAAATGCGTGGTTTTACACCAAGCAGATTTTCATTCAATGTAAAGGGCGGCAGATGTGAGGCTTGTCAGGGTGACGGTATTATCAAAATTGAAATGCACTTTTTGTCAGATGTTTATGTTCCGTGTGAGGTCTGCAAGGGCAAGAGATATAACCGTGAAACCCTCGAAGTAAAGTACAAGGGCAAGTCAATCAATGATGTTCTTGAAATGTCTGTTGAGGAGGGAATGGAGTTCTTCTCAAATATCCCGAAGATTTACAGAAAGCTGAAAACCCTGTATGAAGTAGGTCTTGGTTATATAAAGCTCGGTCAGCCTGCAACAACGCTTTCGGGCGGTGAGGCTCAGCGTGTAAAGCTTGCAACAGAGCTTTCAAAACGCAGTACGGGCAAGACAATTTATATTCTTGACGAGCCGACAACGGGCTTGCACATTGCCGATGTACACAGACTTGTTGATGTCCTTCAGCTTCTTGTTGACGGCGGAAACACGGTTGTTGTAATTGAACACAATCTTGACCTTATCAAGACAGCCGATTATCTTATTGACCTCGGTCCCGAGGGCGGTGACGGCGGCGGTACAATTGTTGCCAAAGGCACTCCCGAACAGGTTGCAAAGGTTGAAAAATCATTTACGGGACAGTATCTTAAACCGTTGTTATAATTCTTATAAAGAAAAAATAATCGTTTTAAAAAATAAATATAAAGAAATTTCGGAGAAATTGCATTGTTTAGTGCAATTTCTCCTTTTTTTGAGCCTGTAAGTGGGAGGTGATTTTTTTGACAGACCAAATTCTTATAGCGTTGATTTCATTTGCAGGAACTCTTGCAGGCTCACTTGCAGGCATTTTTACAGCGTCAAGATTATCAAATTATCGCATTGAACAGCTCGAAAAAAAGGTTGACAAGCATAATAATCTTGTTGAGCGTGTATATCTTATTGAGCAGCACGAGGCAGTTAATGACAACAAAATCAAAACATCGGAACACAGAATAGCGGATTTGGAAAACGAACAAAACAAGGAAAGGAAAATATAATATAATGAGTAAAATAAAAATATGCTTAAAAAAGCCGTGTTTAAAAAGAGCGTTCAGAACATTTATTCAGACTGCTCTCGGTTATGTTATCACCAATGTAACGCTCGCTTTGGGCGGTCTTGATTTTAACGACGGTGATGTTGTAAAGAACGCTCTCATCGGTCTTGCTGTTGCGGCTGTTGCGGCAGGTGCATCGGCAGTAATGAATTTAAAAGAGGGAGAAGATAAAGACAATGAGTAAAAAAATATATCTCAGTCCGTCAAACCAAAACGGCAACACCTATGCAACGGGCGGTACTAACGAAATGGCTCAGTGCGACAAAATTGCCGCCGCAGTAGCCAAAGCACTCAGGCGTTGCGGATTCGATGTTATGGTCGCAAAGTCGGGTACGCTTATGCAGACACGCTGTCCCGAATCGGATAAGTTTGGAGCAGACATTCATATGCCGATCCACACTAATGCGTTTAACGGCAAATATACGGGCGGTACAAGAGTGTTTTGTCTGAACTCAAACGGCAGAAAGGCTGCCGAGGCGGTAAAGTCTGCCCTCGGAGCAATCTCGCCCGGCAAGGACGATTCAGTCAGCTACAAAACCGACCTCTACGAAATCA
>ENA-ORSS01004286-ORSS01004286.1-human-gut-metagenome-genome-assembly--contig:-NODE-4286-length-10772-cov-8.888495_pt1 | contig 10772 bp, 7 predicted proteins | sample MGYA00241899_ERZ509162 | MGnify/ENA primary metagenome ERZ509162 (study PRJEB26280, sample SAMEA2338641) | human gut metagenome | biome: human gut; feature: human-associated habitat; material: faeces... | reverse complement strand
GAGCTGGGCATCCCGGTGGTCATGGCTGTGAACATGATCGATCTGGTGCGCAAGAACGGCGACACCATCGACCTGAAGAAGCTGAGCGCAGAGCTGGGCTGTCAGGCTGTGGAGATCAGCGCACTGAAGGGCGAGGGCACCGAGGCCGCCGCAAAGGCTGCGGTGGCAGCTGCCAAGGCCGCCAAGACCGGCGAGCTGCCCCATGTGTTCACCGGCAGTGTGGAGCACGCCATTGCCCACATCGAGGAGAGCATTCAGGGCAAGGTGGATGACCGCTTCCTGCGCTGGTACGCCGTCAAGCTGTTCGAGCGCGACGACAAGGTGCAGGATGAGCTGAAGCTGGACAAGGCCCTGATGGATCACATCGACGAGCACATTCAGGACTGCGAAAAAGAGATGGACGATGACGCCGAGAGCATCATCACCAACCAGCGCTATGCCTACATCAACACCGTGGTGGGCAAGGCTGTCAAGAAGAAGGCCCGCGTGGAGCACCTGACCGTTTCCGATAAGATCGACCGGATCGTTACCAACCGTGTGCTGGCACTGCCCATCTTTGCAGTGGTGATGTACCTGATGTACTCCCTGTCCATGGGCACCTCCATTGCGGACGGCGGCTGGGCCATCGGTACCTTTGCCACCGACTGGACCAATGATGTGCTGTTTGGCGAGATCGTGCCGAACGCGCTGGGCGGCTTTTTGGAGAGCATCGGCGTGGCGGGCTGGCTGTACGGCCTGATCATGGACGGCATCGTGGCCGGTGTGGGCGCGGTGCTGGGCTTTGTGCCCCAGATGCTGGTGCTGTTCTTCCTGCTGTCCATCCTGGAGGACGTGGGCTATATGTCCCGCGTGGCCTTTATCATGGACCGTATCTTCCGCAAGTTCGGCCTTTCCGGCAAGAGCTTTATCCCGGTGCTGGTTGGCACCGGCTGCGGCGTGCCGGGCGTTATGGCAAGCCGTACCATCGAGAACGAGCGTGACCGCCGCATGACCATCATGACCACCTGCTTCATCCCCTGCGGCGCAAAGATGCCCATCATCGGCCTGATTGCCGGTGCACTGTTCGGCGGCTCTTCGCTGGTGGCAGTGTCTGCCTACTTTATCGGCATGGCAGCCATCATCTGCTCCGGCATCATGCTGAAAAAGACCAAGCTCTTCGCAGGTGATCCCGCTCCCTTCGTCATGGAGCTGCCCGCCTACCATGTGCCCGCATGGGGCAACGTGCTGCGGGCAACTTGGGAGCGCGGCTGGTCCTTCATCAAGCGCGCAGGCTCTGTGATTTTGCTCGCTACCGTTGTGCTGTGGTTTATGCAGGGCTTCGGCTTCGAGAACGGTGCCTTCGGTATGGTCGAGGATCAGGACAACTCCGTGCTGGCTGCTATCGCTACCAAGGTCGCATGGATCTTTGCACCTCTGGGCTTCGGCAACTGGCGTGCAACCGTCGCTTCCGTCTCCGGCCTGATTGCAAAGGAGAACGTGGTTGGCACCTTCGGTGTGCTGTACCACTTCGGCGGCGAGCTTTCCGAGAACGGCGACGAGATCTGGGCTGCTGTTGCGAAGGACTACACCGCTCTGTCCGCTTACGCCTTCATGATCTTCAACCTGCTGTGCGCCCCCTGCTTTGCCGCAATGGGTGCCATCAAGCGCGAGATGAATAACGGCAAGTGGACGGCCATCGCCATTGGTTACATGTGTGCTCTGGCCTACTGCGCAGCGCTGGTGGTGTATCAGCTGGGCGGCCTTATCACCGGCGAGGTGCACTTTGGCCTGTTCACCGTGGTGGCTGTTGTGGTGCTGGCAGCGTTTATTTACCTGATGGTGCGCCCCAACAAGTACGCCGACAACAACGAAGTAAAGCTGGATACTTCCCGTATCTGATAGAAACGAAAGGGTGTATGCTGTATGATGGAATTTATTGCAACAAACTTTAATCTGCCCACCATCATCGTGGCAGCGCTGGTGTTCGGCGCGCTGGGCTGGGTCGTATGGCACACCCACAAGCACGGCGGCGGCTGCAGCTGCGGCGGCGATTGCAGCCACTGCAAGGGCTGCCACTAAACACTAAACACTGAACCGCAAAGGAGCGCGGGCTGAAACTCTCGGCTCGCGCTCCTTTTTTAAGTAAAACAAAGTTAGCTTATGATAACACCGGGCAGGCCCCGGCGCGTAAAAAGGAGAGTGACCGGTATGCAGCTGACCGCAGCGCATCTGCGCTATCTGCTGGCCATCTACGAGGTAAGCCGCACCCATCTGGACATCAGCTCCCGCAGCATTGCGGAAAAGCTGGGGGTGACAAAACCCTCGGTGGTGCGCATTTTGAACCTGCTCATGGAGCAGGGCATGATCGTAAAGGAGTACTACGGTAAAATTTACCTGACCGACCGCGGCATCTGGGTGGCAAAGCGGGTGCAGCAGGAGCTGGACGCCATTCTGGCGCACTTTCCGCCGGTGAGCGGGGAGCTGACGGACGAGGAGCAGTGGAACGCTGCCCTTGCCATGACGAGCGCCCTGCCCCAGCGCCTTTTCACCGCCGACTATGAGCGGATGGTGGAAGAGGAGGAGACGGGCTGCGCCGCAGGCGGGACGATTTGAAATGGCCTCCGCTTGTGCTTTGGCCATCTTCAGCGGAATTAAAGTTTTTATTCGGGATTCAGAAAAGCCTGCGGGCTTTTCTGAATCCCTTTTTCACGGGAGAGGTCGTAACGGTCAACTGCATTTACAATTCAGACCGCCATTTAACCTTTGCAGTCCCTTCTCGTGAAAATGCGTTTGGAGCGGCCCGCAGGCCGCGACAAACGCGAAATAAAAATAATCTTTCCGCTAATTATGCGCAGAGCAACGCGGAGCGCATTTTAAATCGTCCCGCCCCCGGAAGGGTGACTCTTCAAAAGTCCCCTATGACCCATAGAGTTTTGAAGAGTCATGAACAAAAAGCAAAGAAAACTGCGTTTTCAGGTCATGACTCTTCATCTTGAAGAGTGAGCTTTTGAACATAGATGCGTTTCTTTTTCGTCACTCTTCAAAAATCCAAAGTAGTAATAGAGTTATGACTCTTCAAGTTTTGAAGAGTCACCAACTCGCTGTTCAGCCGGAGAGCTTCAGCTGATGGTTCATGTTCAGGATATCGGCACAGACGGCAGCTTCTTCCAGCTCTGATCTGTACCAGTAAGTTTTTTGATCAGGCTGTTTCCCGATACGCAGTACCTTCAAATCCAGCGCGATGCGTGCCCTGCGGATGGTACTGTCCGAGATATCCCGCTCGGCGCACAGGCGGTACACCTCGCCCGCCTCTACCCAGCCCACAAAGGACAGCTGCTTTTCCAGCGCCTCGATGGCGTTGGCAAGGGCGGCAGAGGGGCGGCCGTTGCCGGTGGCGGGGGTGCCCGCCTCCCGGATGATGGCGTCGGCGGTAAGGGTGCAGGGGCCGTCGTAGGCCACCGTGCCCTGCGGACAGATGCGGTAGCGCTGGCTTTCGCCGGGCTGGCCAAGGCTGTTTTTGGCGTGGGCCACCACCCGCACCTCCGGGTGCTCCGGGTCCCGCCCGGCGATGAGGATGCTGCGGGCGGCGTTGCGGAAATCGCTGGAGCCAAGCAGACGGTCCAGCGCGCTGCATACCCCGGGGCCGGGCTTGCTCATGTGGCTGATGAGCAGCACCGCCATGTCCAGCTCCTTGGCAAGGGCACCCAGATGGTCCAGCAGTGGGCGCACCTGCTCGGCGCGGTTCATCTGCACCCCCTGCCCCAGATAGCTCTGGATGGGGTCGAACACCAGCAGCGCCGGGCGGTACACCCGGCACAGGGCGGCAAGCTCCTCGTCGCCCATGCTGTAACTGGCACCATCCTGAAAATACAGCCGGTCAAGGTCTGCCCCCATGGCCTCGGCGCGGGGACGCAGCACCTTGTTGGGGTCGTTCTCGGCGGTAAGGTAGAGCACGGTGGCGGGGGGCTGCGGCGGGGTGTCCGGTGCAAAGGCTGCGCCCCGGGTAAGCCGGGCGCACACGTCCAGCGCAAGGCTGGTCTTGCCCGCAGCGGACACGCCGCCCAGAATGCTTACCATGCCCCGGGGCAGGTAGGGCTGCACCAGATAGGCGGCGCGCTCCGGCGCAAAGGCGCTGGCGGGACGGATGCGGAACCGCCCGCGCCCGGCCTTTTGTTTGGCTTCGGCTTCGGCGCGCTGCTCCTCGGCAAGGCCTGCCTGCACATACTGCTGGCGGGCGTTTGCCACAAAGCCCTCGATATCCTGCCCCATGCGCGCCCCGCAGTCGGTGAACCAGCTCTCCACCCGGCCGGTGTCCCGCAGCTGACGGCTGTACAGCTGCCCCCGCAGCAGCCGCAGGGCTTCCTCGCGGCGGTCTTTGTCCAGCGTATACACCAGCGTGGCGGTGTAATCGCTGAGCAATTGGGCGTCCGGCGCGTGCTCCAGATGCTGGCACAGCTCCGTCCACACCTCGTGCTGGACGGCCTGCGCCTTGTCGTAGGCGGTACGGTACTTGTTTGCGTCCATGTAAAAAACCTCCTTTGGACATAAAGTATCTACCCTTATCCTAAGGCGATGGACGCGGAAAAACCAGTGTGTACTTTTTGAGGGCCAGAAGGTATTATTGCACGCTGGATATACACGTTGTAAATGCAAGCGCAGCCGCTGCAAAACAAAAACAAACGCAGCAGCGCATGGCAGCGCCCGCCGCGCGGGAAAACTCTGCCAAAAACTGGCGAAGTATTTCACCCCGCGTAATCCACCGAAAACGTGCGATTTTTTGGGGGAGACAGCAAATGCCGGACAGCTTGCAGGCTGCCCGGCATGGTGCGTTGTGGTTATTTTTTGATCGCCCGCAGGATGCGGTTGGCGATGTACTTATGCCCGCTCACGGTGGGGTGGGCGTCGGTGGCGGTCATGGCAAAGGGGATGGGCACATAGGTCACATTCTCGTTCTGGGCGGCAAGGTTCTTGCTGAGGGCGTTCAGCCGCCGGAACAGCTGTGTCCACTCCGGCAGCAGGGGCACAGGGTTGGTGTAGCCTACCAGTATAATTTGCGCGTCCGGGTTCAGCGCCCGCAGCTCCGCCACCACCTGCGGCATATGCACGGCGGCTTCCTGATACGCCTGCTCGCAGATGGCGTCCGTACCGCCGCCCAGCAGCAGCTGGGTGGTGGCCTGTTTTTCTTCCCTTGTCAGCCGCAGGCGGGAAAGGTCGCTGTTCAGCCGCTGCAGGTTCTCAAAGCTGGGCTCGCGCAGCACGCCGCTGACCATGGTGGCTACCAGCTGCTCGCTCTTCCAGTTGGTGGCGTTGCCCAGCGCCACAAGGGCGGGCACCAGCGCATCGTTGGAGCCGATCTGCACGCTGATGACGTCCGCGCGCTTGAGGTAGTCCAGCATCTGGGGGTAGACGTAGTAGGTGCCCGCCTGCTGGTTCATCTGGGGCATTGCGCCGGTGCGCAGCATATCCGCAAGGTCGCCGGTGGTCAGCCCGGGCAGGCCAAGGTTGATGGCGTGCTGGCGGTCCAGCCCAAGGCCTTTGCCCACCAGCGAAACATAGCACTGCTCCGGGTAGCCCTCGAAGTTTGGGGCCGCGTCTATGCCGATGGCGGCTGCAGTGTACTTGAAATCCGGCAGACCCACGCCGGAAACGATGCTGTCGCCCAGCGCCACATAGGTGCGCTGAGGATCGGCGGCAGGGGCTTCCTCAGTGGGCTGGGCAGCTTCTTCTGCGGGCTGCTCCTGCGCGGCGGGGGCGGTCTGTTCCGGCGGCAGGGCGTCGGGCTGCTGGGCAAAGGCAGGCACAGCCAGCAGCACCAGCGCAGCGGCGCTGCACAGCCATGCGGTAAAACGGGGATGTTTCATGGAGGATTCCTTCTTTCTTAAAGGCAGACGGGTTTACCCCGCCTCTTCTTCCAGCTTACGGTAGTCGGCCTTACCGGCGGGGGTCAGGGGCATTTCGGGAATGATCTTATAGGCCGAGGCGGCGGGCTGCACATACTCCGGCAGCTCCTCAAGGCACAGCTGGCGCAGCTCCCGCAGGATCTGGCGCTTTTTGCCGGTGGCGGCAGGCTCCAGCACCACAAAGACGAAAGGCAGACGTCCCTGGGTGTGGTCGGTATCGGCGTAGCCCACCACGCAGCACTGGTGCACGGCGGGGTGGCGGCTGATGACGTTTTCGATCATGGAGGGGAACACCTTGAAGCCGTCGTGCCGGATGATGATGCGCTTGATGCGGGCGTCCAGATACACAAAGCCGTCCTCGTCCATGGAGCCGATATCGCCGGTGTGCGCCCACAGCTGGCCGTCCGCGTGGCGGCGCAGCAGGTAGGCGGTCTCCTCGGGCTTGTTGTAGTAGCCCTTCATGGCGGTGGGGGTGCAGATGCAGATCTCGCCGCGCTGACCGATGGGCAGCTCGGTCTCGGTGCCCGGCTCGAAGATGGAGACCACCGTGTTGACCATGGGGATGCCCACGCTGCCGGGCTTTGTCACGTTGCCGGCGGCGATGGTGGCAGCCGAGGATACCTCGGTCATGCCGTAGCCCTTTGCCAGCGGGAACTCCACCCCGTGGGCTTTGAGGAACCGGTTCACCGTCTGCTCCGCGCCCAGCGAGAGGGAATCGCCTCCGGCGGCATAGTTGCGGATGAAGGAGAGGTCTTTGTTTTTCAGCAGCGGGTCGGCGGCAAGCTGCTGGTAGTGGGTGGGCACGCCGAACATGTGCGCGGGCTTGTACTTCCACACCAGTGCGCCCAGCTTTTCCGGGTCCAGATTGGGGATGATGATGACATGCAGCCCCATGACCAGCGGCATATGGATGCCGCAGCTGTAACCGTAGGCGATGAAGGGCGGCATGACGTTCAGCAGCTTCTGCCCGCGGTGGAACAGACGGCTCTGGGCGGCAAACTCCTGTGCAAGGGCGTTGAAGCAGTAGTCGGTCAGCATAACGCCCTTGGGCGAGCCGGTGGTGCCGCCGGTGTGCACCACCACGCAGGTGTGCTGGGGGTCGTAGGGCGCGGCGGCGGGGCTGTGCCCCTTGCCGGCGGCGATAAAAGCCTTCCAGCGCAGCACGTTGGAGGCGTAGCGGTTTTTATCCGGCTCTGTCAGCTTGTAGCCCACGGCTTTGGCCAGCGGCAGGCTGTCGGCGGGGCTGAGCACCACCACCCGCTCCACGCTGGTGCGCTTTGCGGCCTGATGGCAGCGGGGGTACACCACGTTCAGGCAGATCAGCAGGCGGGACTCCACCTCCTCGATGTACTCCCGGATGCCCTCGGCGCTGTACCGGGGGTCTACCAGATTCAGGGTGGCGCCCAGCAGGTCGGCGGCGTAGAAGGTGTAGACCACCTCCGGGGTCATCACGCTGACCACCGTGATGATATCGCCCTTTTTCACCCCCAGCGCCTGCAGGGCGGCGGCGGTCTTTTTTATCTGCACGATCAGGTCGGCGTAGCTGAACTTGCGGCCGTAGTATTCCAGCGCGGTGTCGCCCAGATGCCGCTCGTTGTTGCGGCAGACCAGCGCAAAGGCCGAGCACTCCGGCACGGATTGGTGGATGTACTTTTCGTCATAATATTTCAGCCATGGCTTTGCCTTGGAGGCGTAGACCGGCTCCTTGTCATCTTCCATCATAGGATCAGACCTTTCTTTATCATCATTCGGAGACCGGCTCTCCGAGAGCAGGTGCAGTTACATTGGCAGGGGCAGCGCTCTGCCCGGCGGGGATGGTCTCCGGCAGGGCGGCAGCGGTGGCTTCCACAGCCGGGGCAGCTTCCGCAGTCGCTACGGTGGCTTCCGCAGCGGTCTCCGCAGCGTTTTCCGCTGCCTTGGCGGCCTCCTCGGCGGCCTTGGCGGCGCGCTCGGCCTTCAGCTGCTCGGCGCGCTGACGCGCCTCCTCCTGCCGTTTCAGGGTGCGCGCCTTGATGCGGCACACCGAGCACAGACCCTCGGCGCTGTCCGGGGCAATGGGCTTGCCGCACTGCTTGCACAGGGTCTTGGTGCACTTGTACAGCACCACGGGGCCAAGGGTGGTAAGCTGGTACAGCTTCATGCCGTCAAAGCCCTTGTTGGAGCACACGTTCATGCACACGCCGCACTCGCTGCACTTCCACGGGGTAAGCACCATGCGGGTCTGGCCGTTGGGCATCTCCTCAAACTTCAGGGCATTGGCGCGGCAGGCTTTTTCGCACCGGCCGCAGCCAAAGCAGTTGTCGGTGAATTTGGGCATATAGTAGCCGTACTGCAGGGGCGTTTCCATGGCGGCTTTCAGCTGCTTTGTGCGCTGGTGCAGCAGCAGGCGGAAGTCCACCCCGCTGTCCTCCTCGCTGCGCAGACCGGGCAGCATTTGCAGCAGCTTTTTGGTGCCGCTCTTGGAGCCGTGGCTCACCTGTTCCAGCATCTCGCGGCGGGTCAGCTCCTGCACATGGTAGGGGTACTCCTTTTCCTCGTATGCCAGCGAGAACCGCGCTTCGAACATCGGCTGACCGAAAAAGTCCACAAGGCGGGTCAGTTCGCGGCGCAGCTGCTCGGCGCACAGGTCGTTCTCGCACTGCCCGCAGGGGGTCAGGTCCAGCACGATCTTTTTGTTCAGCGCCAGATACGCCAGCGCCTCCCACGAAAGGGCACAGATGCAGCTGCGCACCACGGTGTTCTTGCGGGTGGACTTCTCACAGCCGATCCAGATGGTATCGTTGTCGGTGTCCGCTGCGGCGGTATCCCGCTGCACCTGCTCCGGCGAAGGTGCAATGCAGCCGCTGCGGCAGGCGGAAACGCACAGCCCGCAGTCGGTGCAGGGGTCCCAGTCCTTGACGAGGTTCGGGCGGGTAAAGATCTCCTCGCCGTAGGGGCAGATGTCCTTGCAGGTCGTGCAGGGCTTGCGGTGGGGGTGCAAATTCCAGCACTGGCGGCGGTTGATCTCAGGATGGCTGGTCTTCATCAGGGCATCCATTGCAGTTCTGGTAAAAAAGCCCATGGTCTTACTCCTTTTCCACAACAGAGGTAAGGGCGGCGTGGTCGAGCAGGAAACGCTGCACCTTCTGGTTGGTCACGGCGGCGGCGATGGCGTCCCGGCTGAGCACCTTGCGGATCTCTTCTTCCGGGGTGTCGTGCAGCTTGGAAAGGCGGGCGATCTCGGCGTCCACCTCCTGCTGGGTCACGGTGATCTTTTCGGCTTCGGCAATGGCGCGCACCGCCAGCATTGCCCGCAGCTGGCGCTCGGCTTCCCTGCGGTAGCCCTCCCGCACCTGCTCCGGGGTCAGCCCGGCGCTCTTGCAGTAGAGCTCCATGGTCATTTTGCTCTTGCGCAGCCGCTGGCGCAGCTGGGTCATCTGGTATTCGGCGTTCTGCGCCAGCAGCTCTGCGGGCAGCTCCACGGTCAGGTTCGCGCCCGCCATATCCAGCAGCGCCGCCCCGGCAATGCGGTCGGCGTTGGCTTCGTGGGAAAGGCGCTTTTTCTCCCGCAGGCTCTCCCGCAGGGCCTCCAAGTCCGCATAGCCCAGCGATTTTGCAAGGGCATCGTCCACCGGGGGCACCTGCTTGCGCTCCACTGTGTGCAGGCAGATCTCAAACTGCGCGGTCTTGCCGGAAAGCTCCGGCACGCGGAAGTCGGCAGGGTAGGTGAAGTCGAACCGGAAAGTCTCGCCCGCGCAGTGACCGTACACCGCTTCTTCTGCGGCGGGCATCAGCTGCCCGGTGCCCAGCACCACGGTCACCTGCTCCATCCGGCTGTCCGGGATGGAAGCCCCCTCCAGAAAGCCCTCGAAATCCAGCGTGACCCGCATCCCGCGGGCGGCGGGCGCGTCAGTGGGCACAAAGGGCGCGTGGACCCGCGCCAGATTGCCGATATCCGCCTCTACGGCCTTATCCGATACCGGGCGCACCCGGCGGGTGAAGGCAAGCCCCTTGTACTGCCCCAAAGTGGCAGCGGGCATGGTGTTTGCAGTATGTTCCATAGTCGAACACTCCTTTTTACAAAAGCGGCGTTACAGCCCGCGGGCGGCCAGCCAGCTTTCTGCGATCTGGGAGAACATCTCCGGGTACTGGGCATCTTCTTCTTTAAAGGCGCTCAGATAATACTCCACCTCGGCGCGGGTGGGGGCTACGGTGCGCCGCCAGATGGTAAAGGTGGTGCCGTTGCCCATATCAAAGGTGGCTTCCAGCGCAAAGTACTCGTCCCGCACCGCAAGGAACCTCTCGTTCAGCTTGTGGGACATCTCGCCGTTGCCCACAAAGGTCTGGGGGAAGGGGTCGGCGGTAAGGACATATTTGGCCTCGAAGAACTGCATGGGGAAGTTGTGGGTGCCCGGCACCGAGAAGCCGAAGGCCAGCTTATCGTTGATGGGGGTTGCAGGCAGCTGGCAGTTCTTGAAGTGATCCGGGCAGTACAGCATATCGTGGGGGATCATGTAGCTGATCTCGCCCTCGGCGCAGTGGGTGTCGATCCAGTTGGCAATGGCCTTGATCTGCGGCAGATCCCTGCGGTCATAGATCAGCTTGTCCAGCCGGACGAACTCCTCGGTGACTGCCAGCGGGAAGTGATCCACCAGAAAGCCCGGCAGGGCAATGGTGGTCAGGGGAGAGCAGCGCACCGAGGTGGCAAACACGAGGGTGAACACCCAGAACACGACCTTTGCCGCACGGAAGCGGCTGATGCCCTCCGCCAGCGCCGCTGCGCCCAGCAAAAACAGGAGAAACCACCCCGGGAGGAACAGCAGCATCTGGTGGGAGCCGGTGTTCTGGATGCGGGTGAACAGCAGCATGCTCAGCAGGATCTCCAGCCCGGCAAGGCAGGGCAGCGCGGGCATT
>ENA-ORSS01004275-ORSS01004275.1-human-gut-metagenome-genome-assembly--contig:-NODE-4275-length-10792-cov-6.198007_pt1 | contig 10792 bp, 5 predicted proteins | sample MGYA00241899_ERZ509162 | MGnify/ENA primary metagenome ERZ509162 (study PRJEB26280, sample SAMEA2338641) | human gut metagenome | biome: human gut; feature: human-associated habitat; material: faeces... | reverse complement strand
TGTAGTTTACGCCTGTGTAGTACAGGATACGCTCGGTGGTGGTGGTTTTGCCGGCGTCAATGTGCGCCATGATGCCTATATTACGGGTTTTCTCTAAGGATACATCTCTTGGCATAATGCCCTCCTAAAATAGTTGCGAATTCCATGCCCGAAGGCCGGGCAAAGAACAGTAAAAAAGCAGCAGTCGCCGGAATTACCATCTGAAATGGGCAAAAGCCTTGTTGGCTTCGGCCATCTTGTGGGTATCCTCGCGCTTCTTGCAGGCGCCGCCCTGGCCGTTCATGGCGTCCATGATCTCGCCGGCCAGTCTTTGGGCCATCAGCTTTTCGCTGCGGTTGCGGCTGTAAGTGGTCAGCCAGCGCAGGCCCAGGGTCTGACGGCGCTCGGGCCGGACCTCCATGGGTACCTGATAGGTGGCACCACCGACACGGCGAGCCTTGATCTCCAGAACGGGCATGATGTTCTCCATCGCCTGCTCAAAAGCCTCCAGCGGCTCCTTGCCGGTCTTTTCTCTTACGATGTCGAATGCACCGTAAACGATCTTCTGTGCAACGCCCTTTTTGCCATCCAGCATGATGTTATTGATCAGACGGGTGACCAGCTTGGAATTATAAAGCGGATCCGGCAGAACGTCGCGTCTTGCGATATTACCTCTTCTTGGCACTTCGCTTCCCTCCTTCATAATAAAATGAGATCTTCGGTACTCGAAAGTAAGTCCCCACTCCCGTCGGCCAGTCCAGAGGCTATGTTAAAAAGCCATCTTTCTTGGCACTTATTACGGGTGTGATTACTTCTTCGCGGCACCAGCCTTCTTAGGCCGCTTGGCACCGTACTTACTACGGGCCTGGTTGCGGTTCTGGACGCCCTGGGTATCCAAAGTACCACGGATAATGTGGTAACGAACACCGGGAAGGTCCTTTACACGACCGCCACGGATCAGCACTACGCTGTGCTCCTGCAGGTTATGGCCGATACCAGGAATGTAAGCGGTAGCCTCGATGCCGTTGGAAAGCCGTACTCTTGCTACTTTACGCAGCGCGGAGTTGGGCTTCTTGGGGGTAGAGGTACGGATAGCGGTGCAAACACCACGCTTTTGGGGAGAATTTTGATCGGTCATTACACGCTTCTTGGCATTCCAGCCCTTCAGCAGTGCAGGCGCGGTCGCCTTCTTCTCTACGGTTTCTCTGCCCTTGCGAACCAGTTGGTTAAAGGTTGGCATGGTTGTCCTCCTTTCATCAAAAAGTATTTATTCATGGGCACAAACCCGGAGGGTTTCCGGGTTGTGTTTACATGACGGATTCTGCTTGCGGAACAATGCCCGCCCAGTTAAATATTTTATCAAATTCCCCCCGGGATTGTCAAGCGGTGATTTGGATATTTTTCACCAACTTTACAGTCCCGTTTTGGGGAATTTGACTTTTTCTTTTTGCTTACATCACTATGGCGTTGGTGCTTGCCATCAGCGCCTCCAGGTTGGCCTCATCGGCTTCTTCCTCGGCCTTTTCCTCCTCGGTGTAGGTCACCAGGCCCGTACCGGCGGGGATCAGCTTACCAATGATGACATTCTCCTTCAGGCCCTGCAGCGGGTCTACCTTGCCCTTGATGGCCGCCTCGGTCAGTACACGAGTGGTCTCCTGGAAGGACGCTGCGGACATAAAGCTGTCGGTGGCAAGGGAGGCCTTCGTGATACCCTGCAGAATGGCTGTATAGGTCGCTTTCTGGCGGCTACCGCCGTCCTCGGCGTTCTCGCGGTCGATCTGCTCGTTGAGGTGCAGTACCTCAGCGCGGTCGGCCATCATGCCGCGGATATAGTCGGTATCGCCCGGCTCCTCAATGCGCACCTTCTTCATCATCTGACGGACAATGACTTCAATGTGCTTATCATTGATATCTACGCCCTGGGTCCGGTAAACCATCTGAACCTCGCGGATCAGGTATTCCTGAACCGACAGCTCGCCGTTCACCAGCAGTACCTCGCTGGGGTCGGCGGAGCCTTCCGTGATCATAGTGCCCTTTTCAATCAAGTCGCCCTCATGGACGCGCACCTTGCTGCCGAATACGATCTGATGCTCAAAGTGGTCGCCGGTCTGCGGGTCATCCACCTTCACCACATCCACGCCCTTGTTGTCCTTATCAAAGCTGACCAAACCGCCGTTATGGGCGATAACAGCCACGCTCTTGGGCTTGCGGGCCTCAAACAGCTCCTCTACACGGGGCAGACCCTGTGTAATATCGCTGGCGGAGGCGATACCGCCGGTGTGGAAGGTTCTCATGGTCAGCTGGGTACCCGGCTCACCGATGGACTGTGCGGCGATGATGCCCACTGCCTCGCCGATGGCAACAGGGGCGTTATTGGAAAGGTTAGCGCCGTAGCAGCGGCTGCAGGCGCCGTTCTTGGCACGGCAGTTGATGACACTGCGGATCTTCAGGCTGGTAATGCCCGCGCCTACGATCTCCTCTGCGGTCTTGTAGGTGATCATCTCCTCCCGGCTGGCCAGCAGCTCGCCGGTCTTGGGGTTCACCACATCCTCGCAGGGGTACCGGCCGGTCAGACGCTCGGCCAGCTCCTCGATGACGCGGTTGCCGTCGGTGATGGCCTCCACATCAATACCCTCATGGGTGCCGCAGTCCTCCTCACGGATGATCACTTCCTGGGATACATCGACCAGTCGGCGGGTCAGATAGCCGGAGTCCGCGGTACGCAGAGCGGTATCGGCCAGACCCTTACGGGCGCCGCGGCTGGACTGGAAATATTCCAAGATGTTTAGGCCTTCACGGTAGTTGGCACGGATCGGGATCTCGATGGTCTGACCGGAGGTATTGGCGATGTTGCCGCGCATACCGGCCAGCTGGTTGATCTGGTCCATCGAACCACGGGCGCCGGAATCCGCCATCATGTAGATGGGGTTCAGCTTACCGAAGTTCTCCTTCAGCGAGGCCTTTACCTCGTTGGTGGCGTCACGCCAGATGGCAATGGTCTGCTGGTAACGGTCGTCCTCGGAAATATAACCGCGGTCGTACTTCTTGCGGACCTTGGCTACCTTTTCTTCGGCAGCGGCCAGCACCTCCTTCTTGTTGGGGGGAATGGTGGCATCGCAGACGGCAACGGTAAGGGCCGCCCGGGTGGAATACTTATAGCCCTGGCTCTTGATGGCGTCCAATACCTCGCTGGTATCGGTGGTGCCATGCTTCTTTATGCTCTTGTCAATGATCTTGGAGAGCTGCTTCTTACCCACCTGGAAGCCGACCTCAGGGATCAGCTCATTGCCGGGGATGCTGCGGTCCACAAAGCCCAGATCCTGCGGGATGGGATTATTGAAGATATTGATACCGATGGTGGTATAGATGCTGCCGGTATAGGTCTTGCCGTTCAGCGTCTTGGTGGTACGCACCAGAATCGGCTCGTGCAGATCCAGCACCCCGGTCTGATAGGCCATCAGCGCCTCATCGGGGCTGCGGTAGATCTTCACATCGTGTGGGTTGGCCTCGTAGGCCTTCTCCCAATCGGCAATGGAGGTAAACACGCCGGGGTTGCGGATCTCATCGGTGGCGTACACCTTATCGATGATGGTGGTTAGGTAATAGGAACCCAGCACCATGTCCTGAGAAGGCACAGCCACGGGCCGGCCGTCAGAGAGCTTCAGCAGGTTATTGGCCGCCAGCATCAGGAAGCGGGCCTCGGCCTGCGCCTCGGCGGAAAGCGGCACATGGACCGCCATCTGGTCGCCGTCGAAGTCGGCATTGAATGCGGTACAAACCAGCGGATGCAGCTTCAGGGCGCGGCCCTCCACCAGAATGGGCTCGAATGCCTGGATACCCAGACGGTGCAGGGTAGGCGCTCGGTTCATCAGCACGGGGTGGCCCTTGATGACCACCTCCAGCGCGTCCCAAACCTCCTTGGGGGAACCACGGTCCACCATCTTACGTGCCTTGCGGATATTCTCGGCAACCTTCAGGTCAACCAGCCGCTTCATTACAAAGGGCTTAAAGAGCTCCAGCGCCATCTCCTTGGGCAGGCCGCACTGGTACATCTTCAACTCGGGGCCTACCACGATAACGGAACGGCCGGAGTAGTCTACACGCTTACCCAGCAGGTTCTGACGGAAGCGTCCCTGCTTACCCTTCAGCATATCGCTCAAGGACTTGAGTGCACGGTTGTTGGGGCCGGTCACCGGGCGGCCGCGGCGGCCGTTATCGATGAGGGCGTCCACCGCCTCCTGCAGCATCCGCTTCTCGTTCCGGACGATGATATCGGGGGCGTCCAGCTCCAGCAGCTTCTTCAAGCGGTTGTTGCGGTTGATGACCCGGCGATACAGGTCATTGAGGTCGCTGGTGGCAAAGCGGCCGCCATCCAGCTGTACCATGGGGCGGATATCGGGCGGAATGACAGGCAGTACATCCAGGATCATCCACTCTGGCTTGTTGCCGCTGGTGCGGAACGCTTCCACCACATCCAGGCGCTTGAGCAGCTTCGCCTTCTTTTGGCCGGTGGCCTTCTCCAGCTCCTCCTTGATCTCCACCGAGAGCGCCTCAATATCCAGCTGCTGCAGCAGCTTCTTTACCGCCTCGGCACCCATACCGGCATCAAATTCATCCTCATAGGCTTCCCGGTACTCGTTATACTCCCGCTCACTCAGCAAGGCGTACTTCTTCAGCTTGGTGTTGCCGGGATCGATGACGATATAAGAGGCAAAATACAGCACCTTTTCCAGCACACGGGGGCTCAGGTTCAGCAGCAGGCCCATGCGGCTGCTGGTGCCCTTAAAGTACCAGATGTGGGAAACGGGCGCAGCCAGCTCAATGTGGCCCATCCGTTCGCGGCGCACCTTGGCGCGGGTCACTTCCACGCCGCAGCGCTCGCAGATCTTGCCCTTAAAGCGGATACGCTTATACTTGCCGCAGTAGCATTCCCAGTCCTTAGTGGGTCCAAAAATGCGCTCGCAGAACAGGCCGTCGCGCTCCGGCTTTAGGGTGCGGTAGTTGATGGTCTCAGGCTTTTTTACTTCGCCGTAGCTCCAGGAGCGAATGGCATCGGGGGAAGCCAGCCCGATCTTGATCGATTCAAAAGATTTATTATCCAAAGTTCTTCCCCTCCATCATTAAAAATCAAATCCGTCGTCGTCCTCATCTTCGCTGCCGTCAAAGTCGGCATCGTCATAGGAATCGCTGTCCTCATCGGGGTTTTCCATGGTGTAGTTGTCCTCGATCTCGGAATCCACGGCTACATCGCTTTCATCGTAGTAGTCGCTGGCCATGGGCATGTTCTCGTCCTCATCGTAGGTCTGCTTGATGTCGATCTCCTCGTTGTCCTTATCCAGGATCTTGACATCCAGGCCCAGGGACTGCAGCTCCTTCACCATTACGCGGAACGCCTCGGGGATGCCGGGCGCCGGAATGTTCTGGCCCTTCACAATGGACTCAAACGCCTTCACACGGCCCACCACATCATCGGATTTCACGGTTAGGATCTCCTGCAGGGTGTAGGCAGCGCCGTAAGCCTCCAGCGCCCAAACCTCCATCTCACCAAAGCGCTGGCCGCCGAACTGCGCCTTACCACCCAGGGGCTGCTGGGTGACCAGGCTGTACGGGCCAACGGAACGGGCATGGATCTTATCATCAACCAGGTGATGCAGCTTGAGGTAGTACATATAACCGACCGTAACCTTGGAGGGGAACTTTTCGCCGGTACGGCCATCGTAAACGGTGGTCTTGCCGTCATCGGTCAGGTCGATCTTGCTGAAATCGATGATGTGGCCCTTATCGCCCATCAGGCGGGGCAGCTTGGTGGGATATTCCGGTGCATGGTCGCCATGCCACTTATCGCGGGCTTCGGCCAGGCAGTCACGGATATCGGATTCGTGCGCGCCATCGAACACGGGGGTCTGCACATGCCAGCCAAGGGCCTTGGCAACATAGCCAAGGTTGACTTCCAGCACCTGACCGATGTTCATACGGGAAGGAACGCCCAGGGGGTTCAGCACGATATCCAGCGGGGTGCCGTCGGGCAGGTAGGGCATATCCTCCTGCGGCAGGATGCGGGAAACGACACCCTTGTTACCGTGACGGCCTGCCATCTTATCGCCAACGCTGATCTTACGCTTCTGGGCGATATAGACGCGCACGCAGGTGCGCACGCCGGGCTGCAGCTCGTCAGAGTTTTCGGGGGTAAAGACCTTAACATCCACAACAATGCCGTAAGCACCGTGGGGAACGCGCAGGGAGGTGTCACGTACTTCCCGTGCCTTTTCGCCAAAGATGGCGCGCAGCAGGCGCTCTTCGGCGGTCAGTTCAGTTTCACCCTTCGGGGTAACCTTACCAACCAGAATATCGCCGGTCTTGACTTCGGCGCCGATGCGGATAATGCCGCGGTCGTCCAGATCCTTCAGGGAATCATCGCCGACGTTGGGGATATCACGGGTCACCTCTTCAGGTCCCAGCTTGGTATCGCGGGCTTCGCTCTCGTACTCCTCAATGTGGATAGAGGTGTAGATATCCTCGCGGACCAGCTTTTCGTTCAGCAGAACAGCGTCCTCATAGTTGTAGCCTTCCCAGGTCATGAAGCCGATCAGAGCGTTCTTGCCCAGAGAGATCTCGCCGTCCTTGGTGGCAGGGCCGTCAGCCAGAACGTCGCCCTTCTTGACAACATCGCCCACATAGACGGCGGGGCGCTGGTTGACGCAGGTTCCCTGGTTGGAGCGCATAAACTTAATCAGTTCATAGGTATCGGCGGAGCCATCTTCCAGACGGACAACGATCTTATCTGCGTCAACGCTTTCAACGGTGCCGTCATGGGCAGCCAGCACGCAGACACCGGAGTCGGTAGCAGCCTTGTATTCCATGCCGGTAGCAACCAAAGAGCGCTGGGTAACCATCAGAGGCACAGCCTGACGCTGCATGTTGGAGCCCATCAGAGCACGGTTACAGTCATCGTTTTCCAGGAAGGGAATGCAGGCGGTAGCCACAGAAACCATCATTCGCGGAGAGACATCCATGAAATCGACCTGTTCACGGGCAAATTCCTGAATGTCGTTGCGATGACGGCCGGAAACGCGGGAACGGACAAAGCGGTTGTTCTCGTCCAGCGGTTCGTTGGCCTGTGCCACGATGTATTCATCTTCAACGTCGGCGGGCATATAAACCACTTCATCGGTAACAACGCCGGTTTCTTTATTCACGCGGCGGTAAGGTGCCTCAATGAAGCCGTACTTGTTGATCTTGGCGAAAGATGCCAGATAGGAGATCAGACCGATGTTGGAACCTTCGGGCGTCTCAATCGGGCACAGACGGCCATAGTGGGTATAATGAACGTCGCGGACTTCGAAGCCTGCGCGGTCACGGGACAGACCGCCGGGGCCCAAAGCGGACAGACGGCGCTTATGGGTCAGCTCAGACAGCGGGTTGTTCTGGTCCATGAACTGAGACAGTGGGCTGGAACCGATGAACTCACGGATGGCAGCCACGACCGGGCGGATGTTGACCAGGCTCTGCGGGGTGATCTCGCCGGATTCCTGGTTCTGCAGGGTCATGCGCTCGCGCACAACGCGCTCCATACGGGCAAAGCCGATGCGGAACTGGTTCTGCAGCAATTCGCCAACGCTGCGCACGCGGCGGTTGCCCAAGTGGTCGATTTCATCGGTCACGCCGATGCCATGGTCAAGGCCCAGCAGGTAGTTGACGGAAGCAAAGATATCGTCAACGGTAACGGTGCGGCTGATGAGCTTATCATGATTCTTGGTCAGCAGTTCTTTCTGCTCTTCCGGATCGGAGGTAGCATCCAAAATCTTACGGATTTCGGCGAAGGAAGCGCGCTCGTTGATGCCGCATTCCTTCACGTCAAAGCTGAAGAAGCTCTGGGCATCAACACAGCCGTTGGAGAACACGATCACATTGACCGGATCCTGGCCCTTGCGCTCCACGATAACAGTAACGCGGGAAACACCGGCGTTATCAATTTCAACAGCCTTTTCGTGGTTGATGCGCTCGCCCTTGGCGGCCAGCAGTTCGCCGGTCAGCGGGGCAATGATGTCCTCGGCAGTCTTATAGCCCGCAATACGGCGGGACAGGCACAGCTTGTTGTTCATCTTGAAGCGGCCAAAACGAGCCAGGTCGTAACGGCGCGGATCAAAGAACAGCAGGTTGATGTGGCTGCGGGAGCTTTCCACCGTCGGCGGCTCGCCGGGGCGCAGCTTGCGGTAGCACTCCAGCAGGGCTTCCTCTGTGGAATGGGTGATATCCTTTTCCAGGGTGGCGTTGATTTTGGGTTCAGAATCGCCGAAGTACTGGCGGATCTGCTCATCGGTGCCAAGACCCAGTGCGCGCAGGAAGGTAGTAACCGGCAGCTTGCGGTTTTTATCAATGCGCACATAATATACATCGGAAGAATCGGTTTCGTATTCCAGCCATGCGCCGCGGTTGGGGTTCATGGTTGCGGTGAAAAGGTCCTTGCCGGTACGGTCCTTGCTGGAAGCATAGAACACGCCGGGCGAACGAACCAGCTGGCTGACGATAACACGTTCTGCACCGTTGGAGATGAAAGTGCCGGAATCCGTCATGAGCGGGAAATCGCCCATGAAAATTTCCTGTTCCTTCACTTCGCCGGTGCTCTTGTTCAACAGGCGCGCAGTGACATAAAGCGGCGCAGCATACGTTGCGTCACGCTCTTTACATTCTTTAATGGTATATTTGGGGTGCTTGTCCAGACGGTAATCGACAAATTCCAGCGAGAGATTCCCGGTGTAATCCTCGATCGCGTCAATGTCGTGGAACACTTCGCGCAGGCCCTCGTCCAGGAACCAGTTATAAGAGTTTTTCTGGATCTCGATGAGGTTGGGCATGCCAATCACTTCGTTGATGCGGGAAAAGCTCATTCTGGAGGTTCGACCGTTTTGTACGGGCTTGACCTTTACCATAAAATGCGACCACTCCTATTCCGTTCAGATTTGTTTTTGGCAAAAGCGCTCCGCCGAAGCAATGATTTTCTTGGAACATTCGTCGTTTTTAACAAAGTTTGAAAAAACGCGAAAAAATCAAAATTCCTTTAGGGCACTCTATTCCATTTTGTGATACTATGCCAGTATACCAGCCAAAAAGCTGATTGTCAAGGGCTCTTTTGGCATTTTGCGTGTTTTTTTATCAGGCAATTGAACGCCCGGCTGCGTGTCACATTTCTTTTGGCAAAGTGCTATTTTTGCATTTCTTTTGCCACTTGACAAATCCTTGAAATGCCGCTAATTGGCACAATGCCCAATTACCTTGTGTGTTTTTTGTATGGGTTGCAGCCTGCGTTTTTTCTGGATTTTCCCGTTTTTTACGCTTTGCAAACAAAAAGTGCCCTTCCCGCCGTTATCCGTGTGCAGGGTGGGCACTCGTCTGTTTTTGGTGTTATGCGTTTGATGCCGGGCCCGCCACACGGGTATTTACACCAGCTCCACCCGGTATTTTTGCAGCCAGTAATTCAGCTGCACAAACCAGGCAATGGTCTGCGGGGTGGTCATCAGCTGGCCATACCAGGGGGTCGCAGTCTCGGCAGCGGTCAACAGCTGTTCCAGCGCTGCCCTCTTGGCAATACGCAGCAGCGGGGCATCCGGGTCCTGCATCGCACTGCGCAGCATGGCGCTGACAGCGTTCAAATACGCCGGGTTCCATGTTTTAGGGTAGGGGCTCTTTTTTCGCCACAACACTTCCGTGGGCAGCACGCCCTGCATCGCCTGGCGCAGCAGGCCTTTTTCGTGGCCTTCGTAATCCTTATATTCCCACGGCACGCTGTACAGGTATTCCGCAATGCGGTAATCGCAGAACGGCACGCGCACTTCCAGCCCGCTGTACATACTCATTCGGTCCTTGCGGTCCAAAAGGGTCTGCATAAACCAGTTAAAGTTCAGGGCAAACATCTGGCGCATCCGTTGTTCCAGGGGATCCAGACCGGGGCGGATGGAAGTTTGCTCCAGCGTGGCGCGGTAGCCTTCATCAATATACGCCGCCGGGTCAATGCCGCCGAACACCTCCGGCTTAAAAAAGCTGACCCTGTATGCCGTGCTCTGCGCCCAAGGGAAGCCATACCGCTCCCGCACGGTCTTATCCCTGTACCAGGGGTAACCGCCAAATATCTCGTCCGCGCACTCGCCGGAAAGTGCCACGGTGGCTGTTTTACGGATCTCACGGCAGAACAGCAGCAGCGAGGAGTCCACATCCGCCATACCGGGCAGGTCGCGGGCGTCCACCGCTTCCAGCAGGGCGGCGGCCAGTGCTTCGCTGTCCAGCGTTACCCAGGTATGCTGCGCGTTCAAGAACTGGTTCATGGTGCGGATATACGGCGCATCCGGGCTGGGCTGGAAATGGGTGGCGTGGAAGTACTTTTTGTTATCCTGATAACCGACCGAGAAAGTCTGCAGCGTTTTGCCCCGCGCCGTAAAGTGGGAATCCGCGATTGCCGAAATCAGGCTGGAATCCAGCCCGCCGGAAAGGAAGGTTGCCACCGGCACATCCGATACCAGCTGCCGCGTGACGGCATCCATCACCAGGTCCCGCACTTTGGCTGCGGTGTGGGTAAAATCATCGGGGTGTTCGTGGTCGGTCAGCTGCCAGTAGCGGCGCACGGTGAGGCGCGGCGCACCAACCTGTGGCACAGTGTATTCTGCGCAGCAGCCGGGCTTCAATTCCTGCACATTGCGGAACACCCCGCACCCCGGCGTGCGGCCGGGGCCGAGCAGCAGCACATCGGCCAGCCCATGGGCATCCACCTGCGGCGGGATCTCCGGGTGGTTAGTCTGTTAAAACTAACTTTGCTTCGTGA
>ENA-ORSS01004269-ORSS01004269.1-human-gut-metagenome-genome-assembly--contig:-NODE-4269-length-10806-cov-4.250674_pt1 | contig 10806 bp, 8 predicted proteins | sample MGYA00241899_ERZ509162 | MGnify/ENA primary metagenome ERZ509162 (study PRJEB26280, sample SAMEA2338641) | human gut metagenome | biome: human gut; feature: human-associated habitat; material: faeces... | reverse complement strand
AAACAAGAAAAACGCTTCTGGAGTGCTGACCAAAAGCGTTTTGTCTACAGTCTGAGACCGCGCATCTAATAAGGATGCGCGGTCTGTTTTTATATATGGCATATAGTAAAGTGTTACAATGAATGTGTACACACATATCGGATTTGATGATGCTGAGGAAGAATTAAAACGAATGGAAGATTTCCGAAAGGCACAGGAAGAGGTTGAACAGAAGAAGGAGAAACCGACGTCGCAAAAGATGTTTAAGGTCGTGTAATATGGAAGATAGGTGGCGCTCCGGCTTAGGCTGGGGCGTTTTTTCTATGGAAAAGAAGTGAAAATGACGATATAATATATCTTGGAATAATTTTATATTGGAGGGATTATGTATGCCAAGAGCGGGTATTACAGCATATGATTTATTAATATCATGTCCAGGAGATGTAGAAAAATATATTGAAGTTGTTAAAGAATGTTTAGAGGGATTTAATACTGTAATTGGTAGAATTAATAACGCAGAAATTGTAGGTAGACACTGGTCAACAGATAGTTATGCTCAGTCAGGAGATAAGCCACAAGAGTTGCTAAATCAACAATTTGTCAGAGATTGTGATGCTGCGGTTGCAATTTTTTGGACTAGATTTGGAACCCCAACAGATAAGTATGGATCTGGAACAGAAGAAGAGATAGAAGAAATGTTATCTGCAAACAAACAAGTATTTATGTATTTTGTTGATGAGCCTATCCCTATGTCTGGGGTGGATTTAGAGCAATACAAAAAAGTGCAAGGATTTAGGGAAAAGTACAAAGATAAGGGAATTTATTTTGTTGTAAAGGATGTTGAAGAGTTAAGAAAATTATTTACGAATCATTTATCACTTCATTTTCTGCCAATAATTGTTGGTGAAAAAACAATGAATATAAAAGAAACAAAAAGCCCCTTACTATCCATTCATGGAATTAATCATATAGCTGATAATAAGGCGGATATATTTTGTACGTCATATACAGATAGTAAATTTATTAAAACTTTGGAAGAAAAAATTTTAACAAAAATTGAGAGAGAAAAGGGTAACAAATTAGAGAAAAGAAAGGCTGACGAGATAAAGCCAAAACAAGAAGTGGCAGAGACGCATGATGAAAATTTTATCCGACTTCAAGAAGCATTTAAAAATGTTGATTTTTTAAAAGGACTTACGACAAATGCAGATATTCCCGAGGAATGGAAGCAAGTTATTATAGCTTTTTGCAATCGGTTTGACGTAATAATAGAAGAGGACTTTTGGAATGTGGGTAATTTGAAAATATCACAGTCATTAGTGAATCCTATGCTTGGTGGTGGTTCTTCTTTAAGTGGTGAGGATGATGAGAAGATTCATTATAAAGAAATTCGTGATATATATTGGAAGATAAAAGAATTGAACGAATACAGGCAGTATTTAGGGGATTTAGACAGTTATAAAATGGTTGAGTTTATTGTTTCAAATGATGGTACAACATATGACGAAGATATTGATATTAAGTTAATTGTTCCAAAAGGTAAAATTGTCAACAAAAAGAAATTGCCGATACCGGGAATTAATATTATTGATACATTATTAGAAATGCAGTTTATGAAATCCGCATTTCAAATTAAAGCAACAGATGAAATAGATTCGTATTGTGGATATTCAGCAATGCCAACAAGATTTGAGTATACATTTACCAATCCATTAAATCCGCCATCAGCTCGAGAAGAGTATGAATCAAGCAAGACGAAATATATGGATGAGATTAATCAATTATTCTGTTATGAATTGTTTGAAAAAGAGGATTGTGATGTTTTGACTTTTCATCTTAACTATTTGAAACACAATACCCGAATGGCATTTCCGTCTGTTCTTATTTTTCATGATGTTCCAGAGAGTATTGATTATGAAATGACATCAAAGCATTCGCCGAATGTGATTAAAGGAAAGATAGAAATTGCTTAGTAGTAACCAAATCCCGTTTTACTACCAACTTTACTACTAACAGCCCACAACAACTTGCTCCATCTTGCCCTATTTTGCCAAGATGTCAGCCAATACACACATTTCACAAATCCCTTGCAAAACAGGGCATTCCGGGGCAAAACAAGGAGAAACAAATAATGATAAAAATACTATTCATCTGCCACGGCACTCCAGTTTTACTATAAATCATACCTTTGCAAACTTGGGCAACACAGGGCATAATATGGCACAAACCCTTGTAATTACTACTGTTTTGACTACTAAGGCACATGGGGGGAGAGCTAGAGTAGCGGGAGAAATTGGGCATATTCCTTAGTAGTAACTGACTACTAAGCGATGGCAGATATACAAGACTTTGAACAGAGAAAGCCACAATCGTTGGTAGTAAGACTACCGGGATTGTGGCTTTATTTTTACTCTATTTCTTTGTCAATGAATTTATTTCGTTGATTAGTTAAGGCTGACAATTCTTGTTCTGCTTTATTACGAGTATCAGCGAGACTATCGACAAATCTTTCAAATTCAAATTGCTTTTCTTTTGAAGGAAGTCCTATCTCAATGTCTCTTATCTTGCTCATACTTAATGCTGAAGATTGCATATCATTTACGATCCTCTCGCGCATGTAATAAAGAAGATGGGCAAGAAATGTTGCACTATTATTTTTGTCATCATTAATAGTAATTTTTGCGACATTAGGAGCTAAATGATATTTATTATCTTCATCTATTAGAGCAATTTCTCCAACTGTTCCAACATAAGTCATTAATACATCGCCCTTGTGTAACTGTGAACGAGGAAGCATATCGGAGGTTTCTTTGTCAATCCAATATATGTCATCTAGAACGAGACGTGTTCCTTTGCAATTTAAACCACGAATCATAATAATGTCACCACTATTTTTGTAATGAATATAATCAGTATATTCAAAACCAGCTAGCTTAGTAACAGTTGCAATATCTCCGATTTTTGTTATAGTATCTGCACCTTCTAGAGTGACGATGTTACCAAATAGCTCAGAAAACTTATCCTTTATCTCCCTTTTACATTGAGCAATAATATCGCGCTGTTTTTTTAATGAAATGTCAATTTGTTCAATTTTGTTTAGAAGATCATTTTGCTTTTTCTTATCAGGAATCAGTAATTCGAGTGCACGAATTCGTTGGACAGAAGCGCGATTACTTCTTGAAAAGCGTTCGTATTTCCCTTCTTTTTCAAGCGCAAGTGCTAAGTATTCGGGGATTATATCAGTATTGTTTATCCTAAGTACACCGCAGTGGTCAGTTGGATAAAATGGATTGTTGGCTTTGATGACATTAACCATCCAATCGCCATCTATGCCCCAAATAACAGAATCACAACCAAAATCAGTAATGTTATTTTTGTCAATAAATCCAAATGGTTCGAATACGTTGGCACTATATACTGGGATAGTACCATTTTCAACCAATTGTTCATCAGCAACAACTCTATTACCAAGGCTTACAGTGAATGCTTTATTTGCTAAGGAATATAGAGTGTATCCTGGCTTGGGTGTTTTCGCTCGTATTTTAGTTGTTTTAATTATTTTATTGAATGTTGCTGACCTAAAGTCAATCATATCGGAAAGCTTTATATAATGTGTATATTTTTCTAATTCTTCGCAATCGACAGGATTGTCATAAAATGAATTCCTAATAAGGTATGAAATCGTTGAATCGCTGTTTCGATTGGTATCATTATATAGTAAACCACCGGGTTCGATGATTTGTATACCTTCAGACCCTTTTCTATTGCTCCATTTGTAGCCTAGAAACTTTTCTTGCTCCTTATTATCATCTGGAGATTGTATTACAAGTACTAATTGATTATAAACACATGCAAAATAAGTTAATTTTTCGCGTTCGCCATCAGTAATATACTCTAGGAATTTCTGATTTAACCATTCGGATTGTTCTTCTTCGGAGAGCTTCTTAAAGCTCTTTTGTTTAAGCTTATTTGTAATAGTTGATAATTTTTCAAACGACGAAACATATGTGGAAAAATAACTATTCTCTTTCCAGTGTGAAAAATCATATTCTGAATTAATAATAGAATAGTAGTCATCCTTTGTAACGTTTATTTTTTCAAGATAAGCATTTAATATGTCATTGTCTTCCCAATCTGATAAATCTCTTGCTTCAAAGATTGAATCGATTGAGTCAGAAACCAAATCAATTCTCTTAGGTGGTTCTGAAAATTTCTCTAAGAAAAGAACTATTGTATTTTGTCCTGTTGCACCGAAAGTTTTATTTCCTAGCTGAACAATTGAACGAATTTTGAAATTTTTGAGTATGCTTTCACGTGCTTTTATATAGCTTTCAACTTCCTTGTTTAATATTGTGATAGGAAGAACTACAGCGGCAATGCCTGCTGGTTTTATTAGCTGAGTTATTCTTTCAACAAATAAAGTTTCTATTTCAGAACCATCATTAGATATTGATTCAAGAATAGAAAACTCGTTATCTTTTAATTTGAGATGCGGTTTAAAGGAACGAACTGAATATGGAGGGTTTGCAACTAAAATGTCGAAACTTGAAGGTTTGATATCTTTATCAGGATAGTTTTCCAAACCATCACCAAAAATAATATTACCGTTTCCTGCCCCGTGCATAAAAAGGGAGATTTTTGATACACGTGCTAGACGATAATCTTTCTCTATTCCATATATTTTATGTTCGGTCCAACGTGAATCGATATGATAAGTAGGATCAATCGCTAATACACCTGCATTAACTGCTTCGAATCCTTGGGTAAGAAAGTGTCCAGCACCGCAGGCGTAATCAATTATTTTTGGAAATTCAATGCCATCAGCCTTCTTAATTATTCGCTCAACAGGTAAACTATCCCAAATGAAACGAGTAATTGGAATAGGAGTGAAGAACTGACCTTCATTCTGCTTAAAGCCCTTATTAAGTAACTGCTCAAATAAATCACCAAGCATCTGCACATCATTTGAACCAATGATACGGTAATTTTCAAAAAGCTGAACTACTTCTACAAGAATTTTACCATTCTGATAGAATAGTTCTTCGTTATGAACATCCTTAAATGCAAAATCATTATTTGTATAGAATTTCAGTACACGGAGAGTGTTTCTTAAATCCTCGATCATTTTCTGACGTTTCTGACCAGTGTACTGTTGAACAAGATTTTCTGCATAGTCATCCGCAACGTAGAAGATTTCTTCACGCATGAATTTCTCCATTCCTTCTTTGTGAAGACGTTGGAGTCTATCTTGCAATGTTTCATATGTATCTGTTCCTACTTTATACTGGAAATCAACAATATCGTTATCGCCTTTTTGAATCTCATCCACTAATTTGCATATGAAAAGAGCAATGAGTCTGTTGAAGGCATTTTCCTTATCAGACACATTGTTGTGGCGGAGAATTTCTTCGAATTTATTTACCACTTTGTCATTCTCGCTGAAATCATTTAAGTCTACTTTGCGAAGTGGCTTAACACCAATCTGATAAGCCTGAGAATCATCTCTAAAGATTACATCACCGCATAATCTTTTATCGTAGGTTTCATCCCAAGCAGTAAATAAGTCTTCAGTTGTGCCGGCATCACGATAGAGTAGAATGGAAGGGTCTTTCTTAGCGGTTGCTAAGATGTTTGCATCATCACTACAATCAATGGTTTCTGTGGTATAAGAAACATTTGTGCCATCAAAATCAGAAGCATACAGTGATAACCACTTACAGGCCCCTTCTTGTTTCCAATAGGAGAATAACTGCCCTCCATCATTAAGAGTATTGTTCAATTCCTTCTTGTATTCGTTACCGGCTGTTTTACATTCAACAATAAACAGAGTTTTACCATCCGCATCTTTTACGAGGATATCAGCAAAACCGCCTTTGTCTGAGTGGCCAAGTGTCCATTCTTTCTCAAGCTCAATATGTTCAGGGCGATAGCCTTTGTCCATTAATCGAGTGATACATTCAAGAACAACAAAGTTTTCTGGCTGAGAGAAGTTACAAGTGGTCTTTCTAGTAATCTTCATTCCCTTATCTTCTGGATAATTAATTGAACCACTGCCATTAAAATCAACTTCAATGGCGCAGTCAAACTGCGAGTATTTCTTCTCAAATACTTTTGAACGTGAGCTCTGGATATATCCAATAGCCTTAATCATCGCTTCTAGATTTTCTTTTCTTATCATTTGAAGCATTCCTCCTTAACCCCAGGGGGGAGTATTATCTCTGTGACATTTTTTCTAAAGACCGATGCCCCCTCACACACGTTTTTTCGCGAAATTGCATAGGGGGGATTCCAGTATCTTTTAATATATTTTATATAATATCATAGCACATAATTGCATGTATCTGGCTGACATTAGATACAATAAGCTATTTGCCTTTCCGTCAAAACATATAAATTAATGTCCCTTTTTCTTGATTTTTTGAGCCTTTTCAATGGCTTTTCGCTCACGATAGGCTTTTTGCTTTCGGGCATTTCGAACCTTTTGACATTCTTCGGCATCACAAAATTCCTGTCGGTTACTTTTTCGGATTATGAATTTACCACAGTTTCGACAACGAATCATAATGCCTTCTGGACGATTATCCGATTTGCCTTTATCTTCTGGTGCAGGGTCTTCGGAAAGCATTCTTGCAAGTGTCAGCCATGCAATATCAAATACAGAATTAATATCGGTAGAAAATTCTAATCGGTTAGTGCGAGGATCTACCTTTAATTTCATGGTAAATTCCGGAATGATGTCAATAAGCGCATTCCGCAATTCATTGTAATCGTCATATGGTGTGGTTGCAAATTCTCCGGTTGTAGGTTTTTCTGCCGGATGATTTTTAATGTACTCATTATCAATTCGCATTTCTTCTATGAGATTTCCTTTTGCATCCCCATAATCTAAGTCATCCGGTATTGCAACGATAGGATGCTTATATTTATCAAAGAAAGAGTAGCCCTCAAAGTATTTTCCTTCTTTGGATAAATCATATGCAGCTTCGTCATCGGCAATACAGACACCTTCGAGAGCAACATAAAACATGACTGCATTATATAATTTTCCGAGGTCATCTAAGAAGTTGTTAATCTCGAATGTTCCGTCTTTTTCTACCATTTCTGCATCGAAGCTATTTATATCAAACGATTCATTCAATTCAGAATAAATGAAATCAATATTATATGGATGCATATTATTTGTACACCATTCCATGATGAGCTGTGTATATGGAATTTTATTATCAAAGCTGTTTATCTGCATTGCCAGATTGCAAAGGCTGGTAAGCAGTCCCTGTCCGGAAAGAAAATCTTCTTTAGGAAAGATGGGGTCATATCCGGGGCGGCAAAATGGTGTTGCACAATAATCATCGCTTTTATCAATATCAAGTTCATATTTCTTGAATCGGAAAGGGTGGTAAATCAGTTGCCCGATACCACCGATTTCTTTAAATCCTAATATATCTGTTGTTTTATCTGCTTCTGATGGAATCGTTTCATCATTCCAGTTTAATGGCATATCATACCTCATTCCAATCGTTAATTCGTAACCGTTAGCGTTACCGTCAGTTTTTTGACTTCGGTTACATTATAGCTTAAAATATTCATGAAAACAATAAAAAGTTACACAAAATGCTGTAACGGATTTGTACCTTGACAATTTCATCCCGTTCTCAATGAACAAGCTTTTGTTACTGCGGGGACTAGTAGCCGCCATGAGCGGTAGCAGAGAAACGACCATTGAAGAGACGGACGCAACAAAATCTACGAAAGGAGCAACATCTTATGGAAAAAACAACTATGAGTGTGCAGGAATTATCTGCACAGATGGGAATCAGCCTGCCAAAGGCATATGAACTGGTAAAGACACCGGAATTTCCGACAATACGAATCGGAGCAAGAATTTTGATTCCGATTGAAGCCTATAAAGAATGGCTTGTAAGAACATCTATTAACCATTAAACAGGATTGTAGAAAAGGAGGAGGTGAGCAGGATGGGAGATATGACAGTGAATGAATTAAAGGATAAAAAGCTGTGGTTTTTATGGTCAGCAAAACCCGGCAAGAATGGGAAAGTTACCAAAGTTCCATTCGCAGCAAACGGAGGAGCAACCGGAACAGATGACGCGCATAAAGGATCATGGGTATCTTTTGATGATGCAGAATCAGCCAGAAATCAGTTTCAGGCATCGGGGCTTGGCTTGAAGATTCCGAAAGGCTTCTTCTTATTAGATATAGACCATAAGGACATTTCAGATCCATTTGCACAGCTTATGTTATCTCGGTTTTCTTCCTATGCAGAAGTATCTCCAAGTGGCAAAGGGATTCATATTATTGGTCAGTGTGATATTACAAAACTTCCGGTACATTTTGATGACAGAAGGAAGAGACTTCAGGCAATCATCGAGGATAGAAATGCACCGAAAGTGGAGAAAGCCATAGATGGATATAGTGGATTCCTGTTTTACGATGATAATGGAATGCCACTTGTTGCAATGCATTGGCAACACCGCTTTAATCATATGGTCGGCAGATACAATGACATCTACCGGGTACAGATGCCAAACATTACTCCACATGTATGCCGACACACGTATTGTTTAAATATGGCAAAATCGGGAATGAATCCCAAGACATTACAGTACCTCATGGGGCATTCGGATATATCGGTCACAATGAATGTGTACACGCATATCGGATTCGATGATGCTGAGGAAGAATTGAAACGGATGGAAGAGTTTAGGAAAGCACAGGCGGAGGTTGAGCAGAAGAAGGAGAAACCGATGTCACAGAAGATGTTTAAGGTAGTTTAATATGGAAAAGAGATGACGCTCCGGCTTAGGCTGGGGCGTTTTTTCTGTGGAAAAATGTTGGCTTTGGAGATATAATATATTCAGGGATTGTTACGAATTAGGAGATGATATTTTGAAATATTATGGATTGAGAAATAAAATAAAAAAGGAAGATTTTATATATTCGTATGCAAAACATAAAGCTAAATTATTATCAATTTTACCGGGAAAGAGAAAGACATTTTGGAAAAATAATTATGATACAATTTATGGGGATGACCATTTTTATTTGAAAGATGACAATTCTTTGCCAGATAATGCGTTTTTTGACATGTATTCAATGGTTGTATCAGACTTGATTAGAAGAGAAGATATTAAGCGGTTACAAAGAGGAGTTAAGCTGTTATTACTTAAAAGGCGATCTAATCGTTTTTTGTCGACACCTATAGAAGGTTTAGACGAAATATGCAAGAGAATTGAGCAAATGGACGCATCTCTGTTAGCTTGGTATAATGTTGTGGATTGTGGTTTGTTTGAATTTAAAAATCATCCGCTTGAGAATGTTATAGATTACTTCACGGTGAAAATATGCAATGTTAATTCGGGATATCTTTCTTTGGTTTTTGATATTAAATTGAAAAATGAAAAAAAGGAAGCTCTTAAACAGATTATCGAGAATAGCTATCATGAAACTAGGGGATATGCATTTCAAACATTAACTGGAAATAGTAAAACAACAGGAGCATTTAAGAATTATTACATTGATAGATTTAGTGATAACTCACTAAAGGCTGATAAAATATATGAATTTATTAGTTATATAGAATGGGAATTTTTGGAAGAACTTAGTTCTTTATTTCCGTTTGTTTTTCATAATAAAAAGGTTTCTCCACCTAGAATAGAAGTTTATAGCACAAATATTGATTGGCGCGATGATAATAGAGATTTCTGGCAATCACTAGGAGTTGAAGAATATCAAGGGCAATTTGTAGATGAAAGACATAAAATGTTTTTTGAAAATACGCTTTCAGAAAGGTATGGTAGGTTATATGCGAGTAATCGGCTTATTTATATATTTAAGGATGACGGAATTGAAATAGGACAGTTTGAATCAATAAAGGACAGGGTTTATTATCATATCAAAGAGTATGCGATAGATTATTTTAAGTTTATGTTTTTGGATATGTTGTCCAGAGAGGCAGGAAAAACACTTGTAGAGTACAAGCATAAATTAGATAAAATCAAGTTAAAAAGAAATAATCTAGAATCACTTCTAAAACTTAAATATAATTTTTCAATGGAAATAGACGATTTTAATAGGTATAAAAGAGATGATATTTGGGATAAATCAAAAAAGAGATTTGCTGATGTGTATGCGTACAGTGACGCGGTGGCTGACTTCGCATTGAAGCATTTCTTTATTTCACATAAAAGTTTTTGTGATAATGCTATTTCTGAATCAAGAAAAATAGATGAAGACATAGACATGGTACTTGCCGAGTTTGAAGAAAAGAAAATGATTTTACAAAATCTGGCAGATTATAAAAACACTGCATACAGTTTGCGATTGAATGTGATAATGACAATTTTAACTGCGGCAACTTTGTTTTTTGTTATTTTTCCTAATAAGGCAAAAGTGATTGCGAATGTTATATCTACCATATGGAATTATTTTATAGATAAATTGTAAAATATAGTGTAAAAATCCTTAGTAGTAACCCATCCACTTTTACTACCAATTTTACTACTAACAGGTAGTAACAATATGCTCCATTCTGCACTAATTCACCACAATCTGTAATTTCAGAGCATTTTACAATAACCCCGGAATCCCTTGCAAAACAGGGCATTCCGGGCAAATTAAGGAGAAACGCAACAATGATAAAAGTATTATTCATCTGCCACGGCAACATCTGTCGTTCCCCCATGGCGGAATTCGTAATGAAAAAATTAGTATCCGATGCCGGACTCACCGCCCGCTTCCAGATCGCGTCCGCGGCCACCAGCACAGAGGAAATCTGGAACGGCAAAGGAAATCCAATCTATCCGCCGGCGC
>ENA-ORSS01004268-ORSS01004268.1-human-gut-metagenome-genome-assembly--contig:-NODE-4268-length-10806-cov-13.917682_pt1 | contig 10806 bp, 8 predicted proteins | sample MGYA00241899_ERZ509162 | MGnify/ENA primary metagenome ERZ509162 (study PRJEB26280, sample SAMEA2338641) | human gut metagenome | biome: human gut; feature: human-associated habitat; material: faeces... | reverse complement strand
GGTAGCTTCCCGTGATCTGCTCCGCCGTGCGGTCTGCCATCTGCGCATAGAGCTGCACTTTACTCGTCATCCATATCCTCCTTTTCAAAATCGGGGAACAGGTCAAGCGCGTCGTATTCCTCGTCGCTCATCCCGCGCAGCTTTGCGATGGCGCTGTCCGTCAGCTCCCGCAGCTCCGTTTCATCGGCGGCGAGATAGCCGCGCATTTCCTCCAGCGCGGCGATCAGGCCCGTGCGGGTGCCGGTGTTGTAGAGGCTCATAAGCTGCCGTTCTTCAAATGTGATGTTCATATCAAAGCTCCTTTTCCGCGCTCTTTTTCGGCGCTGTTTTGTGTGGACGTTCTTGAACAGGCTGGTTTTTGAGCTGCTCCAGCACGGAGGGTTTGCGTTCACCGGCGTCCCGTTCCCGATGGGCAGCCGCCGCCAAATCCATCAGAGAGATGGACATACCAGCCTTAACCTGCGCTTCAAGGTCGGCAACGGTGGGCAGTTTGGGGCCGTTGTTGATAATGCCGTCGATCATGCCGTAATCATCCTCCATCGACATTTCGGCGGCTTTCAGGTAATTCTCCGGTTTCTGAAAGGCGGGCAGCTCCTGAAATCCCATGCTGTCACAGTAGTGATAGGATACCTTGCCGTCCTGTTTCAGCGCAACGATGTCGCTGACGGAGAGGCTATGTCCCACAAAATCGCCGGGGCGCTCGTCGTTGAAAATGTAGAAGAAGTTTTCAAGGATTCTGCCGGTATCATCGTCCGGGTACACCTCACGGGTATAAATGGCTTCATAGTTGGCCGGGTCAGGCGGTGCGGCAAGACTGCCGAGGCTGGCAAAACGCAGCTCGACCGGTGCGTCCCGGCGCAGTTGATAGATCGCCATAGAATCGGTGGGGCTGTTCAAAAAGCGCTGTTCCACATCGCGGGGCGGGATATGGCCTTTGACCGCATCCCAATCCGGTTGTGTGATCCCGAACATTCCGTCATGCTTGATGATGTCCTCGGCCTCAAAAACCATTTCTTCGGCGTTGTCGGGATGGAGCATATAAACCGTGATGTCATGCTCCAGCAGCTCCAGCGCCCGGTCTTTGGAAAGCGGGAGCATATCGCCGTCCAGATACCCATAGCTGCGCATATCGTCCACCGTCAGCGTGGGGTCGGGCATCGGGGTGGCCTGTTCCAGCTCTGGCGAAGTTGGAAGTGTGCCTGCGGCACGAGAACCGGCCTCCTCGTGAACAACCTGATTGTCGTCCGATGACAATTCGAGTGAGTACAAAATCCCTGCAAACTTGTTTGACAAAACTTCAAACGGCACGGTCTTATCATAGCCATGTGTTTCGCAGATACGAATCGCAGCCGCCAAAAGAAAGTTTACATCATCGTCATGTACTGTTCCGCTTTCCAGAAGGTGTAGAGTGTCCTTGTCGTAAAGTTCATAGGCATATTTTGCACCATCTTCTGTTATGCGAAGATGCTTGCTCCCACCATCAACCGCATACCAACGCTCATTAGCGTCGAGTTCTTTTAAGGAAGTGTGACTTTCCTGAAATGCCTCAACTTCCAACAGCAGCTCATTCGCTCTGTGCGCGTATTCATCGCTCTGCTCAAGTGTTTCGGACAGGAAGCCTTTTATCTCATCTGCTCCTGTCAACAGATCTTCGTAGAAATGCTGGAGGCAATCTTCCTGACTTGCAAATTCGCTGAGAAAGGCAAGGCCATTCGCATCGAGATACAGCTCTGAAATGCTTTTTGCAAAGTCAGCCGCAGACATATTGCTGTTCTCTTTTAATTGGCTTTCCGCTTGCTCGGATTTCTCCACAGAAATGCCGCGCTCCTTGCAAATCTCCGCAAAATGCCGGTCAATGTCCGTAATCAGCTCGGAAGCCGTCTTGTTGATGGTTTCCAGACTGGCGCGAAGCTCTTTCAGCTCCTTGCCCTTTGACCATGTGGCGATATAGCCGAAGCTGTTTTCTCCCGTTTCAATACCGTAATACTGGCAGACCGCATAGGAGATGCTTTCGGCCTCGACCTCCTCGGTGTTGCGGCTCTTTTCTCCGGGGACAAGGATCGTCTCACCATCGTCCGCAAGCTCCGTCATGTGTTCGTAGTCGTGGAGCTTGGCGTGGGCAATCTCATGGACGGCGGCGCATACCGTCTGCACCTCACTCATACCGGCGCGGATGGTGATGCTCTGCGCCTTAATGCTGAAAAAGCCGTCCGTATCCCGCGCAACGGGCTTTATCTCCATCGGAACGGGAGAAGCGCGGCGCAGCGCCTCCATGAAAACCTCATACTGCTGCACATTGCCGCTCAGATCGGCGGCAAGCTGGGGCAAGGGCTTTCCCGCAGTCTGCGACACGTCAAAGACGGACACCACCTTGAACATGGGGATGCGGATTTCCTTTTCCTCAATGATGGCCTTGCCGTCCGCATCCAGCACCGGCGCATTGGTTTCCGGGTCGGTCTTGATCTCCTCGACCTTTTTCTTATAGGGAGTGGGAGCGATAATGCGGATACCTTTTTCGCCTTTCAGGACGTTCCTGCCGAACTGATTGCGCCACTTGTTGAAGCCCGCCACATGGGTGGCGTCGGGGCGCTGCATATAGATGAGCATGGTGTTGTTGACCGAGTAGCGGTGAAAGCGGCTCATGGTGGAGAGATACTGCTGGTACTTATCGCTCTCGAACAGCTCCTTGATGCCGTTTTCGATGCTGTCAACGATCTCCCGCATCCGGTCTTTGTTGGTTTGCTTTTCAGCCATGATAATCTCCTTTCAGAAAAAATAGCGCCCCTGCGCAGAAGAAAACACATCCTGCACAGGGGCAATTCTCCGCAGATAGACGTTGTTTCCGGGCTTGCGGATAGAATGACGCAGCCCCTTGTGATCCGGCACGGAAAAAGCCTTGCGGCACGGGGCTTTTACGCCCTCTATCTGCGGAGGTTCCAGTATTGTTCACGCTTCCGTTTGGCGTCCTGCTTTCGGCGTTCCTGCTTGGCGCAGGCGGGGCAATATTTGGCGCGGTTGGAGGAAGAATAGACCGGCTTACCGCAGACGGTGCAGCGCTTTCCCGGTCTTTCCCGCATCACGTCGGCCAGCAGCTCATGGTCGGCGGGAAGCACCGCGTTTCGGAACCAGTTGCACAGCAGCGAGTAGGAAATACCCTGTACGCAGGCGCAAGGCTCTCCATCATCCAGAGCAAGGCAGTTGCCGTGATCGTAATTACAGCAGAGCTTCCGAATGAGCTTCTTGGCGCGGCGGAGCTGCTTGTGATCCATACGCGGCGCATCAGCCATTGTCGAACACCATCTTATAGCCCGTGCGCTGTCCATCGTCCTCCAGAAGAACGCTGGCATCATAGGTTTTCCCGGTCTTTTCGGAGTAGCAGCCTTTCAGCGGGGCGCGGCCATTTTCCAAAAGCGCAGCGGCAAGAGATTTCGTCAGCGCCTTTTTCTTGGCGGTGAAAAAGCGGCTGTTTTTCCAGAGAACAAAGGAACAGGCACGGTTCTCGCAGAAAAAGCCCTTCTGCGATTCCGTCACCTCGGCTCCGCAGCGGGGACACCTGCCAACTACCTCACGCCCGGAGGGGAACAGGACTTCCGTACCGGGGATGGGTTTGTAGGTCTGCACCAGCTCATGTAGCATGGCGGCGATCCCATCCATGAAGCTGTCCGGGGCGATTTCGCCGCGCTCGATCTCTTTCAGGCGGTGCTCCCATTCAGCGGTGAGCTGCGGAGACTGGAGCTGTTCGGGCAGAACGGTGATAAGCGCCGTGCCGGTGGAGGTGGGCAGCAGATTTGTGATCTTTTTGGACTTCCTGCGCTCCACAAAACCGGAGGACACCAGCTTTTCAATGATACCGGAGCGGGTCGCCGGGGTTCCGATGCCCTTGCGCTCGGCATCATCTGGCATATCCTCCTTGCCCGCGTTTTCCATCGCGGCCAGCAGCGTATCCTCGGTGAAATGCTTGGGCGGCGTGGTTTTTCCGGTCTTGACCGATGCGGCAGATACGGAAAGCGTCTGATTCTCCGTTACCACCGGCAGCGCGGGCGCTGCCTCTGCCTGCTCCTGCTCATAGCGCTTCCAGCCGGGAGCAAGGACGGTTTTTCCCTTGGCGGTGAAGCTCTGACCGGCACAGTCCACCGTAATGACCGTTTCTGCGTAGCGATGTGGTTCATCCACCGCACGAAGCAAGCCCCTTGCCGCCAGCTTCAGCACCTCGCGTTCGCCCAGCGGCAGAGAGGCCATATCTACCTTTTCCGCGCTGATGGTGGGAACAATGGCGTGGTGATCGGTGACTTTTTTACTGCTGCATACCTGCTTGGCGCAGATGGTCGGTGGCTTCTCCATGCCGCAGACAGCGGCAGCGGCGGCGACAAGGCCGGGGACGCTGCCCTCCATATCGTCGGTCAGATAGCGGCTGTCGGTTCGCGGGTAGGTACAGAGCTTCTTTTCATAGAGCGCTTGGAGATAGTCGAGGGTCTGCTGAGAGGTGTAGCCGAGAACGCGGTTGGCGTCGCGCTGGAGGGAGGTCAAATCGTAGAGCGCGGGCGCTTTCTCAGACTTTTCCTTGCGCTCCACGCTTTTGACGGTTACTGCCTTGCCCTTGCAGGCGTTGGCGATGGCGTCGGCGTCCTTCCTGTCCTTCATTCGGCCTGTCGTGGCGGGAAAGCCGCAATCGAGCTGGACGGTGCAGAACGGTTCTGCCACAAATGCGGAGATCTCCGCCTCGCGCTGTACCAGCAGCGCCAGCGTGGGCGACATGACGCGCCCGATGTTCAATGTGCGGCCATACGTCAGGGAGAAATACCGCGTGGCGTTGATACCAACCAGCCAATCAGCCTTGGCGCGGCACAGGGCAGATTGATGCAGGCCGTCATAGTCGCGCCCAGACTTAAGCTGCTGGAAGCCGCTGCGGATGGCATCATCCTCCATTGAAGAAATCCAAAGCCGCAGAATCGGCTTGGAGCATCCCGCAAGGCAGTAAACCGTGCGGAAGATCAGCTCGCCCTCGCGCCCTGCGTCGCAGGCGTTGACCACTTCGGTCACATCCTCCCGGCGCATCAGCTCCCGCAGAATGTCAAACTGCTTCTGCTTTTCAGAGCGGACGATGAAGCGGAACGAGGTAGGAATGATGGGCAGCGCCGCCAGCGTCCATTTGGCATCATCGGCATTGTAAACGGCGGCGTCGGCCAGCTCTGCCAGATGCCCGAAACACCACGACACGATGTACCCGCCGCCCTCCAGATACCCGTCATGCCGTGATTTAGCACCCAGCACGGCGGCGATGCTCTGCGCCACGGAGGGTTTTTCGGCGATCACAAGGCGCATGGTGCAGCCTCCATTCTCTTTACGTCACGGTAGCAGGGACGAACGCAGCTCTGTCCGAAGCGCTTACAGCCATAGCAGAAGTGTTCCTTGGCAGCGTCGGGAGGGCTGTCCTCCCGCGCTGCTTTCGGCTTCTGCATCATCAGGCGTTCCAGCGGATTATTGGTGAAATATCTCATGCGTTCGTATCCTCCGTAGTATCCTGTTCCGGTTCGTCCTCATACGGCTCAAACTCATATTCGTCCTCGCCGTAGTCATAATCGTCCAGATTGGCGCTGCCCTTGGTCTGCGGCTTGGCCTTTTTCTGCTTGAAGATGTAGAACGCTGCACCGCCGCCCAGCGCGACGATCAGCAGAACGACAAGGATGCCGCCCACGCCGCTCTTTTTCTCCGGTTCCTCGGCGGCGGGTTCTGTCGGCTCGGTGGGGGCTTCGGGCTTTGCCTCCTTGCCCACGCACTCGGTCATGTTGACCGCGCAGACGGGGCAGGATGTATTGACCGTACCGGCCACGCATTTTGTGGTGCAGGAGCAAGTGGCGGGCGTTTCTTCCTCGCCGGTCAGCGCCATCAGGTCAGCCTCATCCACCTGATTTAAGAAGTGGACGGTTTCTTCGCCCTCATCGTCACGGTCAATAATCATGTAAAATACATTGCCGTTCTTGCTTTCCAGTGTAATGAACTGTTTCCCCACCTTGGTGCTGGAGCCAATATCGTCGATCAGCGTCAGATTGCCGTCCGGTGTCAGCGCGTCGCTGCCGCCCGTCATGCTGCCGAGAAGGAGCTGCCAGAGGTCGGCCAGCTCTTTTTCATCAAACGGAAGCGTAATGCCGCCGATGCTCACGGTGCTGTCGGCGGCGTCGGTGACGGTCAGATAGCTGCCGTACACATAGCCCACACGGGCAGGCAGCAGGATTTTTACCCAATCGCCATCCCTGCCAATCACATCGACCACCGTGCCGTTGGGGAGCTGCGTAAACGCGGTGTTGTCCAGTCCCGCGCCGGTGCGGACGTTCAGGTTGCCGCCGTTGGTCGTGACCGTGCCGATCTGTTTTGTTTCCTGCGTGTCTGCGGCGCTGCTTTCGGCGGTGGGCAGCGTATCATCGGGATAGTCGCCGCCGCTGGCAAAGGCGGAAACGGGGAGAATCCCGATACACAGGAGCATCAGCAGCAGACTGATAAAAATGCGCGGTGTGTTCTTAGTCATGGTTCAACGCCTCCTTTTCCGAAGTGGCCGGTGCAGGCGCGGCCTGCATACGGCGGAACAGCTCGGCAAACTGCTCCATCGTCATGCCGTTCTCACGCACCATGCCGATGATGTCGGTGTCCTCCAGCTCACGAATCTGCTTTTCCAGCTCGCGGTTGCGGCCTTGCAGATCGGAGATTTTGCCTTTGTTCTTCTCCAGCTCTCCACGGAGCTTCATAATTTTCGGGTTCATATCGTTCACTCTCCTTTACGGCAAGCGCCCATAGCGGTAGAAATGGGACTGCCAATAGCTTGAATTTAAGTTTGCATAAGAGATCGGATCTCCGCAGTGGATCATCATATTGTTGCCGACGTAGATACCCACATGGCTGACACCGGGGGTATCATACGTTCCGGTGAAAAACACCAGATCGCCCGGTTTGACGTTGGCAGAGGATACAGGCGTACAGATATTGCATAGCCCCTGCGCGCCCAGCCTGCCCACATCCCAACCGGAATGATTGATGACCCAACTGACGAATCCCGAACAGTCAAATGAGGTAGAGGGACTGCTGCCGCCCCAAACGTAGGGGTAGCCGAGATATTTTTCCGCTTCCTTGATAATGGCGGCGAATACCTCATCGTCCAGCGCCTCCGGGGGAATGTCGTAGTCGGTATAGCTGCCCTCCACATACTTGCCGATGTAGCCTGAACCGGGGAACAGGTCGGGACGGTTGCCGAGGGTGGCCATATAGGTGGCGTACATTCCGAGCTGTTCCTCGCTCATAATGTAGACGGGAACATGAGAGAGGTTGAAGTTTTCCAGCGTGACCGTGCAGATGTAGTAGTCATACGGCACCTGATAGGTGTCCGTATGGGTGTTGCCGTCCGCGTCCGTCCATGTGTCGGTTTCTGTGCGGTAGCGGGTTTCCACCACCACATCCTCGGTCAAAATGTACTGGCGGTCAAAGAGCATCTGGAGCGTACCCTGCACCTCATCCAGCGTCCATTCCCCTTGATGCAGCGCCGTAATCATGGAAATGAGTACATAGGGGTCATGCTCGATGGTGTCCAGATCAAAGTGGTACTCATCGTAGTCATGGGTGCTTTCGTAGGTGTCGAGGTAGCGCTGAAGCTCTGCTTCCATCGCGCAATACTGCGCTTCCGCGCCCAGCATATCGGCGTCCTGCGACGGATAGGTACTGGCCGCGATCCCGGAGCCGACGCCATCCATTATCACCGAGCAGGAGGACAGGCCGTTGAGCAGAAATGCCAGCATCAGCAGAATCGCGGCGGCAATGGCAAAGCCGCGCCGGTGTTCCCACACATATTTGCCCGCTTTCTCAGCCTTTTCAGCGGCTTTTTTCGCGGCCTTGGCGGTATTCTCTGCCGCCTTTGCCGTAGTCTGCGCCGCCTGATTGTGCTTGGCAGCGGCATACTGCTTCTTAATTGCCTGCTTCTGCTGCCATTTGGAAACGGGATTGCTGGTGGGGTTGTCGATCTCCGCTTTCTTCTGGAGCGCGTCAAGATTGGCTCGTTCCAGCTTTTTCTCTGCACGGATGGCAGCACGATAAGGCTTGAGCTGATGGGCGCGGTGGGCAGACTGCACCAGCCGCCCGCCGCTCTCCACGGCTTGCTCTACCTTGTGCGCGGCCTCTACGCCTACATTGTCATCCTCGCTCTGCCGCACCTCCCGGTGAACCTGAGAGAGAATGAGGTTGGCGGGGGCATCCCGCACGGCATGGGTCAGCTTTGAGGGCGGCTTTTTCTTATCCACTTCCTCAAACCGGAGCTGCGTTTTGACCTTGCCGGTGGCAGGATCAAAGCCGCGTTCCTTTTTGACCACGGTTTTCTTGGGGATTTTCGCCTGCGCCTTATCCGCCTTGGCCTCCGCTTTTTTCACCCGCTTGATGGGCTTTTCCAGCTTCGGCTCGGCAAGATCGGCGTCGGAAAACTGCAAACGCGGTTCTCTTTTCATGCCGACGCCACCTCTTGCGGTTTGGTGGTCATGACGCGGTACAGCTCGGTGTCCTTCGGGAAGTGGTCAATGAAGGGCAGGATCGTGTTGCCGTAGAACAGCAGCCCCTCGCCCTCGCCGGAGTGGGTCACATAAGAAAGCTGATGCGGCGAAATGTTGAGCTGCTTTGCGAGAATCTGCCGGTCGCCAGCGGCCTGATTGAGCATATAGATGAAATCGCTGTTCTCAAAAATGTTCTCAACCTCGCGGCTGGATAACAGGTCTTTGACATTTTGCGTGATCCCGGTGGGGATGCCGCCCCATTTGCGATAGCGTTTCCAGATTTCGACACTGTACGAAGCCGTCTGTTCCTCCTTCAAGAGAAGATGGAACTCGTCAAGATAGTAGCGGGTCGTTTTATGGGCGGCGCGGTTGATGGTCACACGGTTCCAGACCTGATCCTGCACCACCAGCATCCCGATTTTTTTGAGCTGCTTGCCCAGCTCCTTGATGTCGTAGCAGACGATGCGGCTGTTCACATCCACGTTCGTGTGATGGTTGAACACATTCAGAGAGCCGGTGACGTAGATTTCCAAAGCAGTGGCGATGTACTGCGCTTCCTTTTCATCCTGCGCACGGAGGGCGTTATACAAGTCCTCCAGCAGCGGCATATTCTCCGGCTTCGGGTCATTGAGGTAGTCCCGGTAGACGATGCGCACGCAGCGGTCGATGATGGTCTTTTCCACAGGGGCAAGCCCATCCTTGCCGCCGACGATCAGCTCGCACAGCGACAGAATGAAGTCGGATTTCAGGCTCAACGGGTTATCATCGTCGCTGTAATCCAGATTCAAGTCCATCGGATTGATATAGCAGGGCGAACCGTCGTAGCCCTTGCCGGTGGGCGACAGCTTAATGACCTGACCGTGCAGACGCTCCACCAGCGGCGTATATTCGCCCTCCGGGTCACAGATGATGATGTCATCCTTGGGGCAGATGAGAAACGCATTGGTGATCTCACGTTTTGCCGAAAACGACTTACCGCTGCCGGGAGTACCCAAAATCAGGCCGTTCGGGTTTTTCAGCAGCTTCCGGTCTACCATGATGAGGTTATTGGAAAGAGCGTTGATGCCGTAGTACAGCGCCTCCGAACCGTTCTGGAACAGCTCCTGCGTGGTGAAAGGCACAAAAATCGCCACGCTGGAGGTGGTCAAGCCCCGCTGAATCTCGATCTGATTCAGCCCCAGCGGGAGACTGCTCATCAGTCCTTCCTCCTGCTGAAAGTCCAGCCGGGTCAGTGCGCAGTTATATTTCTGCGCGATGCTGGAGGTCTGGAAGATGTTGTTGTCGAGCTGCCGGGGTGTGTCCGCCGTGTTGAGAATGAGGAAGGTCAGCAGGAACATTCGCTCATTGCGGGACTGCAAATCCTGCAACAGCTTTTTGGCCTCCGCGCCGTAGGTGGCGAGGTCGGACGGGATAATGTCCATATCGTACCCGGCGCGGACAGCTTTTTTCTGTTCCTCAATTTTGGATTTGTCCAGATCGGTGATCTTGCGCTTGACGGTCTTGATGGCGTTGACCTGATCCACAGACTGCACATGGAGATTGACGAGGACGCTGCTCTCCATATCCAGAAAGTCCGCCAGCATCCGGTCATTCAGCTCTGGTGCCAAAATCTGCACGAAGCTGACCGCACCCAGCTTTTTGCCCATACGAAACTGCCTGCCGGTCTTGAACTCAAAGGAGCTGGGCGCGATAAAGTCCTTAGTGGACAGCCCGGAGGGAGCCAGCCAGTCCCACGAAAAGCGGAACGGCTCCTGCTCGTCCATCCGCAGAATGTCGTGCATGACGTGCAGGCGCTCAAAGCCGTTCAGCGGCGCAGCCACAACGCCCAGCCGCTTGAAGTTGTTCAGAAGATCGGTTTCAATGCGCTCCAAACGGGGCTTGGCGGCGCGGAGATTGTCGGCTTCAATGCCGAATGTGAGATACTTGGTCTTAATGAGGCCGTTGTTGCCGCGGGCAAGCTGATTTTGCAGCATACCGGCGTACTCGGCGCGGATGCCGTCAAACTCGTCCCCGCAGGGCGGAATGGAAATGCTCCGTGCAAAGGTTTCCTGCGAAGCCGAGAGGTTCACAAAGGAAAGCTGGAATTGCACGGAGCTGTCAAAGTAGTTCAGAAAATCGCACCACGCTTCAAAGATGGCGGTCTTGTCCTCATTCTGCGAGAGCTGGTAGTTGATGTCCTGATACTGGATCGTTTTGGTGTAGCGCGTATTGGTCACACGACAGATGCCATCCGGCCACATACGCTGATACGGGATGCTGTCCTGCGCCGATTTTTCTTTCTTAT
>ENA-ORSS01004265-ORSS01004265.1-human-gut-metagenome-genome-assembly--contig:-NODE-4265-length-10813-cov-4.284161_pt1 | contig 10813 bp, 6 predicted proteins | sample MGYA00241899_ERZ509162 | MGnify/ENA primary metagenome ERZ509162 (study PRJEB26280, sample SAMEA2338641) | human gut metagenome | biome: human gut; feature: human-associated habitat; material: faeces... | reverse complement strand
TAAGACCTGTCCCGCATACATTGAGGATATCAGTGAGATCCATCGTACCGAGCCTTATGTATATTCCCAGATGGTAGCCGGTAAGGATGCAAAATTCTACGGCGAGGCAAAGAACAGCTGGCTGACCGGTACTGCTGCATGGACTTTCGTAAATATCTCCCAATACATACTGGGTGTATATCCCACTCATCAGGGATTGTCCGTAGATCCTTGTATTCCCAAGGGCTTCGGTGATTTCTCCATCACCCGTAAGTTCCGTGAGGGCATCTATCACATTCAGGTGAAGAACCCTCAGAACGTGGAAAAGGGTGTCGTATCCATGACCGTGGACGGCAAGGCAGTAGACGGACACATCATTCCTTACGAAAAGGGCAAGGAAGAGTACAACGTAGTTATTACCATGGGTTAATAAACCTGATGTACATAGTTTAAAACGATTTCTATCCTCCTTAAAACCCCGGCAGTTGTTGTAGTTGCCGGGGTTTTGCATTGGATATTCGTAGTTTGCGCTACAACATCTACACCATAAGGACAAGCAGGCCGTAAGCAGACGTCGGTACTTATTGATCGTATTGGGGTCAATTATGTACCGCTACGTTCTGCGCCAGAGCGAGAGCGTGCCTGCGGTTCTTATGGTGTAGATGTTGTGGACGTTTTTGCGGCTTCCTTCCGGGACTCGATCACGTGCCGGATGGCTGTCAAATGATATTATTTTCTCCATTTTTCTGAAGCAGCTTCCGGTATGTGGCATCCATTCCCAGTGCTCCCAGCGGGGCTGTGATAAGGATGGCCAGCACAGCCACGGACAGAACGATCTTGCCGCAGGACAATCCCATCGATAACTGCACAGAGCCGATAGCAGCCTGCACTGTGGCCTTCGGCAGATAGGCTATCACGCAAAACGTCCTCTCCTTCTTATTGAGATCCGTTCCCAACATGCACAGTGCTACACCGGCGGAACGGAACAGCAGCGCCAGCAGGATCATCCCCACCGCTGCCGGTCCAGCTTCCATAGTATAGCGGATATCCACTGCCGCGCCCACCAGCACGAACAGCACTACCTCCGCTGCCAGCCACAGTTTACCGAATTTAGCAGACAGTCTGCCGGTGACTTCCCTAGGTGCCCGTATTTTCAGCGCGCAGGCCATGCTCACCACCGCCAACAGGCCGGAGAACGCCACGATCCCCTTTAACAGGGTTTCCAAAGCCATTAACAAGAAGGACAAACCCATGATGATAATAACTTTCATGCTGTTGCGCACATAACTGCCCTTTCGGTACAACAGTTCAAAAAGCTGCCCCAGCAGCCAACCCACCAATGCACCGAACAACACACCCGTCAGGATCGATACCGGGATATTCACAAAATCCAGGGCATTGACCTGTCCACCCTGTGCCATTCCAACAAAAGTGGAAAACAATACTATGACATAGATGTCATCACAGGATGCCCCAGCCAGAATCATCTGCGGAATGCTTTTCTCCGTACCATAGCCACTTTCCATAAGATGTACCATCCGCGGCACCACAACTGCAGGTGACACTGCTGCCAGAACTGCTCCCATGACCGCTGCATCCACTCTGCTGATGTTAAGGATCATGGGTGCAAATATCACAAAAGCCAACAGTTCGCAAGTGGCAGGAACACAAGCCAGCATGACTGCGGAGCGGCCCACTTTTTTCAGATCCTTCAGATCCAATGATAATCCGGCCTTCAATAAAATGATGATCAGCGCGATCTGCCGCAGTTCCGATGAGATATTCAGGATTGACACATCCAGCAGATCCAACACATAAGGCCCCAGAATAATACCCGTAAGCAGCATCCCGATAATACGGGGCAGGTGAATCCTCTGGCAGACCGCCGCCATGAGTAATCCCAGTAAAAAGATCAGTCCCAGTGATGTAAGCATAAAAATTCCTCCGTTTTCTCGCAGCAGGGCATTTTGAATTCCAACAAAAAAGGCTGGTGTCCCCTGCATATTCTGCAGAAGTCATCAGCCAAATCGAATTCATATGTTCAAATTCCGGCGGTTCGAAGCCTGTGCTTCCGGGAGAACCTCATTCCCGATGTTCTTATTATATACACGGTGCCCGCCCATGTAAAGTCCTATATTTTGCAAATATACCCGCCAGCATCCTGTACTCCATTAAAAAATATCTGCTGTGAGATCATCCCCGAAGTCTGCTGCCGGAATCTCAAAGTCAACAATTCCAACTGCATAGGACTGTAATACATACTGGCCGGATTCAAATACAAAGCCATCCTCTGTAATGTAGAATGTAGGGTCTGCGGGGCCATTATCCGTACCTGCAATGTCCGGCCCATAAATTTCCTGATAGATAGCATTCAAATCTTCCGTACCATCCAACACCACCAGTTTGATACTCTTCTCGTAATCGTTAAAGAAGCAGTCCTCCTTTGCCTGCATTTCCGCTGCCTTTGCTGTCACCAGTTCCAGTGCTTTGTCGCGGAATCCGCTCCCCAGACTGTCAAAAGTAATTCTCTCTCCGGTCTGCGTATAATAGTTCATATAGTACAAAGTATACCATCCATGAGCCCCCTGATCATACCCTTCCAGCCCCCACGACAGGCTGATCACCTTATCATCCGCGCGGATCACACGGAAAGTAAGATCCTCATAGCTCTGCTCATACACCGGCATATCCTCATAAAGTGTACCAAACTCCCCGTTCTCGATTCCTTCTACAAAACTGTCTACATATTCATCCAGCTCTTTCTGAATCTTCATCTGCACCGTCTCATTGCCCGGAATCGTCACTGTAACTGTTGGATAGTAATAGGTATAACTTCTGGTCTTGTCTTCGGGATCACTGCTACCCTCGTGATCCTCTGTGGTAAACTGCACCCATTCACTTCCCTGTATTTCACTCTGGCCTTCTGTCGGTTCCGTCTGTGTGGACACTTCCGCAGTCTCCTCAGTCCCGGCCATCGTCTCTTCCGTCGTCTGACCGCTCTGTGTCTCCTTGATGCTGTCTATAACTGTCTCCATCTCCGGATCCGTCACCATCTCCCGGTTTCCGCAGGATGTAAAACCTAACAGTGCTCCCGCAAATACTGCTGCAAAAAATATTTTTTTCATAATCCTCGCCTCCTGATGCCAGTATATCTGCCGATTGCATCATATCTGCATCATTTTTATAATTTTTCTCGATTTCACTTTTTAAATATGATAGACAATTCCCATATTTTGAGCTATAGTAAAGCCAAATCTAAGTATGATTAAAAATAAGAATACACATACTATAAAAATCAACCCGAGGAGGACTGTTATGAAAATATTATTTTATGATACCAAAAGCTATGATAAAGAATCTTTCGAGGCAACTCTGAAAAAATTTCCCGGCATCCAGATTGATTACATCCGGTCGGATCTGGATCCCCGTACTGCTGCTCTGGCTGACGGCTTCGATGCCGTCTGTGCTTTCGTCAGCTCCAATGTGAGCGAAGCCACATTAAAAATTCTCCACGAAAAAGGTGTCCGCCTGGTCCTGCTGCGTTGCGCAGGATACAACAACGTGGATCTGGAAAAGGCAGTTGCATATGACATATGTGTCATGCGTGTCCCCGGTTATTCTCCGGAAGCTGTCGCAGAGCATGCCATGGCTCTGGCTCTGGCCTGCAACCGCCGCTTATACAAAGCCTATAACAAGGTCCGGGAAAATGATTTCAGCCTCGCAGGACTCATGGGCTTCAATTTCTATGGTAAGATTGCCGGAATCATCGGAACCGGCCGGATCGGTGCAGCTATGTGCCGGATCTGTAACGGTTTCGGCATGAAAGTCATCGCCTACGATGTCTACGAGAACCCGGATCTGAAAGATTTCGTCACCTATGTGACCTTAGACGAATTACTGGCGCAAAGTGATCTGATCTCCCTTCACTGCCCGCTGATGGATTCCACCTACCACCTGATCCAGCTTGACACCATCAAGAAAATGAAGGATGGCGTCATTCTGGTAAACACTTCCCGGGGTGCTCTGGTCAAGACCGAGGATCTTATCGAGGGCATCCGCCTGCACAAGTTCGCCGGGGTCGGTCTGGATGTCTATGAAGAAGAGACGAAAAACGTCTTCGAGGATCGTTCCGATGAGATTCTGGAGCATTCTACCACCGCAAGGCTTTTGTCCTTCCCCAATGTCATGATTACATCCCATCAGGGATTTTTCACAAAAGAAGCACTGGAAGCCATTGCAGAGACTACCTTGCAGAATGCTCTGGATTTCGAAAGTGGAAAGAAGAGCCCCAATCAGGTGCAATAAAATATTTCCAATCGAGTAGGCTGACTCATCATATACACAAAAAAACGGATGGCCCTCCCAAGCCATCCGTTTTTCTCGTTTTTCAGTTTCCCGTCTTGTCCTTTTTCTCTATCTCTTACAGTTTTTACGATCATTCCAGATTCAGTTTCTGACCAACTCTGATCACATTCTGGTTTGTAATCTGTACATTTCTGCGAAGCAACTGTGCCAGAGTCATGTGATTTCTCTTAGCGATCTTGAAAAGCGTATCACCACTCTTTACCGTATAACCGCCCTCTGTATACCAGATGCTCTCGGAAGGTCTGCGGTCAGTAACAGTTACCAGATAATTGCCGCCGCGCTTCAATGCGAACATGGACTGTCCGGTGGAAGTTATGGTAAAGGATCCGCAATACTCCAGGCGTCCCTTCTCTGTATTATAGCGATACAGGTTTGCACTCTTGCCGGAATTGTCCTTGCCTACATTTACATGAATGTTGACATTCACTCCGAAGCTGCCGGTATCTCTGATACCCAGCTGTCTGTTCACGGTTCCGGACTTTGCGGATACCACATTTGCCGGGATTGTGTTGCTCGTCTGGTCTACTGTCAGATCAATATTCTGAATCTTTGACAGATCTTTATTCTTCAGATCCTGTCCACTGATGCTCAGTGCCACACCGTTTCCGCTGTGGAATGCCACCGTCAGCTTCGTACCTTTAATGGTATTCAGTACATTCTGAGGCACCTTGACTTCACCGCTGCATACAAAGTTCATGTTGACACTTGCAATAGCAGGATTTTTCATCATCTCTGCCACCTTATCCTGTACAGAGTTGCTTACATCCGTCCAGTCTACTGCAGGTGCTGCAGAGGAACCGCTGTTGTCATCATCATCGTCATCGTCATCATCGTTGTTCACCACATCTGCCGCTACCGTAAATACAGCAGAAGGGGTTCCGGTCATTCTGGCTCCAACACCTTCCGGTACTGCGGAAGTCACTGCCAGGAAACCGTTCATATTGATGGTACCGTCCGTATTTCTGCGAATGCCTCCGTGGATTGCACTGTTCATATCCATGTTCTGGAACCATTCTGCTGTAGCTGCTATTCCTTCACTGTTGGTAGAGTTTTCGCCTCTCCAATAATAGTTCATTGCATTTTCGTAGGCACTGGTCTCCTGAGTTCCTTTCGGTTTGAACTGTTCTGTAACCGTCTGCCCTGCTGCATTGCTGCTATCCTTAAAGGACAGGATTCCTTTTGCCATAAATGCAGTATTCTTTGCGTCATTTGTATAGAATGCCACGTTAAAGGACTCATTGTTATAACTGGTAGAAGAATATGCCTCAATATCCGGACAGCTGTTGGAATCAATACCCTTTGCCTTATTGCCGAATGATACACTGTTGCGCAAAATATGATGTCCGCTGATGCTGGAACCACCCATCTTAAAACCGTTACCGTTACCGGCATCTACTTCCTGTCCGTTCTCATCCAGTACATAACCGTTCTTGAATGCCACGCAGTTCTGAATGACCACCTGACCGATAGCTCCGGTCTCTATCTTGGCGAACAGATCCCAACCGTCATCGGCATTGTATGCTGCAATACATCCATCAAATACATTACCCTCACCAATCGTCAGCTTAGCTGCAAATCCGTCTGCATCCTCATATCCCGCATCTGCGTTCAGATATGAAGTACAGTTCAGGATCAGGTTATAGGAAGGCCAGTCGCTTCTTCCGTCTGTGCTCTTGTAACGGCTGATCTGAATACCAGTATTGCCATTTCTATATGCCATAATATCATCCAGTGTATTGTGACTGCCGGATACCTGAATACCCTTGAGGGAATTAGCAGAACCTGTTACATCAAATCCCTGGAAATACCAGTAATCACCTGCCAGGATCATACCTGCACATTTTCTCTGGAAATTCAGTACCGGACGAGAAGTGCTGTCCGGATCGGCAATCATATAGATTCTGGCATCTGTAGTTCCACTGACACCTCTGTCTATCGTCACCGTCTTATCCAGTGCATAAGTACCGCCCTTCAACACGATCATCTGGCCCGGAGCCACGCTCTTCACTGCGGTATAAATATCCACAGGATCACTGTTGGTACCGCTTCCCGTACTTCTTCCCTCAGGAGCAGCATAAATAACCGTTCTACCCTTTACATTATAATTTACTGTAAAGTCAAATGTTACTGTATCATAGCTACTCAACAGAGAATACTCTGAAGGTCTGTAATCCGCATTCGGGGTAAACTCTACATGGAAAACGTTGCTTCCGCTTTTCAGTGTCGTATGGGTATATACCTTGGTATTTGCCTTTACACCCGCATCTGACAATACGGTTTCATTGTCACTGTTGGTAATTTTCAATGTTCCGTCCGCATTGCCGTAATATACCAGTTCGTAATCCGCACTGTTGGCTACAGAAGCAGAATCAATCGTATAATTCGGTGTTACATAAGTGACCGGTCTGGATTCTGCCGGAGCATCTTTGGCCGGATCGATTGTTGTCAGCACTGCATTGGCAACGCTGATGGTTGCAGTTCTGGAAGCGAAGAAACCTACATAGATGTTCTCTGCATCCAATCTGGTCAGTTCGTCTCCGTCTTTGCCGTGATAGTATTTATTGGTTACGGTCTCACCGGTTTCCACATTGGTATAGCTCAGGAAATAACCGGTATTGTTTCTCTGCAAAATCATGTGGAAAGTGGTCTGCACGTTCAGATCCGTAATATCCTTCACAGCTTCTGCAGAATTGGTATATTTGCCTACTATGTTATAAGTTCCCGCGCCGTTTCCGCTGTTTGCAGCACTGGTCTCCAGAGTAGTCATGGTAGACCGGAAGCCCTGATCTGTAGGACTGTCGTTCATATTTTCCGGTGTTACACCTATTTTTTCCTGGGAACCGATACCAAGTTTCATGGTGTATTTGTCTCCGGCATCAGATACCTTGCCTTCTGTGGCATCCCAGAGATATTCCACCTTTGTAGCACTCAGCATATAGGAATTGTTCCAGAAAATACCGGAATCTCCATTCTCACCCACACGGTCAGCTGCCATAAGGCCAAAGCCTTCCTGTCCGTTGGTGTATGTCCATTCGTCCACCGTAATATCTGCAGATAACGTAAAGTTCTCTGTTGCCGGATCAATCGTGGTGTAGTAGAATGCCAGACCATCCGTTGAAGCTGCTACCAGCTTTCCTTTGCTGTTCTTCTCCCAGATCTTCAAATCACCTGTATCCAGGCTTCCACTATAACCGTTATTCGCTGTTTTGTTGTCAACGCCCTGACCAAATGCTGCAAAATTCCAGGTCTTCACTGCATCTTCAGTGATTGTCAGTTTTACTTCCGCCGGAGTGGATACATTTTCTCCTCTGACTGCAGCTACCTGAAATGTATATTCCTGACCTACCGTCAATCCTTTGATCGTCTGAGCCAATGCAGTCACTCCTTCTTCAACAACCGTGCCGTCCACAGATACCTTGTAGCTCTCTGCTTCGGCAACTGCCTGCCAGGTCAGTTTCACATTGCCGTGTCCCTTATTCTCAGCATTTAAGCCCTTCGGCGTTGCCATAGGTAATACAAATTCTATTGATGTTGTCTTATTACTTGCTTTTGTATTCTCGCCTTCTCCTATCAGTTTTGCTTCAAAGCTGTAAGTGCCGGACGCTGTAGGCTGGAACTCTGCATTTCCAGAGGTTCCCTGTGCAGTAACGGATTTTGTCTCCACCGCATTACCATCAGCATCATACATCGTCACTTCCAAAGATTTTGCATAGATTCCACCGATCTGTGCAGTGTACGGAACGGTGATGGTTCCGTCCTTGACAAAAGGTGTTCCCAGAACGGGAGCTGCTATGTCATCCCAGCTTACGGAAGATCTGTAATCTACGGTCAGAGCATAGATCATAATCTTACTACCACTTGCATATAAATAATAAGTGCCCCCTTTTTCCACCTCATAAGTTTTGGCAATCAGGTCTGCTCCCGCCTTAAAGGTCTCAATCCCTTGGGGCTTGCCATCTACATCCTGCAAAAAATAAATATCTTTGCCTTTTGCTTTAAATACAACTTTGATTCTGCCATCTTTTTCCGCCTCCAGTCTTACTGCAGCACCACTGGTAGGAATTTTTCCTTTGTTCGGGTTAGGCGAATTATCTCCCTGTACACATCCTGTATACTTTACCCCATCTAAACTAGCTGAACCAGATTTAAAACTCATAGTTTCAAGTACAGAAATTCCGCCATCATACGTTGTTCCTGCTGTCAGACCCTTGCTCAGATCCAATTCATACAGGTCTTTTTCCGTTCCACTCTGCGCAACAGCCATTGCTGCATTCGCATCCTGTGTTGTCGAAGTTGCCGCAATACCTTCTTCCTCTCCCAACACTTCTCTGGCTCTTTCCGCATTTCCGTCAGAAACCGTCTCACTTACCTGTTCTACCACAGGTTCCGTTTCCTCTGCCTGTACAGAGATGGGGCTGATTCCCATTCCCGACAGCACCATGGCTCCCGCAAGAAGCAATGCCATCAGTCGTTTTCTCTCTTTTCTTCCTCTCCTGCCTAACATTCCCATACCTCCACTTAGCATGTGTTATAAACGATTACATTTGTAAGCTCTTACAACACTATGTACTATATATTAGCACTATCGCTTCACATTAGTAAACCATTTTTGTGTATTTTGAATATTTTTGGAAGTTTTACATATATTTTTTGAGCAATATTTAGTTATTATTTTTGCGCAAGCCTGTACTTTTCTCAAAAATGCACAATTCCGCCATTCCGTGTTTATTTCTATCAAGTAAGTGCTTCCATTATCATAACGTTCTCTATCCATTTTATTTTGACTATTGAAGGCGTCTTGTGCTTGGCAAAAGTTATATAAAGTTATATAATAGGTACAAAGTTATATACACTTATATAAAGTTATATAAGATTTTAAAAGTTATATAAACTAATATAAGAAAAGGAGGTTTTCATTATGAGTACCAATCCGTTTACGTTATCTTTTGGGAAAAAACCGTTGCAATATATCTCCCGTCTCACGGAAACAAACCAAATTCTGGAAAGCTTTTGTGCCGAGATTCCATCCAATCAGATCTACATGATCACCGGTGTCCGTGGCTCTGGCAAGACTGTAATGATGACAAATATTGCTTCGGAATTACGAAAAAGAGAAGACTGGATCGTTGTGGAACTGAATCCTACCAGAGATTTACTGCAAAGTCTTGCTGCGAAAATCTACAGCATTCCCGAATTACACACGCTGTTCATTAATGCAAAACTTGACTTTTCTGCTTTTGGTCTGGGAGTATCCATTGAAAACGCTGCTCCGGTCACGGATATCGAAAACGCTCTGGAACTCATGTTGAAATATATCCAGAAAAGTGAAAAAAGGTTGCTGATCAGCGTTGATGAAGTGACGAATTCCAAATATATCCGAATCTTTGCAAGCTCCTTTCAGATTTTTTTACGAAACGACTATCCCATCTTTTTACTGATGACGGGATTATATGAAAATATTTATAATCTTCAAAATGATAAAGTACTGACCTTTTTATACCGTGCACCCAAATTAATCCTGGAGCCACTCAATTATACCGCTATCCGCAAACAATATATGGATATCTTTTCTCTGGATATAGATGCTGCCGGAGAACTGGCTTCACTGACCAAAGGCTATCCTTTTGCCTTTCAGGTACTTGGTTATCTCTACTGGGAAAATCGCGATAAAAAGACTTTGGAACAGATTTTGCCGGAATATGACCAATATCTGGATGAATATGTATACAGTAAAATATGGTCGGAATTATCCGATCTGGATAAAAAAATCGTAACTGAAATGTCTCTCAGCGGAGAGACTCAGGTAAAAGCTCTCCGTGAGCGATTAGATATGAAATCTGAACTTTTCTCTGTCTATCGTGAGCGTTTAAAGAGAAAAGGTGTCATTATTTCCAAAGAATACGGGAAAGTCACGCTGGCCTTACCTCGCTTTGATGAGTTTGTAAAAATACAACAGCTTATGTAGCTGGGAGGCACAGCGTCTATTCCACGCCCCGCAGCACAACTTTCCCCACATATTTCCGGGCCAGTTCCTCCATCTGTTCCAGTTCCTCTTTGGAAAATGCGCCGAACGGATCTACACCGCCCGGTTTCACATCGTCACATTCCGCTGTCTGTATCATCCGGTACAGGCAGTTTTCATTCTCTTCGTAATTCTGAAGATAATACGCAGGGCATCCGGCGATCCATTTACCGATGTCCTCGAATTCTTCCACCCTGTGGATTCCCTTTACCACAGTAGTGCGGAATTCATAGGGGATACCGCTGCTTTTCAGGATGCCGATGCTCTCCTCGATGCGGGAGATATCTATATGCGGCAGTCCCGCCGCCCGAGCATAATTATCCCTGGAAGCCTTAATATCCATCGCCACATAATCAATCAGGTGCTCCTGCAACAATTCCCACAATACCCCCGGCATATACCCGTTGGTATCCAGCTTAATGGGATACTCCAGCTCCTTGATCTTTT
>ENA-ORSS01004262-ORSS01004262.1-human-gut-metagenome-genome-assembly--contig:-NODE-4262-length-10818-cov-3.881632_pt1 | contig 10818 bp, 6 predicted proteins | sample MGYA00241899_ERZ509162 | MGnify/ENA primary metagenome ERZ509162 (study PRJEB26280, sample SAMEA2338641) | human gut metagenome | biome: human gut; feature: human-associated habitat; material: faeces... | reverse complement strand
AGCAACACATTCTGGATGGTACGTGGAATGTTCTGGTACTGCTTGCTTTCCATCAGTGAGTACTTCCTCATATCGGGAGCCACTCCGTTGCCGTAAAGAATGTTCCGATACTCATCGAACGTATAGATGATGCGTGAATAATCCACGTTCAACTGGTCGAGCTGCATACGTATGCGGTCGGCTCCGCTATAAGCCGTGCGTGTTTCCGGATCGATGAAAAACTCTTTCCGGTAGGGAGAGTCGATAAAACGGTAGCTCACACGGTTCATCGACTTGAAGCTAAGAATGCAGAACGCACCGTTTTCGGTAGCCACTTCGTAAACGATGTACGAGTTGGCATAAGGGAAATAATACTCCGTGTAGCTTTGTTTCTCCACCGGAATACCCAACTTCTGCGTATCGGCATTATAAAAGAAGAGGATAGAGCGAAGTACGGTACTTTTTCCCACCCCTTGCGTTCCGATGAAATGAACGTTTCCGTCCAGGTAAATATCGTCGGCGTAAGGAATGTTCGCACTATTTATGAAGATGATTCTATTCAGGTTTCTCATTGTCTTGAGTGTCGTCGTAAATGTTTATACTTTCAACCAGGCGCTCCAGATAGTTCCAGGAGCTCATTACCTTGTATGTATTGGTCTTTTCATTCTCCAGTTCCAGAAAGGAGTCACGCGTAAGCTGGCGGATCATGTTATCCAGCACTTCCTTGCGTACATCCTTGTCGGAGAAATGTTTGCGGATGCCGTCCAGCTTGTTCTGTAGCATCACGTTGATGTTTGCTTCTACCAATATCTGCTCGGGCTGGAAACGATGTCCCGGACCGAACGTTTCGTCGTATGTCTTGAACAGATCGAGCACATCAATCCAGTAGTAAGCACGCAGAATTTTCTGTTCAAGCGTGACACGCGGTTCGATGCGTGAAAAGTAAAAGTATTCATTGCCCCGTTCCAGGGTATATCCTATCTGGGCAAAATAAACAGACAATGCTTCAAAGTCATCGTCTATCATATCGTACAAGTTGCGTATATCTTCGTTGGTACTGTTCGAACTGATGAACTGTCCCTTTTGCAGGTAATCGAAAATAGCAGCCGTATGATCGGGTATTCTTATATTTAGTTCCATAGTCTTGTTTTATTCTTTGCAGACATGCTTTATATATGCTTTAATAAAACGGTTTAACTTATTTATTATAAGCTATATATCGGTTTATAATATGGGATAGATACGAGCATATTCATAACTCTTGTACACGCCGAAGTCGTCCGTGATGCGGAACTGAGATTCGTAAAGCGATACAATCTGGCAGAACAGCGTGGTACGTTCTTCCTCGCTCACCTTCCTGTGAAACGCATAGCGCATGAGGAACGAAAACAAATCCTCCGGTTCGGCCGTAGGATCCTTCCATACGGCTTCGGTCTGTGCCTGAATATAGTCGCCCATTGTTTCTTCCAGGTTGATGCTTTCCTGATACATGGCTTGCGAAGTCAGGTCTTCTTCACTGAAAGCCCCGGCTTCGTTGCTGCGTATCGTTTCCCGGTACTGAAGATTCTTTATCACCTTCAGGATGATGGGACGCGCCTCGTCCGAGTTCAGGTAATTGATAGATAGCTTGAACGATACGGGTGCCGCACCTTCCAGCAGCACAGAGTGTTCATTTTCCAGCACCTCGGCCAGGTTACTTTTGGCGCGTAGCTCAAACTGATCTTGCAGATATTTTACCCGGCGTATCTTTTCCACCAGAATAATCTGGCTTTTAATCTGGTTCAGGTAATTGATGATATCCTGCTGGGCACGAATCAGACTGTGAGCCGAAAGCTGAAGTTCCCGGCGCAGTTCCAGCAGAATACGGCTCAGTTCCTCGTCGGTAGCCTGCTGGAAGAACAGTCGTTCCTCATGCAAGATCAGGTTTTCCGTCGTGTCAATCAGCTGCTGGATATTGATTCGTTTCTTGTCGAGATTTTCCAGCTTGGCAATTTTTATCTGATACGTCGGTTCATGCTTGAAAGCATGGTCGATGCTGGTTTGCAGGTTCATGATGTTTCGGATGGTCGTACGCGCTATTTTCTGAAACGTAATCTTGATGTTCCTTACATAGCTGGCCTTTCGTGAAGGAATCTGCTCCTTCAGGTAATAATCCATCAGTTCGTGGAGATATTCTATGTTCTCGTCTATGATGGAAGTATTGATTTCTTCGTTCGCTTCGAGCAGGAGTTCGAAGAAATCCATGAAGCGTGCGTCCAGTTCCACAAAATTACCATTCTGGTGAATAACCTCTTTTTCGATGAGCAGCTTCAGGCGGTTCTCGTCGTCTTTCAGCAGAGCCAGTGCATCGGAATATCTGAAGCTGAGTATTTTTCTTTTCTCGAACATTTCCGTCAGCAGCCCTCTTGCCGCGGCGACGGTATTTATTATTTCGTGTATCGAACGGAATATGTACATAATACGTATAAAAAATCCTCGCAAAGTTATAGCTTGGCGAGGATTTTTCCTAATTTTTAGCGTTTGTTTGAGCCTTTTCCGGCAGAAAATTCACCTGAAAATTTGCCGGTACTCCTTCCGCAGTGGAAGGGAATGATGCTATTCCCGGTAGTTCAGACTTTATATCTACCGGTGCTTTTAGAGAAGGGGAGCCCCGAAAGGGCTTTGGCTTTCTTCAATCCACCACTGGAAACTCAATTGTTTCATTGGCTTCGTTCCAGTTTTCAATTGTGAATTTTCCGGAACTCCCCCCTGCAAAAATATCTCCGATAACAATATTAACCGTCAGACGCGTATTGGCCGTCAGGGTTGAAACCAGATTTTTCGACAATGTATGCACACTTCCGTCTTTCAGCGTAATGACCAGTGTGAGCAGAGGGTTAGGAGCAGAAGGGAACAACATGACCATTGCGTTGCTCATCTCGGTATTGTCGGTAGAGCGCACCAGATTGAACTGTACTGTTTTCGTCATGTTGCTAGGTTCTGCAGTATACAAGTTCAGCTTTTCGGCTATTCCACCGATCAGTACCTTTATATCTGTAATGTTTGAGTTGATGACTGCGTTGTTTTTAGTCTTGACGATCACCTTCAGTCCGGCTACTACACGATTCATGTTTGCCTCCAGATCTTCCTGTCCGATGACTACTTCCTTGTTTACATGTACCATGTCGTATACAGGAATGTACGTTGTATCCTGACTGTTCTTTCGTAGGCTGAAATACAACTGCGAAAGATCGGCTCCGAGTGTCAGTCCGGGTTCCACGATTGCCGGAGTTGTGTGAATGGGCTCTTCGTATTTGGGAGTTCCCCAGTATACTATGTTATAATTACCCACCGGCAGTGAAACCTCACGGTTGTAATCTCCCGTAATGTTTCCGTCCAGAACGTTGTAGAAACCGTAAAATACGCTTAGCGTATTGTTTACGTAGTTTCCAAAGTAGATAGAGCTTCCCCCCAGGCAAGGATAAGCTTCCACAATACCGGTGAGCGGACTCTGAGATCCGTTCACGCGGGTATGTAATGTGGGAGTCACAAGGTTGGTTGATGATTTTGTAGGGAGGCTGTAGCTGTCGTCCCTGCATGCTGTTGCAATTGTTAAAAGTGCAAGCGCTCCTAATGTGATTTTTTTCATAAGTAGTTTGTCTTTATATTGAACAATTAAAAGTAATAAAAGTTTTTTCGAAAAGTAAGATTTTATCCGAAAAAAGTGAAAAATTTTTTTATAAGTCTGACGACCGACTGAAAACAGGTTTTTAGCAGGGATCGTATGACGTATCGCATGCCGGCATATATCAGGTTCCTTCCCTCGGAAGATGCAGGTATTTTGTCGGATTGCGGCTGGAATTCGGATTATATTTTGTACAAAAACTTAGAAAATTTGTACAAATTTTCAGAAAACGTCGAGATGTTTTTGGAAAAGCGCGGATAGCTTTTCCCAAAGTCCGGACATCCTCTTTTTGAAGTCTGGACAGAAGGGCACAAGTTCTTAATTAAAGAAAAACAACATACGGCGAAAAGCGAAAGATTGTATCTTTGTCGGGTAATTAGATAGAGTGTTTATGATGAAGAAACGTACAAAAGGGATGTTGAAAATAGCCGGAATTTCTATCGGCTCACTGATTGCGATCGTCTTGATTGTGATTGCAATCGTAATAAATTTTGTGTTTACTCCTGCAAAACTTACTCCTGTGGTACTGAAAACAGCCAATCAGGCACTGAATGCCAAGCTCGAAATGAAGAGTGTGGAACTGACTTTCTTTTCTACTTTTCCCCGTTTCGGGTTGAAGCTGGTGGACGGACATCTGGTTTCGAAGGCGCTGAATGATACGGCGTGGCAGAAGACCGATTCATTGCTTTCGTTTGGAAAGTGCGTAGTTGTAATCAGTCCGCTGGATTATTTGATGAAACAGAAGATTACCTTGAATTATCTGGGATTGGAGGATGCTTCGGTCTATGCTTACAAGAGCAGAGAGGGAGTAGCCAACTGGGATATTGTGGCTTCCGATACAACTGCGGTTGAAACCGATACAGCCTCGGCCGATAAGCCTTTGTTGTCGGGAGGTATCGATATCCGCCGGGTGTCTATGAAACGGACAAATGTGATTTTTGATGACCGCGATACGAGGGTATATGCTCGTCTGACGAATGCGTCACTGAATCTGACGGCATCCTTGCATAAAGAGCATTCTACACTGGGACTGAAGTTCGCGAACGACAATATACTCTTCTGGCAGGATGGACAGCTACTGGTCAACAAGGTTGCTACGGAGCTGAAGACTTCCCTCGATCTGGACCGTCGTACACGTACCCTTACGCTGAATGGTGCCAATATTTCGATAAACGGCATAACCTTCGATATGAAGGGAACCTTGAAACGCGATACGGTACAGCGTGCCCTCAACGTGGATGTGACGTATGCCTTGCATGCTCCTTCGCTGGAAACCGTGCTGAACATGGTGCCCGAAAGTGTACTGAAGCGTGAGGAGATGACGACGAAGGGCAGTGTGAAGATGGAGGGCGATGTGAAGGGATGGTACGGAAAGCAGCGGATGCCTGCCGTTACCCTGAAAGTGAAGATAGATAAGGTTTCGGCCAGGTACGACAAACTACCGTACGGGATAGATGACTTTACGGCCGATTTTGATGCTTTTGTCGACCTGATGCGTGAGCAGCCTTCGTATGCTAACCTGAAGATTTTCCATTTTCAGGGAGCACATACAGATATTCTTGCCGATGCCAAGGTAACCGATTTGCTGGGGGACCCGGATATCACGTTCAATACGAAATCGAAAGCGGACCTTACGGCATTGGCGAAGACTTTTCCCTTGCAGGAGGGCGTGACGATAGGCGGAAGTCTGGATGCCGACCTGCACCTGAAGTGTCGGCTTTCTTCTATCAAGAAACAGGATTTGGGACGTATCCGTATGGGCGGAAAACTGGAGATGAAGGGCCTTTCGCTGCGTGATACGAACAAGGATTTTGAGTTTACAAGCGATGCTTCTCTCAAATTCATAGGCAATGATAATTTGGCGGCTCATGCGGAGATCAACAAGCTCGTCTTGCGGTCTAAGCTGGGGAACTCGAATGTGGAGAAACTTACGATGACGGTCAAGTCGACTAACCCGCAGGATACTACCCGCATAGCCGATATGGAGTGCAAGTTCTCGTTGAACCGATTGAAAGGTGGCATGGGCGATTCGCTTGCACTGTTCTGCCAGAAAGCTGATGCGACGGTACGTTTGCAACCCGGAAAGAAGAATCCTTCCATGCCTCAGGTGTCGCTTTCGCTGAAAGCCGATACCCTGTTCTGTCGTGCAGGACAGACAAAGATGGGAATGGATAAGGCGGGGTTCGCGGTAACAGCCGAGAAACTGCGTGATTCTCTCTGGATTCCAAAAGGAATCATCGGTTTTAACCGCATGAAGATGTTGACCCCTGAATTTGCATTGCCTATCCGTATGAAAAAAACTTCGGTGACGGTAGGCAACCGGATTACGCTGAAGAATGCGACGTTCCGCGTAGGACACTCCGACCTGACGGCTACGGGATCAATCTACGACTTGTATGGTACGATGAAACGCCATCGCCCGTTGCGTGCAAAGCTGGAAATTTCTTCCCGCAACCTGGACTGTAACCAGATAATCAACTCACTGAATTTTCCGGAAGATACACTTCAGGCAGAAGCCGATACAACCTCTTCTTCTTTGGCGTTGTTTGTCGTTCCGAAAAATCTCGATTTCGAATTGCAGACCAACCTGAAGCGGGTGAAGTACGATAGTATGGTATTCGAAGATGTACAGGGAGCTGTCGACATTCGCAATCAGGCTGTTCATCTGAAGAATCTGAGCATGAGGGGAATGGATGCGCAGATGAATGCTACGCTGGTCTATCGTGCCCGGGAAAAGAAGAGCGGGTATGCCGGATTCGATTTCAAGTTGCATAAAATCAATATTGCCAAACTGGTAGAATTTGCTCCGTCGCTGGACACGATTGTCCCGATGCTTCGTTCGTTTCAGGGGGTAGTCGACTTTGATGCGGCTGCCGAAGCGGTGCTCGACTCGAATCTGAATATCAAGATTCCGTCGTTGCGCTCTGCCGTACACATCAAGGGCGACAGTCTGGTGCTGATGGATGGAGAGACCTTTGCCGAGATTTCGAAGATGCTGATGTTCAAGAACAAGAAGCGTAACATGTTCGACAGTATTTCCGTGAACATGACGATAAAGGATGGTAACGTGACGGTATATCCTTTCATCGTTCAGATAGACCGGTACAAGGCGGCTGTGGGAGGTACTCAGGGACTGGATATGAATTTCAACTACCATATTTCTATCCTGAAATCGCCTCTGCCGTTTAAGATGGGTGTGAATATCACGGGAAACTTAGACAAGATGAAATTCAAGCTGGGAAAGGCGAAATACAAGGATGCCGTGACTCCGGTAGAAATTCGCAAGGTAGACAGTACGCGTATCAATATGGGACAGCAGATTGTGAACGATTTCCACCGGATAATGAGCCGGAAGCCTGAATCCAACTAATTGTCGTGCTCAGGCTTTGTGCGCTGCATCTTGCGCAAAATGCGCGGGAATTGTATGGCAAAGATAATCGTACAGCAGATGGCGGCGGTAGCATCGGAGATTCCCTCGGCGGCATATACGCCGGGCATACCCAGAAAATGGGGAAGGATAAGTGCCAGCGGAATGAGGAGAATAACCTTACGCAGCAGGGCTATGAAGACCGAAACCTTGGCTTGTCCCAGTGCGACGAACATGTTCTGGCAGGCGCGCTGCAAACCGAAGATGGTCATACCTCCCAGAAAGATTGGCATGACTTGTTCTACGGTCGCTATCAGTTTCTGGTCGCTCGTAAAGGCAGATGCTACCAGCGACGGGAAGAGGATCATGAACAGTACCAGCACGAAGTTGAAGGAGAACATGATGGTCAGCACGATTCTGAAGCATTCTTTCAGTCGTTCCTTGTTGTGGCGTCCGTAGTTATAGCTCGCAATGGGGACAAATCCTTGGGCGAATCCTGCCAGCGGAACACTTACAATGAGCATGGCACTCTGCATGATGGTCAGTGCGCTGACGTAGATATCTCCGAATTTTTCCAGACTGCTGTTCAGTACAAAACCGACGAGACTTTCTGTACTCGACATGATGAAAGGAGAGATTCCTAAGGCTAAGATGGAAAGCAGAATACCCTTATGTAATTTCATGTACTTGAGTTCCAGTCGCAAGGAAGCTTTTTTCGAAGTAAGAAAGGATATTACCCAGATTGCGCTGCATGCCTGTGACAGGATGGTGGCGAGTGCAGCTCCCTTTACTCCCATATTGAAAGTGAAGATAAACAGCGGGTCCAGACCGATGTTCAGGATGGCACCAATGAGAACCGAATACATGGCAATAGCAGGACGTCCCTGCGTATTGATGAAGGTGTTCAATCCCACGGAAAGTTCTACGAACAATGTCCCCAGCAGATAAATGGAAAGATAGTCGGTTGCGTAGCCGATAGTACGTTCCGATGCTCCGGTAAAAAGCAGTATCGGCTCCATGAAGATGTAAGTGATGGTGGAAGTCACTAGCGTAAAGAGCAGTAGCAGAATAAATCCGTTACCCAAAATCTTGCCTGCACGCTCGCGGTCACCCTGCCCCAAGGCAATGGCGGCAAGCGGACTTCCTCCGCCTCCTACGATGGCGGAGAAAGAAGATATCAGAATGATGACGGCACCGGTTACTCCGATGCCTGCCAGTGCATCCGTTCCGATACCGGGTATGTGACCGATATAGATACGGTCGACAATGTTATAGAGTAAGTTTACCAACTGTGCGGCGACGGCTGGAAGTGCCATCTTGAATATAAGCGGCAACATGCGGTCGGTTCCGAGTCTCTCTTCGTATGCGTTTCCCATCTTTGCTTTTCTTAAAAATCGTGCAAAGGTAGCGATTTTTTTCGGAACCGATTCACTTGCTCTCGAAAGCTGTGTGCTTTGGGCGGAAAGGCATGTCAGGGCTTACCGTCGGTTTGCTGAGGTTTGATGGTTGGTTTTGTTTTCTTTTTTCCAAGTTTCTTGGCTTTTTCCCATGCGGCCTTGCGTGCCTCATACAGCTCACGCTGCCGTTCCAGATAGTTATCTGCCATGATTGATCCGTATTGATTAATGTGTTAGTTCCAGTTTAATTCGTCCTGCATCCGGCGGAGCGCAGCGTTGTAGTCTTCTACCAGCTCTTTCATTACCTCATCTACCGTTTGCAGACGTTTGATCATCGAAGCAACTTGTCCGATTTCCAGTTCGCCTTCAAACAAATCTCCTTCGAAAATACCCAGCTTGGCACGTCCGCGTCCCAGCAGGGTTCGCAGTTCGTCGACAGAGGCTCCCCGCAGTTCGGCTTCTTCCACGTGCTTGTAGAAATCATTCTTGACCAGTCGGGTAGGAGCAAGCTGTTTCAGCGTCAGGATGGTATCGCCTTCATTCAGGCGCAGACAGCGATCCTTGAACGTAAAGTGTGCGGAACTCTCTTCGGTCAGTGCGAAACGGGTACCAATTTGTACGCCGTCGGCTCCCAATGCTCTTGCTGCCAGGATGGCTTCTCCGCTGGCAATACCTCCGGCAGCAATAAGCGGCAGGGTACAACTTTTCTTTACGGCCGGAATGAGGCACAGGGTAGTCGTTTCTTCTCTTCCGTTATGTCCTCCAGCTTCAAAACCTTCGGCTACGATGGCGTCGACGCCAGCTTCCTCACATTTGGCTGCGAACCGTGTGGAAGAGACCACATGTGCTACGATGATTCCCTTGTCGTGCAGCCATTCAGTCCATGTCTTTGGATTTCCGGCAGAGGTAAAGACAATCTTTACACCTTCGTCGGCAATGATTTGCATCAGCGCATCCATTTCCGGATACATCAGAGGTACGTTTACACCGAAAGGTTTGTCGGTTGCCGCCTTGCACTTGCGGATGTGCTCGCGTAAGGTTTCAGGATGCATGGACCCGGCTCCTAAGAGTCCCAGTCCACCGGCATTGCTCACCGCAGAAGCTAGTCGCCAGCCACTACACCATACCATACCTCCCTGTATAATGGGATATTTAATTCCGAAAAGATGACATATTCTGTTCATAGTCTGTTGCTTTTTTGCAAAGATAGGCTTTTCCCGGATTTTCGCAAAGTTAAATTTCGCAACTTGTTGCCTTGAATACAGGGCGAGGCTGCTGGCTCTCTGTCTCGAAACCGAACCAGTAATTCAGCTTTTCGTTTTCGGTTGCAGGAAGCAGGCAGAGTCTTAAACACTCGTGATAACTGCCGTATACTACGTTCCAGTTGTCGGGAGGAGTGACATGCTTGGTACGTATGCGTGCGGCTGGCTGTTTCTTGAGCGACATTCCGGCTTCTATCCAGGCTAAGGTGGCAGCTGTTTCGTAAGCTGGGTACGACTGTTTGCAGAATTCATATAAAATCACACCGCGGCGCTCCTGACTCATGGGCTGGTCGGCTACTCCGAGTGCGATGAGATGCGCTAAAAAGCGATGCAGGAAATCGGGCTGCTCTACAATCAGGCGGCGCGTGATATCTTGCCAGACAGGTGTATTATAAAAACCGTCGAGCAGGCGCGACAACAGGTGTGCCGTTTGCAGTTCATCGGGAGTAATCGCTTCTGTTTCCAGCACTTCGTAAGGCGGAAAAGGAGAATACTTGATACCTAGTTCGTCGGCACGGCGGCGCATCTCTGTACCCGGCAGCAGTTTCAGCGATTCAAGCTGGATTTCTCCGGCACGATAGGAGGCGAGTGTACGGACATCCTCGAATATCGCCTCTAGCTTGTAGAGCGGAAGTCCGGCAATCAGGTCGGCATGCGTTTCCATATTATTCAGCGAGCAGAGGTATTTCAGCCCCTCCAGGGCATCGGATAATTTACCCATGCGGCGACTGGTTGTAAGCACTTCTTCGCGAAGGCTCTGTATTCCGGCCTCCAGATGGAGCAGTCCCTGAGGCATACGTGCCAGTTCTGCCTTCAACTCATCGGAAAGCAGGGCAGGGTGTATTTCCAGATGAAAGCGAATGTCGGGAAATTCCAGAAACAGATCGAGCAGAGCTTTGGCATGACGGCTGTTGTAATTGAACGTACGATCGAGTACGCGGATATTGCGGATACCGTGGCGATGAATAATTTGAATGCGCTCGCGAATGGTATCAATAGGCAAAGTCCGGACAGGCTTTTCCCCTCCACTGACACAGAAAGCACAAGTATTGAAGCATCCACGTGTCGTTTCCAGTTGCACGAAGGGCTTGCTCCAGTTAAAAAAACGACTTGTTTCGGGAGGAACCAGCCGGTCGAAGTCGAGCACAC
>ENA-ORSS01004260-ORSS01004260.1-human-gut-metagenome-genome-assembly--contig:-NODE-4260-length-10819-cov-6.217020_pt1 | contig 10819 bp, 14 predicted proteins | sample MGYA00241899_ERZ509162 | MGnify/ENA primary metagenome ERZ509162 (study PRJEB26280, sample SAMEA2338641) | human gut metagenome | biome: human gut; feature: human-associated habitat; material: faeces... | reverse complement strand
TTTCAAAATGGCAAACATCAGATCCTGCTTGCGCATGGAAGAAGCGTCTTCAATACCGAGCGCTTCCGCTTCGGTTAATAAATCCTTCGGGGATTTTTGTTTCAAATCGTTTAAATGCATGGAGTGTCCGTGATATGGTTGGAAATTAAAGTTGTCTTCGGGTTAAGAAATTTTGTGCCCGGACGGCACGTAAGACACCTGTTTTTATAATTCATAAAGCGACGCTTGTCAAATAATTGTTGACGGGAAAGTTTTCAACACCCGGTCCGCCCTATCATATTATTTTTAAAAAGGTTTTTGCAGGTTGTATATCCCGGGGCAATCCGTGGATTAAATTTTATTAACAGGTTTATCCGATTTTTAATTTTTTGTTAATAAATTTGTTAACGGAATTTTAATTTGTCGTTAACTTCTTTAACCGCCGCGAGTCAGGCTTGTAAACAAAAAAATTTACAATTTGTTAATAAATCGCCTTATCCAAAGTTTTAAAACACGTTGATAAAAGTTATCAACCTGTTAGTATCTTGCTTTATTAAATTTGAATTGCCGGGATTAACTAGTATAACTAAACGGTGAACCCCGTTTATGCACAGGGGCTGTTAATAAGTTCAGGTTTTTTAAGAAAATGAGACTGATTGCAATTACCGGCTCGATCGGCTGCGGCAAAACCACCATCGCCCGCCTGATCGCCTCTCTTTGGGACGTGAAGGACGGCGCGATCGAGCTTGGCGGCGTCGACCTCCGCTTCCGTGAGCGCCTTCTTGCATTCCATCATCGGGGCGTCGGTCTTTTCACGAAGCGCCTTCACCATCGCGGCAGTAATAACAGCCATTCTTAGAACTCCTTATCGAGTCGGTCGGCCTCTGGCCGAACCTAGAGAAAACGCTCAAATCGGACAGTATGCCAGCGTTTACATAAAAGCCGTAATACCGGAAAAAATGAAAGTAAAACTTATAATTGTTGATATTTTTAAGAATCAATATGAAATTAATTTAAATATTAAAGAGCCAAATGATATTACATTTAATAATAAAAAAATAGGTGGAATTTTAACTCAAACTAAGCTTGTTAATGAAAAAGTTAAATACTTAGTAGTTGGAATTGGAATTAACACTAAAAAAGAAAAATTTACGGATGATATAAAAAATATAGCAACATCCATAAAAAAAGAATTTGGAGTAGATGTTGATACTAAGAGATTTATAGCAGAATTTTGTAATCAATTTGAAAAAGAAATAGAAAAGAGAGGAGTTATTAAAAAAATGAATATTGGATTTTTATTTCCTGGTCAAGGGGCTCAAAGTGTAGGAATGGGAAGAGATATATATGATGAATATGAAGCTGCAAGAAAAATATATAATCAAGTTAAAAATATAACAGGAATAGACATTGCAAAAATATCATTTGAAGGACCAGAAGATATATTAAATGAAACAAAATATACACAACTTGCGATACTTACAGAAAGTTTAGCAATATTAGAAATTTTAAAAGATAATAATATAACAGCTAATATGTCAGCAGGATTGAGTTTGGGTGAATATACAGCACTAATCAATAGTAAAGCACTTATGTTTGAAGAAGGAATAAAAATTGTCCAAAAGCGAGGAGAATATATGCAAAATTTGCTTCCTAGTGGAGAATGGCAAATGGCAGCAATTATGGGTTTAAAGGATAGCGAAGTAGAAGATGTTTGCAAAAAAGTAAAATCAGGATTTGTAGTTCCTGCAAATTATAATTCAGTAGGTCAAGTTGTAATTTCTGGAGAAAAAGAAGCAATTAGCGAAGCAGAAAAAATTGCAAAAGAAATGGGTGCAAAAAAGGTAAGAATTTTAAAAACAGCAGGGCCATTTCATACTGAAAAATTGATAGAAAGTTCAAATGTTTTTAGAAAAGACCTTGAAAATATTACTGTTCATAAGTTTGAAACAAAAGTGATTAAAAATATAGATGGCGAAATTTATAAAGAGACAGACGATATAAAAGATATTTTGGCCCGTCACATTATAAATCCAGTTAAATTTTCAAAAACAATTGAAAATATGCTAAATAATGGAATAGATACGTTTATAGAAATAGGCCCTCGGAAAAACATTATCAGGATTTGTAAAAAGAACGCCAACAAATAAAGAAATAAAAATATTAAATATTGATAATGTTTGTAGTTTGCAAGCAGTGTTAAAGGAATATGGAGGATAAAAAAATGAATAAGCTAGCATTAATTACAGGTGGAACAAGAGGAATTGGAAAGCAAATAGCCTTAACATTTGCAAAAGAGGGATATGATATTGCAATCAATTATAGAACTGAAAATGATGACTTAAAAAATACTAAAAGAGAAATAGAAGCAAATAATGTAAAGTGTTTTGCAGTTCAAGGGGATGTAGCTAAATTTGAGGATTGTGAGAAATTTGTAAAGCAAATTATAGAAGAATTTGGAAACATAGATGTATTAGTAAATAATGCAGGAATTACAAGGGACACATTGCTAATGCGAATGAGAGAAGAAGATTTTAAACAGGTTATAGATACTAATTTAGTAGGCACATTTAATGTGACTAAAAATGTAATTAGTTATATGATGAAAGCAAGAAATGGACGAATAATAAATATATCATCAGTTGTAGGAATATCAGGAAACGCAGGTCAAACAAATTATGCAGCATCAAAAGCAGGAATTATAGGATTTACAAAAAGTTTAGCAAAAGAAGTAGCTTCAAGAAACATTACTGTTAATGCAGTAGCACCAGGATTTATTGAGACACAAATGACAGCTGTATTAAAAGAAGATATTAAAGAAGAAATTGCAAAAAAAATTCCTCTAAAAAGAATGGGGACACCACAAGATGTTGCAAATGTTGTTAAATTTTTGGCATCTAGTGATAGTTCATATATTACAGGTCAAGTAATTCATATTGATGGTGGAATGTTAATGTAAGGAGATATGACAAATGGAAAGAAGAGTAGTTATAACAGGATTAGGAGCAATTACTCCAATAGGAAATAATGTAAATGAAACATGGAAAGGAATAGAAAATAAAGAATGTGGAATTGATAATATTTCACTATTTGATAGTAGTAATTTTAAAACGAGTTTATGTGCGGAAGTGAAAAATTATAATCCTTTAGATTATTTTGACCCAAAACATGCAAAAAGATTAGACAGATCTTCACAATTTGCACTAATAGCAGCAAGAGAAGCAGTAAAAAATAGTGGAATAACTTCAAAAAATACAGATTTTAAAAGAGTAGGTATTTTTGTAAGTACAGGAATTGGTGGATTGACAACAATTCAAAATCAATGTGAAGTTAATTACGAAAAGGGAAATAATAGGGTATCGCCTATGTTTATACCAATGGCAATAACTAATATGCCAGCTGGAAATATTTCAATAGAATTTGGATTTAAAGGTGAATCTATTGCAATTGTTACAGCTTGTAGTTCTTCAACACATTCAATAGGAGAAGGGTATAAAACAATAAAACATGGATATGAAGATGTTGTTGTTGCAGGAGGCACAGAGGCTTCTATATGTCCTGTTGGGATAGCAGGTTTTGAAAATATGAAGGCACTATGTACATCTACAGATAAAAATAGAGCAAGTATTCCATTTGACAAGGAGAGAAGTGGATTTGTTATGGGAGAAGGAAGTGGAATATTAGTATTAGAAGAACTAGAACATGCAAAAAAAAGAAACGCTAAAATATATGCAGAAGTTATTGGATTTGGTTCAACTTCAGATGCTTACCATATAACATCTCCATGCCCTGATGGAGAAGGTGGAGCAAATGCAATGGTAAGAGCGATAAAAGATGCCAAAATAAAACCAGAAGATATAGATTATATAAATGCACATGGAACATCAACACATTTAAATGATTTAACAGAAACAATGGCTATAAAAACAGCATTGGGTGAGTCAAGTAAAAAAATAATGGTAAGTTCTACAAAAGGAAATATAGGGCATTTATTAGGGGCTGCAGGAGCAGTAGAAGCAATTTTCTGCGTGAAAGCAATGGAAAATGGACTAGTACCTCCAACAATAAATCATAAAGAAAAAGATGAAGAATGTGATTTAGACATTGTTCCAAATGAACCAAGAAATGCTAAATTAAATATTGTTATGTCAAATTCACTTGGATTTGGAGGACACAATTCTAGTATTATCCTAAAAAAATGGGAGGAAAAATAGATGGAATATGAAAAAATAAAACAATTAATAGAAGAGATGGGAAATTCAAAATTAACAGAAGTTGATATTGAGTTTCCAGATGGAACTAAAATTAGTATGAAAAAAGATAGGATACAAGAAACTATAGTTCAAGCTGTTCAGGATACTCCAATAATGATACCAAACACTACTATAGAAGTCCAAAAAGAAAAAAAAGGAAATATAATAAAATCACCAATGGTTGGAACTTTCTATTTGAAACCTTCTCCTGCAGCAGAACCTTATATTGAAATTGGAAAAGACGTAAAAAAAGGTGATGTACTTTGCATTATTGAAGCTATGAAATTAATGAATGAGATTGAGGCAGAATACACAGGCAAGGTTACAGAAATTTTAGTAAAAGATGGTGAGGCAGTAGAATATGGAACACCATTACTTAGAATAGAAGGTGAAAATTAATGCTAAATAAAGAAGAAATCAAAAATATTATTCCACAAAGAGATCCATTTTTAATGATTGATGAAGTAGAAGAATATGTACCAGGAGAATCAGCAATAGCATATAAAAATGTAAATGAGCAAGAATGGTATTTTAAAGGTCATTTTCCAGGTAATCCAATTATGCCAGGAGTATTAATTGCAGAAAGCTTAGCACAAACAGGAGCGGTTGCAATTCTTTCAATGGATGAGAATAAAGGAAAAAATGCTTTATTCGGAGGAATTGATAAAATGAAATTTAAAAGAAAAGTTGTACCAGGAGATAGAATAAAATTAGAAGTGAAAATTATAAAAAGAAAAGGGCCAATTGGAGTAGGAGAAGCAATAGCAACAATTGATGAAAAGATTGTTGCTAAAGGTGAATTGACATTTGCTTTAGTTTAGGTTCTATTTAAAATTAAAAGTTGAAAGAGGTAGAAATGAATGAATAAAATATTAATTGCAAATCGTGGTGAAATTGCAGTTCGTATTATAAGAGCATGTAAAGAAATGAATATAAAGACAGTTGCAGTTTATTCTGAAATAGATAAAGATGCTTTGCATACTCGCTTGGCGGATGAGGCTATTTGTATTGGACCAGCTCAAGCTAATAAAAGCTACTTAAATATAAAAAATATTATACAAGCAGCATATATAACAAAAGCAGATAGTATTCATCCAGGTTTTGGCTTTTTATCTGAAAATTCAAAATTTGCTCAAATATGCGAAGAATCAAATATAAAATTTATTGGACCAAAGTCAGAAGTTATTGATTTATTAGGAAATAAATCAAATGCAAAAGAGATGATGAAAAAAGCAGGAGTACCTGTTATACCTGGTTCAGATGGAAGTGTAAAAGGATTAAAAGATGCATTAGAAATAGCAAAAAAAATAGGCTATCCTGTTATGTTAAAGGCTGCAGCAGGGGGGCGGTGGCAAAGGTATCAGAGTTGCAAATACTGCAGAAGAATTGAAAAAAGAATATGAAGTAGTAAAACAAGAGGCAAAGAATTCCTTTAATGATGATGAAATATATATAGAAAAATTTATTGAAAATCCAAGACATGTCGAAATTCAAATAGTAGCAGATGAACATGGAAATATAATTCATTTAGGAGAAAGAGATTGTACCATTCAAAGAAATCATCAAAAAGTAATAGAAGAAACACCATCCACTGCTATTGATGAAAAAACAAGAAATAAAATGGGAAATGCAGCTATAAAAGCAGCTAAAACAGCTGGATATACAAGTCTTGGGACAGTAGAATTTTTAGTAGATAAAGACAACAATTTTTATTTTATGGAAATGAATACAAGAATTCAGGTAGAACATCCAATTACTGAAATGAGAACAGGAATAGATTTAGTAAAAACTCAAATAAAAATTGCAACAGGAGAGGAACTAAAAATAAAACAAAAAGATGTAGAATTCAAAGGACATTCTATAGAATGTAGATTGAATGCTGAAAATCCAAGTAAAAAATTTATGCCATGTCCAGGACTAATAAAAGGTTTACATTTTCCAGGAGGAAATGGAGTACGAATAGATAGTGCAATTTATGAAGGATATACAATTCCATCAAATTATGATTCCATGATTGCAAAGCTTATTACTTTTGGAGTAAATAGAAATGAAGCAATTAGTAAAATGAAAAGAGTCTTAGAAGAACTAGTTGTAGAAGGAATACAAACAAATCAAGATTTTTTATTTGAAATAATTAAAAATCCCAACTTTATTAGAGGAAATTTTGATACTTCATTTATAGAAAAAGAAATATTAAAAAAGGAGAATGGTAAATGATCGTAGACAAAATAAAAAAAAGACAAGTGCCAACAAATCACAAAAATTCTAATATAGATATACCAGTAGGAAAATGGGTAAAATGTGAAAACTGTAAAGAAATACTATACAAAGAAACAATTAGAAATAATTTAAATATTTGTCCTAATTGTGGATATTACTTCAGAATGCATATAGATAGAAGGTTAGAATTAATAATAGATAAAAATACATATAAAAAGTTTGATTTAAATATAGAGACAACAAATCCACTAGAATTAGAAGATTATCCTAAAAAACTTAAAACTTTAAGAGAAAAGACAGGACTAGCTGAAGCAGTAGCATGCCGGAACTGGTAAAATTAAAGGAGAAGATGTTGTTATATGTATTATGGATAGTGGTTTCTTAATGGGAAGTATGGGAAGTGTTGTAGGCGAAAAAATAACATATTCCATTGAGCAAGCAGTAGAAAAAAGATTACCACTTATTATATTTTCTGTTTCAGGTGGAGCTAGAATGCAAGAAGGAATTATATCTTTAATGCAAATGGCTAAAACTACAGCAGCACTTACAAAATTAGATGAAGCAGGGTTATTATATATATCTGTTCTAACAGATCCAACATATGGAGGGGTTACAGCTTCATTTGCAAGTCTGGGAGACATTGTTTTGGCAGAACCACATGCCATGATAGGATTTGCGGGTCAAAGAGTAATAAAACAAACAATAGGAGAAGAATTGCCAGAAGGTTTTCAAACAGCTGAATTTCTATTAGAACATGGTTTTATAGATAAGATAGTTGAAAGAAAAGATTTAAAAGATACTATTTATAAATTAATTATGTTTCATAAAGGAGGCGAAATTTAATGGCAAATACGAGATTATCAGCTTGGGAAAAAGTGGAAATAGCAAGAGATCCCAAAAGGAAGACTTCACTTGACTATATAGAAGAGATATTTGATGATTTCATAGAATTACATGGAGATAGAAACTCTAAAGATGATAAAGCTATAGTATGCGGATTAGCCAAAATAGGAAAACAAAATTTTACAATTATAGCAGAGCAAAAAGGAAGGACAACAAAAGAAAATATAGAAAGAAATTTTGGAATGCCAAATCCTGAAAGTTATAGAAAAGCGATAAGATTTATGAAACAGGCTGAAAAATTTGAAAGACCAGTAATTACTTTTATTGACACCAAAGGAGCATATCCAGGAATAGAAGCAGAAGAAAAAGGACAAGGAGAAGCTATTGCTAAATCCATGTTTGAAATGGCAAAGCTCAAAGTACCAATTATATCAATTGTAGTTGGAGAAGGTTCAAGCGGAGGAGCTTTAGCAATTGGAGTTGCAAATAAGGTATTTATGTTAGAAAATGCCATTTATTCAATTCTTTCACCAGAAGGCTATAGTAGTATTTTATGGAAAGATGCATCTAGGTTTAAAGAAGCTGCAGAAAAAATGAAATTAACAGCAAAAGACTTATCTGAACTTAAAGTAATAGATAAAATTATAAGAGAACCAAAAGAATATAATGAGAAAAATTTTAAAAAAGTTGCAAATAGTTTAAAAAACGAAATACAAAAAGAAATAGAACAAATGAAGTATCTAAACGGAAATCAAATTGTAGAAAATAGATATATGAAATTTAGAAATATTGGTGAATTTAAGGAGGTATAAAATGTTATTAAAAGATAAGAAAATATTAATAATGGGAATTAGAAACAAGTGGAGTATTGCTTATGGAATTGCAAAATCAGCTTATGAAAATGGAGCAAAATTAATTTTTACTTATATGGGAGAAGATAATAAAGGAAAAATAGAAGATCTAATTAGTGAATTTAAGGGTAGTAAAGCTTATGTATTAAATGATGCATCAGAAGACGAAATAGTTAAAGATGTATTTACGAAAATAAAAGTAGAAAATGGCAAATTAGATGGAATTGTACATGCAATTGCACATGCGAATACTGAAGATCTAAGAAATGATTTTATTCTTACAAGTAAAGAAGGATATTCTCACGCAGTTGACGTTAGTAGTTATTCTTTCGTATTAGTTGCAAGAATGGCTAGAGAACTAGATATGCTAAATGAAAATGCAACTTTAGTCACTTTAACATATCACGGCTCTACTAAAGTTTTAGAAGGTTATAATATCATGGGAGTAGCAAAAGCTGCACTTGAAGCAAGTGTTAGATATTTAGCAGAAAATTTAGGAAAAGACGGAATAAGAGTAAATGCAATATCAGCAGGTCCAATAAAAACATTATCAGCAAAAGGCATAAAAGATTTTAATTCTATATTGACTATTGTAGAAGAAAAAGCACCTTTACATAAAAATGTAACTACAGAGCAAGTGGGAAATGTAGCAACATTTTTATTAAGCAATATGTCGGATGCGATAACGGGACAAATTATATATGCTGATAGTGGCTATAATATTATGGGAGTTTAATAAAAAAGTGTAGTAAGGAGAGGATGATGAATGTTAGAAGGAAAAGTAGCAGTTATAACAGGAGGTACTAGAAGAATAGGATTTGCAAGAAGTTAAAAAAATAAAATAAAGAAATCAAGGAGGAAATTATTATGTCAGAAAAAGAAATTTTTCAAAAATTAAAAACTATAGTAGTAGATCAATTAGGAGTAAATGAAGAAAATGTAACAATGGAGGCAACTTTTGTTGATGATTTAGCAGCAGATTCTTTAGACATTGTTGAATTAGTAATGACTATAGAGGAAGAATTTGATTTAGAAATTCCTGATAGTGATGCTGAAAGAATTGTTACAATAGGTGATGTTGTTAAATATATAGAAGAACACAAATAATACAAAGAGAAATCTTTATAATATATTGCATAATTTTAAATAAAAGTGATATACTTTTTTCAGTTAAATATTTTATTAAACGATTGGAGAATAAACAATGGATAATAGAAATGAAAAACTTGCACACAATCTTATATATAATTCTATTTCTCTAAATGAAAATGAAAATATATTAGTAGAGGTAATTGGAGAAGATGGCTTAGAGCTTGCAAATGAAATTATAAAACAAGCTAAAATAATAAACGCAAAGCCACATCTAAATATAATAAATTACGAAGATTTAAGGAATTTTTTAATAAAAGCAACTAAGGAAGATATAATTGAGTATGGAAAAAAAGATTATGAAATAATGAAAAAAATGCAAGCATATATAGGAATAAGTGCACCAACATCCGATAAATCTTTAAAAGATGTATCTCAAGAAAAATTAGAATTATATAACAAATATTATACTGCTTTGGTACATTTAGAACAAAGAGTTAAACATACAAGATGGTGTATTTTAAGATATCCAAACGAATATTTTGCAAAAAAAAGTAATATGACACTAAATGAATTTAAAGACTTTTATTACAATGTTTGTAATGTAGATTATAATAAAATGAAGATTGCAATGGAACCTTTGAAAGAATTAATGAATAAAACTGACAAAGTGCATATTGTAGCACCTGGAACTGATTTAACATTTAGTATAAATGGAATTCCTGCAGAAAAATATTATGGAACATTTAATATACCAGATGGTGAAGTTGCAACATGTCCAGTAAAAAATAGCGTTAATGGTTACATTACTTATAATACTAAAACAAAATATAATGATATTGTATTTGAAGACATAAGGTTCGATTTTGTAGATGGGAAAATTATAAAAGCAACAGCTAAGGAAAACTCTAAAGAACTAAATGAAATTCTTGATACAGACGATGGTGCTAGATATATTGGAGAATTTGCATTTGGACTAAACCCATATATTAATAATACAATGTGTGATACCTTATTTGATGAAAAAATAAATGGAAGTTTTCATTTAACTCCAGGAATGGCACTAGAAGAAAGTGATAACGGAAATAGATCAGCAATTCATTGGGATATAGTTAAAATTCTTAGAAAAGAATCTGGTGGTGGAGAAATTTATTTTGATGATATACTAGTAATGAAAGATGGAAAATTTATATTAGAAGAGCTCAAAAAATTAAACGCTGAAAATTTAAAATAAACACTGAAACAGAGTTTTATGATAGCAAGGAATTACAAGATTTTGTAGGTAGGACCATATATGTATGGTTTTATATTTTGTTCCTACTCCTTTTTGCACAAAACTTTGATGCCGCGACAGTTTTAAATAAAAATAATCAATTATTTTGTCATGAAGTATAGACAAAGGTTTGTTCTCATTATAAAATATGTACAATAATTCAAAAATGCAAAAAGTTATAATATATAAATACCAACAAATATACTAAGAATTAAATTTTATATAATAAAGGATGTGTTCTTATGGACGAAAAAAGAATGAAATTATTTTATTTGAAAACCAAGGAGTAAAATTAGAAGTAAACTTAAAAG
>ENA-ORSS01004258-ORSS01004258.1-human-gut-metagenome-genome-assembly--contig:-NODE-4258-length-10821-cov-2.729054_pt1 | contig 10821 bp, 9 predicted proteins | sample MGYA00241899_ERZ509162 | MGnify/ENA primary metagenome ERZ509162 (study PRJEB26280, sample SAMEA2338641) | human gut metagenome | biome: human gut; feature: human-associated habitat; material: faeces... | reverse complement strand
CGGGTATCTGAACTGTTTTACAAAAAGAACAGTATTTTCGTCTTTGAATGCCAGGATTACGACCCCGCCGGAGTGATGAACAACTTCGCGGAAAGATTTTCTGCCCGTAGAAAGCTCTATCTCGTCATTACATACTGTAATTATCCTGCCGTTATAAACACATTCAGAGCTTAATGTCTTTTCTTCAAAATTCATACTAACCCTCTATGATATATTTTAGCATAAACATTTTCAAAGACTGTCCGAAAAAATTTTGCGATAAAAACGAGAGCTGAATTTTTGAGCGGCGTATTAGACAGTACAGCTATGAACGGCACGCGAATGCGGGGTGAAAGCAGTGAAGATCAGCTTCTGGCTGATGATATTTGATTATTAATAATATTTCCGGTATAATTATTTTGAGGGTAAGTTCCTACGCCTCTCCGGCACACGCAAATTACGAGGAAGCAAAGCCGAAAGGAGGTGGTAATATGAATAGAAAGATAATTAAAAGCGCGCTAGTAGTGCTAGACACGCTTTTAAAAATAATTATCATTTATTTATAGGGAACGAAGAACGGGCTAGAAGGTAAGGACTTTTAGTCCGTTTCCCTATATTTTTATTATATCGTAATTTTAAAATATTTCAACCTTTTAAAATCTAAAATAAATAAAAGGATTATATGTTGATGCAGCAATTGCAGCTGTGGAGAGTATAAACAGGATTATAAGCCAGATATTTACAATACTTCTTAGAATTTTGCGTTCCTGTTTAATCTCAAGGATTTTTGAGAATACCGGCATAGCGCAGATTACTGCGATTATAAATGTCAAAATTTCAACAGTATCGCCATAGTAGCTTATACCGTAGGCAATATCATGAACTTTTACCAGTCCAAACATATTTTTAAGATAAATAGCTGCATAGTGCATATTATCCGCTCTAAACATTACCCAGCCGAGTACGAAAATAAAGATTGTATATATATGTTTTAGGAAATTTATAAAAGGTTTATCTGTTTCTTTATGCCAGCCTGTCATTTTTTCCAGAATTATAAAAAAGCCGTTCCACAGCCCCCAGAATATAAAATTCCAGCTTGCACCATGCCACAAACCTGTTAAAAAGAAAACAACTGCAAGGTTTATATATGTACGGTTCGGGCTAATTTTATTTCCTCCAAGAGGAATGTAGACATACTGCCTGAACCAGGTTGAAAGAGATATATGCCACCTTCTCCAGAATTCTGTTATTGATTTTGAGATATAAGGATAATTGAAGTTTTCCATAAATCTAAATCCGAAAATCAAACCCAGACCGATTGCCATATCAGAATATCCCGAAAAATCATAAAAGAGCTGAAGACTGTATGCAAAGCTCCCAATCCAGGCGATAAGCGGAGTGAATGTATCCGGCGCCTGAACAAAAATTTTGTCGGCAATTGCACCCATAGTATTTGCTATAAGCATTTTTTTTGCCAGTCCGATTATGAAGCGCTTTACACCAATATCAACTTTTTCAAAATTTACTTCTCTTGAATCAATTTGTTCTGCAACATCGTGGTATTTTACGATAGGACCTGCAATAAGCTGCGGGAAAAGACAAATATATAAAGCCATTTTATAAATATCTTTCTGAGCTTTGCATTCACCTCTGTAAACATCAATTAGATATGACATTGCCTGAAATGTGTAGAATGAAATTCCTATTGGCATTACCACTTTTATAAAGTCGATATTTGTATGCAAAAGAGCATTAATATTTCCCAGGATAAAGTTAAAATACTTGAAATATATTAAAAATCCGAGGTTTGCTGCAATTGTTAAGGTGAGTGTAAGCTTTTTTTTCAAAGGATATTTTTCTATCAGCAGCGCGCCGAGATAATTAACCATTATAGTGACAATCATAATGGCAAGGTATCTTGGTTCTCCCCAGGCATAAAAAATTATACTCGCAATTAGAAGAATAGGATTATGGAGTTCTTTTCTTGTAATCAAATACAAAAAGCATACTGCCGGTAAAAATACATATATAAAACTAATTGAACTAAATAACATTATTCTCCCCCGCCAAATAATTCACTAAATGCTTTTATCCCGTTGCTTTGTATGACTATAATCATAATATCCGGCTTAAATTCCAATATTTCCTTTTCCCATCGTGAAAGTTTAAATTTTCTTTCCATTATTTTTCTTTTTTTGGTGTAAATAAAAGAATACCTCAGAAACATAAATAGTTTCTCAGAGAAAGATGTTCCAATCATATAGACCTTTTTATTATTTCCAAATGGGAAGTATGCTTCTGAATCAGTTGTTATACCATTGTTATCTTTTAATAAATATTGATGTTGTTTATGCATATATGTTAGATATTCAGGCGACTTCGGTGATATATTTATGTTTAGAATTTCATATTCAATACCTTTAGAAAACATTTCAGCAGGGTTGTCTTCTTTACCTAACTGTTTTTTTGTTATTATGTAATCACTTTCATCAGGAAGTTTAATCTCTTTGAAGTCATTGTGGATATTTTGCATAAGGTCTTTATATGTTATAAATGCTCCGTACTCAGACCAGTGGCTGTCACCCTGAGTATAGGTATAATCTTTTTTAGATGCAGTTCTGAGGCTTTTAAGAGGATAGTAGATTATATTATGTGAAACCTTTTTATTAACATTTTTTTCAAGAATATCTATATTACTTGGTTTCGTTATATGAGGGTAAATTTCATTGTAATAAACCTCTCCTTTTACAGGCGGAATAAGAACATATAATTTTATATTATGCTTGTCGCAGAAATTTTTAAGTTCTAATATATTTTTTTCATAATCAGATAATTCTTTTTCTGAATATGAAGGATTTATCCAGCCCTTTGTAAACGCCCATCCTGTTTTTTTATTGTAGAAACGGTCGTTTTGCTCATATATGTAATATGTGAGCATAAAATGTAATTTATTATATAATCTGGTTAATGTACTTCTTCCCAGAAATCTGTCTGAAATCCAGTTATTAAAATCTTGTCCGAAATTGTAATTTATTCCGCTTTTATTGATAAAAGGAACATAAGGTGAAAGTGTCCTGTTTTCGGCTTTGCTTATTATATCATCATTGATTTTCAGGCATGGCAGAGTCAGAAGTATAAAAAATGCGGTTAAAAATATAATTTCTATTCGGGATTGATTTTTCAGGTTTTTAAAATCTGCAAGATAAGATGTTAGCTTGTAAGTTAAAAGATAACTCAAAATAAGAATAATCGTTAATATTCTTATATCAAATATTATTTTAGGTATTATAGTAAGTCTTTCTTTTGAAAATATCTGTGCAATTTCTTTTAATTCTGATATAAAAATAGAATTTTCGTTAATTTTAACATTAGAAGAGTTTGTGTAAAATTTGGTTAAATCAAGCAAATGTCCGTTAACCTTTATATTGCTTAATACAAGCCCCCCCCCCTCACCGGGAATTCTTGACTGGCAATGATTTGAAACCTTTTGGGATGTTTCGCTTTATAAACAGGTATTGTAATTTCAGATATGTTATCTAAATTAACTTCGATCTTTGCTTTATTATTTCTTGAAAATAGCTCATCATCTTTTTTATTTAATACAATTTCAAAAGAAGTAAGCCCTGTTCCTTCTGCGTTAAATGTTACATTTACAGGTTCTCTGAAAAGCCACAGCTGGGAAGTTAATCCAACAATTGTTCCTGTAATAATAATACTAAGGATAACTCTTTTTTTCATACAAAAATTTTAATATGCTAAATAAGCACAGTCAACTAAAGAGAACGGATTATAGATTTGATGTTTTCATCGGTAATTTTTACCAGTGCTACGGTTTTGGCTGTATCGTCAAGTGCGTTTAAGCGTTTAAGAGTTTCTGCCGTTTTCAGTATGATTGTCTGGTTGCTGCATTTCAAAAGTTCTCTTATTGCAAGAACATCATCTGCAAAATCCAATGCTGTATATACAAACGGGCTTATCTCATTTAATTCATTATTTACAAGTTTTGTCAGTTGTTTTTTATTTATGCCCGAAACAAGTTTTTTTATATTATGGATTTCGTTTTTTGTTTCCTTGTCTTCATCAAACAAATATTCATCATTTTCTGTAAGTGTTTCAAACTTTTCATAAGCATTAAGAAGAACGGCCGCTATTTTGCTGTCCGGTTCTGCTGCTAAAAGGTTTTCAAACACTTCTTTCAATTCAAAATCCAGCACAAGTGCCGGACTTAAAATTTCGCCAAGTCCGTTTATAATATAATCAATTGTTAACAGCGCATCTTCGTAATAACTGTTTAAAAGTTCAAACAGATCTTCAAGATAAGGAATTTCTCCGGCAATATTTTCAGCCATTGAAGAGGTTTTCATAGCTTTAAAAATACTGCTTACAGCATTTTTATTTCCATACATAACAAGGAATTTTACTGCGGAAAGTTTTTCAAAGTCATCTTCTGCTTTGAGTTTTTCAAGTGCATTGTTATATGAAATTTCATCCTGAAACATCCCGAGAGTTGCCGCGCAGTTTGCATTCAGGCTGTCATCATCAGAATAAGCATTTTCCCGCAGGCAGTCAAGCGCAAGAGGATCCTGAATATATGAGAAATATTTTGCACAGTAAGTTTTTTGTGCATTCGTGCCGTTTTCAAATATTTCAAGGATTTCATCTGTCAAATCTTCATCTGCATATTTTGCAAGTACTGAAATTATTACTTCATCATAATATGGAGAGTAATATTCAAAAAATTGCAGAAGATTTTTGTAATTTCCTTCATTACAGGCATTATAAATCCGCTGTGCAACGTTTTGCTTAATAAAATCAAACAAAAAATTGTCTTTATTCACAAGCTCCTTAAACAGCTCAACATCAGCATTATTTATCAAGTGAGCGGCAGCCTGTTCGTAATCACTTTTATTTTTACCTGTAAGTTTTTTAATTAAATCTTCACTCATAACTAGTCAAGATAGAAAACAGTAATAACTTTATGACCTTCTTCAGCATACTGAACAGCATTATGAAGCGTTTTACTGGTATGTGAAAGGAAACAGATTAACTGGTTACAGTCATCAATAATTTCTCTGTTACATACTCTTGAAGCATCAGCTAAAGTCATCATAGCTCTATCTGCGTGTTCAATAATATTAGGAACTCCAATAAGCTGGTTTTGAACATCTGACGGCTGCTGTCCGATAGTTTGCGGTAAGATAACCTTCAATTTATCAGGATTAGCTTTCATTGCTCCTCTGATAGCAGCTGCATTTGTTCCGGATGATCCGCCTGATGTAATGATGGTATTTCCCTGCATAACAAGAGCGGTAGTGAGTGTTTCAATCATCTGCTGGTGTGTAATAGGAAGATTACGGCTTCCGATAATAGCAATTTTTTTAGCCGATTGTCTGATAGTGGCGAGTTCCTGTGCCAATTCATCAACTGTATGCGGTGAATCTGCACTTACTGTATCTAAATCATCCATTGGAACTACAATTGAAGGTTGTTCACTTTTTTTATCATCATCAGCACTCATTATAATATCGGTTTCAAAATCTGCCATTATTTCCTACTTTCTGAATAAATCCTAATAATTGAAATAAAAATTTTTTTCGATTATGCTGATTATAACATAAAATTTTAATTTTGGGAATAGGGATATGGAAAATATATTGGAGAATCTTAACAGAGAGCAGAAAGAAGCTGTTCAAACTACCGCAGGACCGTTGTTAATACTGGCAGGAGCAGGCAGCGGCAAGACGAAAGTACTAACATCGCGTATAGCTTATCTTATACAAAATGGTGTAAGACCGAGAAATATTCTGGCGGTTACATTTACGAATAAAGCTGCAAAAGAGATGAAAGAGCGTCTTGGCAATATTCTTGGCGAAAGCACAGTAAAATATATGTGGGTGGGTACATTCCATGGTATTTGCGGCAGAATTTTACGTGAAAATATTGACCGCTACAGCTTCCAGTCAGGCAAAAAGCTTGATAAAAACTTCACAATATATGATGACAATGATACAAACGCTGTTATCAAACAGGCGGTTAAAAAATTGAACCTCGATGATAAAATTTACCAGCCAAAGCTTGTAAAATCAATTATATCAAATGCAAAGAACAAAATGCAGGATGCGTATACGTTTGCAACATTTGCAAGAGATTTTAAATCTCAGAAAATAGCTTCAATATTTGAGGAATACGAAAACACACTCAATAATAACAATGCAATTGACTTTGACGATATGCTTATGCTTACAGTGAAACTTCTTGAGCAAAACCCTGAAGTCAGACAGGAATATTACGATCGTTTCCAGCATATTCTGGTTGATGAGTATCAAGATACAAACCTTGCGCAGTATAAGCTTGTTAATATGCTCTACACCAATGCCCAGGCAGAAATCCCTCCTGAACGCTCGCTTTGTGTTGTAGGTGATGTTGACCAGTCAATTTACAGCTGGAGAGGTGCAGACTATACAATAATTATGAACTTCCAAAAAGATTTTAAGAATACCAAACTTATTAAACTCGAACAGAACTACCGTTCAACAGCGAATATTCTTAATGTTGCGAATGCAATTATTGAAAACAATACAGAGCGTGTGGATAAGGTATTGTATTCTAATAAGGGAGAGGGAGAGCTTATAGACTACTTTGAAGCACAGGATGAATCCGATGAGGCAAACTTTATTGCAAGCAAAATCAAACAGGACAGCGGCGGTAATTATAATCAATATGCAATTCTTTATCGTACAAATTCACAGTCCAGAGCCCTGGAAGAAGCTTGTATGGCAGCCGGTATTCCATATAGAATTTATGGCGGATTGAAGTTCTATGACCGTAAAGAAATTAAGGATATAATTGCTTACCTGAAATTAATATACAACCCTGATGATTCACAGAGCTTCCGCAGAATAGTAAATGTTCCAAAACGTTCAATAGGTGATACAACAGTAAAAAGATTACAGGAATTTGCTGATAAAGAGGATATTTCACTCTTTGCGGCAGCCCGGAGAATACAAGAGGATAATGAAATTCCTCCGAGAACCCGCTCTAAGATTACTGATTTTGTGAACCTTATTACAAAATTTAAAGAGGCTGTGAAAAATTATAATCTAAGAGAATTTGTAACGCTCGTAATAGAAAAATCCGGCTATCTTGCAGAACTTCAGCTTCAAAATACACCGGAAAGCGAAGCTGATATTGAAAACTTGCAGGAATTTGTAAACGTTGCTGAAGAATTTGTGCCGGAAGATGATAATAATATTTTAGGCGAGTTTTTAACACAAATTTCACTTGTATCGGATATAGATAATATGGATAATATTGCCAATAATGTTACCCTAATGACACTTCATGCCGCAAAAGGTCTTGAATTTCCTGTAGTATTTCTTGCCGGTATGGATGAAGGAGTATTCCCGCACCAGCGGACATTTAATGTCCCGTCAGAAATGGAAGAAGAACGCCGGCTTATGTATGTAGGTGTGACAAGAGCTGAGGAAAAACTCTATCTTACATCTGCAAAAAGACGCCAGATGTGGGGTGAATTTAAATACTATAACCCGTCAAGATTTATAGAAGAAATTCCGCGCCAGTTGATGAATATGACTTCATTTGAAGGAAGCATCTCAGACGGTTCGACATTTAGAAATGCTGTTTCAAAAGCAAAAACCGGCAAATCAGATTTTTCATATTCGGCAGCGCAGAGTGACAGCTATGGTTACATAAAGCCTTCAACCGGCTTTGGAAAAGGGTTTGTAGCTCCGACAAAAGGCTTGGCTAACAATACTTCTCCTAAAAAGCCTTCATACGGCTATGAACAGCCTAAACGTACCCCTCAGCGTACAATTCTGATAAAATCGCAGGCAAACAAACAGCGTGATGAAGAGAAAGTGAAAGAGTTTTTCAAAGACAACGCAATAAAACGTATGCTGGAAGAGAAAAAGCAAAAAGAACGCCAGCAAATGCAGGAAGCAGAGGAACGTCAGAAAGCTCTTGATGCCCAAACATCAGTTGAATACATTTTCAGCGTAGGCGAAAGGGTATTCCATGATAAACTGGGAATCGGACATATTACAGATGTTATTAAAGTCGGCGACAGCATGATGTATACAATTGACTTTGGCAAACAGGGTAAAAAAGCCATGGATGCCGCTTATGCCAAGCTGAAAAAGTTCTAGCGCTGAATGTCCGGGGAGTGCTTCAATACACGTTTTGGTGTTTTGAATTCACTTATGACTATGCTAAAACTGTATAAGCTTTTATAATTGACAGTTTTTTAGACAATATAATATAATAATTAAAGGCAGTTTGTTAAGGTACAAGCCCGCTTGAATAAAAACAAGCCATTGTTAAAAAAACAATGTTGAAGGTAATACTGTTTACACGCTGAATAATAGCAAAGTGTGTCTATCTGAAAATTTTATTTATATTTTCAGATTTACAAAGTGAAGCCGAGTTTGCGCTATGGTAAAAACAATAAGTTTGAACAACATTCTTTAAATAATCAATTTGTTTGTTATTCAAATCAATTAAATACATTGGAGAATACACTTCATAGTTATTTATCCCGTAAGAAGTATGCGAATGCGGCAAAACTACATCACGCTTTAATTCTCTTGTTTGGTAAAAGTTCTGTTTATCCTTATTAAGAAGATTTATAAATTCCTTATCGGAACCAAAAGCTTGATTAATATTTTTGTATATATTTTCAAGCTGCTTTTCACTTTTAACGAAATCTTTTCTTACTTCAACAATAATATCAGCTTGTGTATTTAACTGCGCTGTTTCAGACTTTGCAAGACAAGGAGAGCTTAATAACATAGTTGAAATAAGTAATATAAAAATTTTTCTTACCATTATTTCATCCTAAATATTTATAATAAAATTGCCACAATATCATTCAGTGAGTTATTCAGTAACTTTCATATTGTATCTATTACAAACTGCCTTGTATTAGCTAATATAGGAGTATTTAAATGGCTTATCCGAAAAGATTTTTAGACTTGATGAATTTTATGTTTGGACATGAAGGTATGGAATTTACAAATGACCCGACAGACTTAGGCGGCCCGACAAAAATGGGCGTATCTATTGACGCAGTAAAGGATTACTACAGAACACGCCCGCAGTTAGGCGTGAATTGGCAAAATATAACTGCTAATGATGTCAGAAACTTAACGCAAGACCAAGCTATGAAAATTTATTATGAAGATTATTACTTGCGTTCAGGAGCAGATAAATATAAAGATATACGAGATTCGTATTTATTATTTGATACAGCAGTTCAAAACGGAGCATATACAGCACAACAATGGTATAAAAATAATGGTAATAATTTTTATGATGTTTTAGACGGAAGAAGAAAATTCTACGATAACAGAATATTACAAAATCCTTCTCAAATAAAATATATTGAGGGCTGGAAAAACAGATTAAATGACATTGAAAAGAATGCTAATAAATTACTTGAAAATCCTGATTACAAGCCGAAATATCAAGATAGTATCACGCCGTTTGATGAAGGTTATTCAGGAGTATTAAAGCCTGTTACAGAAAATTTAACTCCTGAACAGCGGGAAAGTAAGCGAAATAAGTATTTATACATGCTGAATAATAAAGGAATGCCTACAGGTTTAGCTGCTTCTCTTGACACACAGTTAAACAGAGCATTTACACGAGAGGAAATCGGAAGAATGTCGCCTGAAGAATTTCAGTTTATGGAGCATAAAATAAATAATGACTTAGTAAACGGGTTAATAAATAATAAATTAAGTATTAAAGATTATATAAATAACTTAGCACCGGAAGCAACAATTTTCACAAAAGAATTGCTTCAAAATCTATCTAATGAGGACTTGAATAATAATCTTTCAACACTTACAAATCAACAGCAAAAAATTGGAATACCATACGAACAAGAACTTGTAAATGCACTTTCAGGCTCAACAGGTGATGTTTACGTAAAATCATATACCAGAGCAGACGGAACTAAAGTGAATGCTTATACTAGGTCAAGACCTTCATATTAGCACTAAAAAAGCCCTGATATACTTCAGGGCTTTTTTATTATTTACAAAATAAATTTTTCTCATCAATGCGTCTGTTTTTCAAACCTTCAGAAACAATCATTTTCTTAGTTTTAGGATCCTGAACATACACCCACCGACTAAATTCTGAAGCGGCACCAAGATAATCCTTAGAATTGAACTTACGCCTTAATGTTGAGCTTACAAAAGCATTTTCACCATTATTAAACGTAAAACTAATCAGAGCGTCAAACTGATTTTGTGTCAAAGATATTATTCAAGATTATTAATCTAAAGTATTATAAAAATTTTTACAATAACTCCGTTAAAATGCGGTACAGTTAAATATAAAACTATCTAATAGTTATTATTTAGATATAGTGAATTGTTCAACAACATTAAATAGAATTTCTATTTGTTCATCAGATAATTCTTTACGCATTTTTTCAGAGATTCCAAGTATAAATTTTTCAGTTTTATTGGTTCTTTTCCGGTTACTAAAACTAAATAAGTCAGAAGGAGTTATATTTAATAAATTAATTAAAGCAGCTAATTTTGAAGGTATTGGGAAGGATATACCTCTTTCCAATGCACTTATTGCAGAAGGTGAAGTATTTAGCAATTCTGCAAACTGTTCCTGAGAATAATTGTTTAATTCTCTGTATGCCTTTACTCTTGCACCTAAATCTTTTTTTAATTGTTTTTCTGTGTATTCTTTCATATAAATATGTTAGTGTTTATATGCAAAATTACAAGTAAAACGAACAGTCAATTTAAACAAGAAATTAACAATTATTTAGCTAGTTTAACCATAAAAGTCATTATAACA
>ENA-ORSS01004257-ORSS01004257.1-human-gut-metagenome-genome-assembly--contig:-NODE-4257-length-10826-cov-7.348807_pt1 | contig 10826 bp, 10 predicted proteins | sample MGYA00241899_ERZ509162 | MGnify/ENA primary metagenome ERZ509162 (study PRJEB26280, sample SAMEA2338641) | human gut metagenome | biome: human gut; feature: human-associated habitat; material: faeces... | reverse complement strand
GGGCATCGTGTGGGGAATCAGCGTGACCCTGCCGGTCAGCTGTTCGCCGGGAGCGATGGCGGGCGGACGCCGCCGCTGACCGTGCTGAGGTCGTATTCCCCGGCCCTGATGCCGGGTCCTATGATCTCGCCGCTCGTGGTGGTGACGCTCAGATCGCTGGTCTGCCCGCCGTGCAGCTCCACGTCGGCGGAGACGGTCTCGACGGTGACCGCGTCCAGCGTCCGCGTCTTCGGCAGGAAGACGGTCAGGGTCTTCTTCGGCAGGTCCATGGAGCCGAAGGTCCGCGAGCGGCAGGGCTGGATGACGAGCTTGCCATCCTCCACGGCGTAGCGCAGGCGGTAGTCGTCCACGTCGCCGGTGTAGTCCTCCTGGAAGGTCACGCCGTCGGTCTCCGACTCGACGAGATAGACACTGCCGGACAGCCAGTGGATCTCGATCTCGTCGATGTCCGCCATGACCTGCTCGCTGCCGAAGCCGCTGCGGCCGAGGGTCTCATAGGCCCCCGCGTGGTCATAAATATAGCGCTCGCCGGTGCGTAGGACCGTGAAGGCCGCCGTGCCCGCGAAGTTCAGCACCAGAACTGCCAGCAGCACCACCGCCGCGCAGATCAGCGCGATGGCCCAGCCAGGGAATTTCTTCTTTTTTGCAGGTGCGGCCGGAGCCGCATACGGCGCAGCGGGCGGGGCGGGAAAATCCCGCGCGGACTTCGGTGCTTCCGCTTGTTTTTCTGCCGGTTTATGCTCGTAGAGCTCCGACACGTCGCCGATACCGGCGACGGCCTCGTCATACGCCTCCTGCTCCGGCTTGCCGGAGGCGACCAGATCGTCATAGCGGTCGAGCGTATGCTGCAGGATCTCCTGCCGGACCTCCGCGTTGCGGATGGTCAGCGCAGCGTCGGCGAAAAGGCCGTTGACGTAGGCCTGGATCTGTTCTCTCATGCTTCTTCCTCCAATAATGCGTGCAGGATGCGCACGGTATCGGCCCATTCCGCCCGTGCCTGCCGGTAGGCTTCCCGGCCCTGCTGCGTGATCTTATAATATTTCCTTCTCGCACCGACGGCTTCGTCGCCCCAGTAGGAGACGATCAGCCCGCTGTCCTCCAGCCGCCGGAAGGCGGTGTAGAGCGTGGCCTCCTTCAGCACGAAGGCGCCGCCGGAGAGGCTCTCGATCGTTTTGTTGATCTCGTAGCCGTAGCTGTCGCGGCGCATCAGCTGCGCCAGGATCACCGCGTCCGTATGGCCGCGGAGCACATCTGCCCGGATCGTCACGTGTCCACCTCCGTTTCGTGGAGCCAGTATAGCACGAGATACCTCGCCTGTCAAGGTATCTCCGTATATTAAACCCGGTGACACATGATAAAATTTCATGCACTTCATTCAAAATCTGCACTTGTCATCTTCCGGCGCATGTGCTATACTCCATTCCAGAAACCAACGGAAGAAGGACAGAGCCATGCGCATCGTCATCAAGATCGGCACCTCCACCATCACCCACCCCACGGGGCGGCTCAACATCCGGCAGATGGAGGCGCTGTGCAAGGTACTCAGCGATCTCAAGAACGCGGGCAACGAAGTGATCCTCGTCTCCTCGGGCGCCATCGGCATGGGCGTAGGCAAGCTGCGCCTCGGCAAAAAGCCGGTGGACGTGCCGACCAAGCAGGCCTCGGCCGCCGTGGGCCAGTGCGAGCTTATGTACACCTACGACAAGCTGTTCTCGGAATACCGCCACACCGTCGCGCAGATCCTGCTGACGGCGGACGATATCGCCGACCCCGCGCGGCACGAAAACTTCCAGAACACCATCCAGCGCCTGCTGGAGCTGGACGCGATCCCGATCATCAATGAGAACGACACCGTCTCGGTCGCGGAATTCGGCATCGGCGACAACGATACGCTCTCGGCCATCGTGGCCACGAGCGTCCGGGCGGATCTGCTGGTCCTGCTCTCGGACATCGACGGGCTCTATACCGCTGACCCGCACAAAAATCCAGACGCGCAGCGCATCGACGTCGTGCCGGAGATCACAGACGACATCCTCCGCCTGGCCGAGGGCAAGGGCTCCGAGCTCGGGACCGGCGGGATGAAGACGAAGCTCTCCGCCGCACAGATCGTCACGAAGGCGGGCACGGATATGATCATCGCCAACGGGGCGGATGTGGAGCAGCTGTACGCACTGCTCGACGGCCGCGCCATCGGCACCAGATTTACAGGAAAGAAGGCAGACGCATGACAACGCACGAACTGCTGCTGGCCGCGAAGGCCGCCGTCCCGGCCCTGGCCTGGCTGGGCAGCGAAGAAAAGAACGCGGCCATTTTGCGCATGGCGGACGCCATCGTCCGCGAAACGGACGTCATCCTCGCCGCGAACGAGGCGGACGTGCAGGCGGCGAAGGGCACCATCTCCGACGTGATGCTCGACCGGCTGCGGCTGACGCAGGCGCGCATCGCGGCCATGGCGGACGGCATGCGGCAGGTCGCCGCCCTGCCCGACCCGGTCGGCGAGGTGCTGGCTGAGGTACGGCGGCCCAACGGGCTCGTCATCCGCAAGACGGCGGTGCCGCTGGGCGTCGTGGCGATCATCTATGAGAGCCGTCCGAACGTCACCTCCGACGCGGCGGTGCTGGCCATGAAGAGCGGCAACGTCTGCGTGCTGCGCGGCGGCAAGGAGGCGTACCGCTCCGCGGCCGCCATCGTCGCGGCCATGCACGAGGGGCTGCGGGAGGCGGGTCTGCCGGAGACGTTCGTCAATCTCGTCTCCGATCCGACGCGCAGGAGCGCGCAGGAGCTGATGACGGCCTCCGGCCTTGTCGACCTGCTCATCCCGCGCGGCGGCGCGGGGCTCATCCGCGCGTGCGTGGAATCGGCGACGGTCCCCTGCATCGAGACCGGCACGGGCATCTGCCACGTGTACGTCGACAAGGACGCGGATCTGGAGAAGGCCCTGAACATCATCGAGAACGCCAAGACCAGCCGCCCGTCGGTCTGCAACGCGGAGGAGGTCGCCCTCGTGCACCGGGACGTGGCCGGGGCGTTTTTGCCGCGGCTCAAGGCGCGTCTCGTGGGCGCGCGGGCGGCGGCAGGCAAGATACCGGTCGAGCTGCGGCTGGACGCCGCGGCGCAGGCCATCATCCCCGGCACGCCCGCGGGCGAACGGGATTTTGACACGGAATTCCTCGATTACATCCTTGCCGTCAAGGTCGTCTCCGACGCGGACGAGGCCATCCGGCACATTGCCGCGCACTCCACGCACCACTCCGACGCCATTGTCACCGAAAACGCGCAGACGGCTGAACGCTTCACCCGTCTGGTCGACAGCGCGGCGGTCTACGTCAACGCGTCGACGCGCTTCACCGACGGCGGCGAGTTCGGCCTCGGCTGCGAGATGGGCATTTCCACGCAGAAGCTCCACGCCCGGGGCCCGATGGGCCTGCGGGAGCTGACCACCTACAAATATATCGTCACGGGCGACGGACAGACCCGGTAAGGAGGCGCTTTTATGGCAGAATACAAGATGGGCTTCATCGGCACCGGCAACATGGGCAGCGCCCTGGCCCGGGCCGCGGCAAAGAGCGGCGAGCGCATGCTGCTCGCCAACCGGACGCCGGAAAAGGCGGATGCGCTGGCCGCCGTGCTGGGTGCGAAGGTCGGCACGAATCTGCAGGCCGCCGCCGCGTGTGAGTATATCTTCCTCGGCGTCAAGCCGCAGATGCTCCCGGCGCTGCTGGATGAGCTGCGCCCGGCACTGCTGGAAAGAACGGACCGCTTCCTCCTCGTCTCGATGGCGGCCGGGGTCAAGACCGGGACGATCCGGCAGGCGCTGGGCTTTGACTGCCCGGTCGTGCGGATCATGCCGAACCTGCCGGTCGCCAGCGGCACGGGCGTGATCCTGCTCTCGCCGGGATCGCAGGTCACGGAGGACGAGCTTTGTGAGCTGGAACGGCTGTTGCAGGCGGCAGGGCTGCTGATGCGGATGCCGGAGGGGCAGATCGACGCGGGCAGCGCGGTCTCCGGCTGCGGGCCGGCGTATGTGTATCTGTTTCTGGACGCGCTGGCCAACGGCGGCGTAGCCTGCGGGCTGCGATACGATCAGGCGCTGGCCCTCTCGGCGCAGACGCTCATCGGCGCAGCCGGGACGGCCCTCACCTCCGGCAAGCACCCGGGCAAGCTCCAGGCCGAGGTCTGCAGCCCGGCCGGGACGACGATCGCGGGCGTCCGCACGCTCGAGCAGCGCGGCTTCCGCGCCGCCGCCATGGACGCTGTCATCGCCGCCTACGAGCGGACGAAAGAACTCGCGGGAGACTGACGAATACGGTCAAGCGCCCGCCCCGGGATCCGGGGCGGGCGCTTTTGCACCTGTCGAAGCGGAGCTGCATAGATTGGTTCAGGGCGAAGATGCCCGAATTTCTTGAGAGGAGCCGATCTTTTGGCTGATATGCAGATGGCGGCACAGACCGCCGGGGGCTGCAGCGACGCGCAGGGCACGCTGCCCGCGTGCGCGCCGCTGGCGAACCCCTATGTTCCGTTTCAGAATGACAACCCGGAGCGCTACGCCGCGGGGCGGGCGCTGATGAAGGGAACGCTGTTCCCGGGGCTCGACCTCCCCTATCGCGGCGCGCAGAGCGTGGAACCGCGCTCGGAGGAGGAAATGCAGCGCCTGCAGGAGCTGCAGGCGGCGAACTTCGCGATCACGGAGCTGGGACTATATCTCGATACGCATGCCGACGACGCGGAGGCCGTGCAGCTGTTCAACGAATACGTCGAACAATACGAGCTGCTGCGCCAGCAGATGGCGGACGCCGGCTTTGCCCTCACGCAGACGGAGGCCGCCATGTGCGGCCGGTACACCTGGCTGGATGACCCCTGGCCCTGGGACGCAGAAACGGAGGCTTGAGCGATGTTTGTCTATGAAAAGAAGCTGCAGTACCCTGTGCGCATCACAAACCCGAACCCGCAGCTCGCAGCTGTTATAATCTCCCAATATGGAGGCCCCGATGGGGAGCTGGGCGCGTCGCTGCGATACTTAAGCCAGCGCTATTCCATGCCGTATCCGGAGCTCAAGGGGCTGCTGACCGACATCGGCACGGAGGAGCTGGGGCATCTGGAGATGGTGGGGACGATCGTCCACCAGCTCACGCGCACGCTCACGCAGGAGCAGATCGCGTCGGCGGGCTTTGCCCCCTATTTTGTCGACCACACCGCGGGCGTCTATCCGCAGGCGGCCTCCGGCACGCCGTGGAGTGCGGCAACGATGGCCGTCACCGGCGACCCGATCGCCGATCTGACCGAAAACCTTGCTGCCGAACAGAAGGCGCGGGTCACGTATGACAACATCCTGCGCATCTCCGACGACCCGGACGTGAACGACGCCATCCGCTTCCTGCGCGAGCGTGAGGTCGTCCACTTCCAGCGCTTCGGCGAGGCCATGGAGCTGCTTCGGCAGCGGCTGGACGAGAAAAACGTCTATTACATGAACCCCGCGCTGAATCTGGTCCAATAAGCAAACAGCAGCCCGGATCGAATGATCCGGGCTGCCGCTGGTTTCTCAGGCTTCTGTGTCCGCTTCCTTGTATTCGGGGTTATAGTTGATGATGATGCCGACGTCCTGCAGCTTCTTGACCTCGTCGGTGTTCACGGGGTTATCCCAGAGGTTCATCTTAACGAGCATGACGCATTCCTCGAGCTTCGCGATGGACTTGATCTTATTATAGTCGGCGTTGATGAAGTTGACGGAGAGGTTGCCCGCAAGGCCGGTCAGATCCTCGATCTGGTTGTGGCTGATATCGACGTGCCAGAGCGGCGTATCGGCGTCCACAGCCGGGAAGACGGTGATCTGGTTGTTGCTCACGTTGAGGTCGACCAGCTGCCTGAGCTCGGAAACGATGGAGATATCCGTGACCGCGTTGAACGACAGGTCCAGCGTCTGCAGCGCCGTGCAGGAGGCGAGGACGGAGATATCCACGATCTGGTTGTTGGCCAGATACAGCTCCTTGAGCGCCGTATGGTCGGCCAGGCCCGCGATGCGCGTGATGGAGCACTGGTTCGCGTAGAGGATCTCCAGCTGCGTGCAGTTTTTGAGGTTGGCGAGCGAGGTGATGGGGTTGTTGGTCAGGTGCAGCTCCTTGAGCGCCTGCAGGGCGGACAGGGCGGTGAGGTCGGAGATGGTGTTGTTGGAAAGGTCGAGGAATTCCAGCTTCTGCAGGCCGATCAGGGCGTTGATGTCGATGACGGCGCAGCCGGAGAGGTTCAGGCTCGTCAGCTCCGGCAGGGAGACGATGGTGCTCATCGCCGCCGACGAGAGCGTGCAGCCGGACAGGTCCAGCGTACGCAGCGTCGGCAGCTGGGCGAGGACCGACAGGTCCATCGACGCGCTGCTGTGGTGCAGCGAGAGCGTGCGCAGGCCGGTGAAGTACGGCAGATCCTCCAGCGAGGCGACGGTATCGGGCAGGTCCAGCTCCTCGATGGCCCAGAGCTCGTCCGTCATCAGCGTGCTGCCAGCCGTCTTGCCGAGCAGCTCACGGACATAGCTGTCCAGCCCCGCGTCCGCCAGCGTGACCGGCTCCACGACGCTGCCGACGGTATAGCCGGCGTAAACGGCGTCGCTCACGAGGCCGTTGTCCGCCACGCTCAGCGCGACGATCTTGCTCTCGCCCGCGGTCAGGGAGATGGGGCCGGTATAGATGTCCGTCTCCTCGGCCGGGAAATCGCTGTTGCAGACGGCGTAGACGGTGCCCTCGGTCCCGGTGATGGTGACATCGATGTATTCCGTATAGGTGCCGCTCTCCGGCTCGATCACGGGTGCGGCGGGGCGCAGAGCGTCGATCTGGGTGCGGACGGCGTCGTTGGTGATGCGGCTGAGCATGGTCTCGGCGTCAAGGAGCTTGTCCTGCTCCACGTAGGTCTTGGACAGGGCGATGTAGAGGTCGGCCGCGTCGGGGCTCTGCGTGATGGCGTTGACGAGGGTATATTCGGCCTTCGTATAGTTGCCGCTCCGTTTGTAAGCGTTCGAGAGCCAGATGGCAAGCTCGGCGTCCTTCGGGGCGAAGTGCATGGCGAGCTTGTAGCAGGTGATGGCGCGGCCGTAGCGGCCGTTGTTATAAAAATGATTGCCCCAGTAGGTAAACACGCTCTCCGTCAGATCGCGGCGGGCGATGAGGAAAAACCAGCACGCGCCGATCAGCAGCGCAAGGATCAGCAGGATCGGGATCAGTATTTTCAACGTGTGTTTCATACGGAAACTCCATTCTGATGGTGTCATTTTGTCATATTATACGACCTGTACGGGAGGCTGTCAAGATTTATGTAAATCTATCTGCCGCGCATACCGGGAAGCCCGGGCGCATAGACTTGCCCGAAAGGAAGGTGCGGACATGTCTGTATTGATCCGGGCGGGGATATTGGCTCTTGGCGCAGTGCTGCTGATCCCATCGGGAAGCGCCCGCGGGGAGGCTGCCCCGCAGGAGACGCTTCTTTTGGTCGTGGAAGCGCCAAGCGCAAAGGAGACGATCACGGTCCTGCGGGATGGTGATGCGCAGGAAGAGGACTTTGAGACGTATCTGACGCAGGTCGTGCTCTCGGAGATGCCGGCGGACTTTGCGACGGAGGCACTGAAGGCGCAGGCCGTCGCCGCGCGCACGTTTGCGCGGCGGCAGATGGCGGGCGGCAAGCACGCGGACGCGGACGTCTGCAGCCAGAGCGCCTGCTGTCAGGCCTGTCTCAGCGCGGACGCGCTGCAGGAGCGGTATGGCGCGGCGTTTGACGCGGCGTGGGACAAGGCGTCAAACGCTGTACAGCAGACGCAGGACGAGGTGCTGACCTACGGCGGCGCGCTCATCGACGCGGTGTATTTTTCCTGCTCCGGCGGCTCGACGGAGGCGGCGGCCGCGGTCTGGGGCACGGACGTGCCCTATCTGCAGGCGGTGGACAGCCCCGGCGAGCAGGACGCGGCCCCGTATGCGAGCACCGTCACCTGCTCCCCTACCGAATTTGCCGAAACGCTCGGGCTGGCCGCGGACGGCGACCCGGCCGGGTGGCTCGGCGGCACATCCTACACGGCGGGCGGCGGCGTGGACACCTGCACGATCCGCGGACAGGCCTACACCGGTACGCGGCTGCGGCAGCTGTTCGGGCTCAACTCCACGCGCTTTTCGCTGCGGTACGCGGACGGTGTCTTCCGCTTCGACGTGCGCGGCTACGGCCACCGCGTCGGCATGAGCCAATACGGCGCAGACGCCATCGCCCGCCTCGGCTTCGATTATAAGACCATCCTGCGGTTCTATTACCGCGGCGCGTCCATAGAAAGCATGCAGACGAACTTTAAGCGGCAGAGCCGCACTGGCAACGCTCCTTCGCCGCAAGCAGGTGAATCCGCATAGACGCAATATGTTCGGCCAGCAGCCTCGCGCTGCTGGCCGTTTTTGCGTATGAGGGGGGCGCTAAGGAAGTAGGCTGAGGGAAGCCTTTCAGATATCAGCGGGACGGCGCAGGCGCTTCCACGCCGTACTGACGGGTGCAGAGGTTCCAGTACGCGCCTCGTTTCTCCATCAGATACTCGTGCGTACCGCGCTCGACGATCCGGCCATGCTGTAAAACGCAGATCTCCGCGCAGCTCCGCACGGCAGCGAGCCGGTGCGAGATCATGAGACAGGCCATATCACGGCTGAATGTGTGCAGGGCATCGCTGATCGCAGCCTCTGTCTGCGCGTCGAGACTGCTTGTTGCCTCGTCGAGGATCAGAAGCTGCGGCGCGCGCAGAAGCGCGCGGGCGATGGCGAGTCGCTGCCGCTGCCCGCCGGACAGATTCGCGCCGTTTTCGTCGAGCGGCGTTTCATAGCCCAGCGGCAGCTGCTCGATGAAGTCCACTGCCCGGCTGAGGCGGCAGACGCGGCGGAGCTCGTCGTCGGATACGCCGTCCAGACCCAGCGTCAGGTTGTTCCGGATGGTATCGGCGAACAGACAGGCGTCCTGCCCGACATAGGCGACGTTCCGCCTGAGCGCGGAAAGAGAAAACTGCGGCAGCGCCTCGCCGCCTGCCAGAATCGCGCCGTTTTCCGGCTCATAGAACCGCAGCAGCAGCCGCGCCAGCGTCGTTTTGCCGCTGCCGCTCTCGCCGACGACTGCAAGCGTCTGCCCGCGCCGGATATCCAGACAGATATGATCGAGCAGAAGTTCCCGCGTTCCGTACCGGAAGCAGACGTCCCGGAACGACCAGCATTCGACACGCGGCGGCAGCGCCTGCTGCGCGCCGGTGTCCTCGCAATGCAGATCAAGGACGTCATTGAGCCGGTCTGCGGCGGCGATCGCGGCCTGGATCGCGGATTGCAGGCCGGTCAGATCCTTGACCGGCTCTGTAAAATATCCGAGCAGCGCGTAAAAGGTCATAAGCGACCCGACGCCGATTACGCCCTGCTCCGTCAGGGAAAAGCCGGCCCATAAAACGAGCAGCGTACCGAGCAGCTCGATCGCGCCGGAAAGAGAGTCCTGCGCCGCGCTGACCAGATTGTTCCGGAAAACCGCGCCGGAGAAAGCCTGCGCGCGATCTTCGGCGCGCGCGGCTGCCTGCGGCTCAGCGCAGGCGGCCTTGAGCGTTTCGGCGCCGTCGACGGTTTCCTTGAAATATGCCTGCATGCGCGCGTTGCTTGCCATCGCGGCCTGATTGCTCCTTGCAATCGGACGCCGGAAGCATAGCACGGCGACGGCATACGCGGCTGCCATCCCGGCGGCAAACCAGAAGAGCTTTGCGTTTACCGTGTACAGGGCGGCTCCGGCCATCAGAAAGGCTGCCGTATCGAGGATCAGCGTCAGCACCGCGGAGGAGATCGCCAGACGGATATTGGATGCGTCGGAAAGACGGGTCAGATATTCGCCGGTCTGCCGCATGGCGAGCGCCTGTATGGGAAGGCCGAGCAGGTGGTTATAATAGGTAAGCGTCAGCCGCAGATCGATCCGCTTTGCGGCCAGAGACAGCAGAAAGCTGCGCAGGAAGTGAAACAGCGCCTGCGCCGCATATAAAACTGCCAGACCCATAAACACAGCATGGATCGAACCGGCCCGCTGCAAAAGCGCGGCAAGCGTACCTCCGGCGGCTTCTGCGTGTGAGGCTTCGGCCTCCGCGCCCGGCAGCACGTCGATCACAAGCTCAAAGACAAAGGTTCCGGCGACGCTGATGGCCGTGATGAGCAGGGACAAAAGAAGAACGCCTGCCAGCGCGCGGATATTTCCCTTCAAAAGTGCAAAAAAGCGCGCAAGGCTGCCCTTCGTTTCCGTTCCGGGGATAAAGGCGTCTGTTTTCTCCACCGCGAGAATGTGTCCCGTCCAGCCTGCGGCGAACGTGTCGGAGTGCAGCGTATATTTTCCCTTTCCGGGGTCTGCGATCCGCAGCCGGTTTCCGGAAAGGCCGTATACCACAACGTAATGGAGCATGTTGTCCTCTGTTACGATGTGCGCGATAAAGGGACAGCGGATCGTCCCGGCCCGCAGCTCCTGCAAAAGCCCCGGCAGATCGCCGGAGAGCGCCCGCGCCGCAAATCCGAGCTGCTCCGCGCCGCTGGCAAGGCCGTACAGGCTGGCGCCGCTGCGGTCTGTCCGGGTCAGCTCACAGAATCTGGACAGCGGCAGGCGCTTGCCGTAATGTGCTACGAGCATTGCGAGGCATGCCGCGCCGCAGTCCCGTTCGTCATGCTGTAAAATCAGTTTCATAGATTCCTCAAACAGAAAACGGGTAAGGGCAAAAGCTGCTTTTTTGCCCTTACCCGCTTGTCATGTACCGATCAGATTATCAACGACTCATGAAAAATTTTCACAGCTGTGAATGAAAATAAAGCAAGTGCGTC
>ENA-ORSS01004252-ORSS01004252.1-human-gut-metagenome-genome-assembly--contig:-NODE-4252-length-10832-cov-6.282453_pt1 | contig 10832 bp, 10 predicted proteins | sample MGYA00241899_ERZ509162 | MGnify/ENA primary metagenome ERZ509162 (study PRJEB26280, sample SAMEA2338641) | human gut metagenome | biome: human gut; feature: human-associated habitat; material: faeces... | reverse complement strand
GGCACGCGCGAGCCCCTACAAATCGCATACAGGCGATGGGAATGAACGGTAGCCGTTGTGAATCAAAAATGCACGGCCCGTGACGCCTTCGGCTCGTAATAAATGGCCCCATTACTATTTGCGAAATATTTTTCTTGCTATTCATGGGGGAATTGCGTACAATAGGGCTGTATTATAAAAATTACTGCAAAGGAAGAGGATAAGGAGAGAAAAATATGAAACATTTGAAGATAGCGTACAGCTTTGACGTACAGTATTATTTTGTAGACAGCGAACGGGAAATCGTACCCATTGAAGAGACGGATTTTACCGATGTCGCTGTCGCTGTTGTTTCTGACCAGGATTTTGCCTATATCGACAAAATCGACGCCACGGGTTTCGGCATCCCCATCATGGTCATCATGCCAGGCGGCGAGAAGATGCCGGACCAATATATTGATAAAGTCGATGTCGTCTTTACGGAAGAAATGGTCAATAAGAGCCGCTGCATTTCGACAGCCGAACGGTTGGCCAGTCGTTATGAACATGCTGTGCTGCCGCCGTTTTTTGCCGACCTCGTCGATTATGTCAGTGAAAAGAATACGCCTTTTGACTGCCCGGGCCACCAAGATGGCCTGTTTTTCAAGAAGCATCCGGCAGGACGCTATCTTTATGATTTTTATGGACCTCATATTTTTCAATCCGATATCTGCAATGCCGATGTAACCCTCGGTGATTTGCTCATTCACGAAGGGCCGGCCTTGGAAGCCCAGGATTTTGCAGCCCAAGTCTTCCATGCAGACAAGACTTATTTCGTCCTCAATGGATCTTCGTCGTCTAATAAGGTCGTCACCAACGCCCTTTTGACGCCAGGGGACCTGGTCCTTTATGACCGCAACAATCACAAGTCCGTGGCCCTAGGGGCCCTCATCCAGGCCGGGGCGACGCCGGTTTATTTGGAAACGGCCCGCAATCCCTATGGTTTTATCGGCGGCATTGACGCCCATTGCTTCGATGAAACGTATCTGCGCCAATTGGCAGCCGAACGGAATCCGGAAAAAGCTAAGGCCCAACGACCTTTCCGCCTGGCTGTCATCCAGCTCGGTACTTATGACGGGACGCTGTATAATGCCCGCTATGTCGTCGACCGTATCGGTCATCTCTGCGATTATATCCTCTTTGATTCGGCCTGGGTCGGCTATGAACAATTCATTCCCATGCTCAAGGACTGCTCGCCGCTGCTCCTCGATTTGCATGAAGATGATCCGGGTATCATGGTTGTCCAGTCGGTCCATAAGCAGCAGGCCGGCTTCTCCCAGGCGTCGCAGATCCATAAGAAGGATAATCACATCCATAACCAGTCACGCTACTGCAACCACAAGACTTTCAACAACGCCTTCATGGCGAATGCGTCGACTAGTCCTTTTTATCCCATGTTCGCCACGATTGCCGTCAATGCTAAAATCCATGCCGGTGCGGCTGGCCGCAAAATGTGGATGGACTGTGTGAAAATGGGTATCGAAGCCCGCAAGGATATCCTGCGCCGCTGCCATTATATCCGGCCTTTCGTAGCGCCGACGGTATACGGCAAGCCCTGGCAGGATGGCCATACCGATGACATGGCCAATGACCTGGCTTATTTCATTTTTGAACCGGATGCTAAGTGGCATGCTTTCGAAGGCTACGGGCCGGGGCAATATCTTGTCGACCCTTGCAAGCTTTTGCTGACGACGCCGGGTATCGATGCCGAATCGGGACAGTACGAGGATTTCGGCATCCATGCCAATATCTTGGCGACGTATCTGCGCGGCAACGGCGTCATTCCGGAAAAATGCGATTTAAACTCGATTCTCTTCCTACTGACACCGGCTGAAAATAAGAATAAGATGCGCCTCCTCGTGTCCCAGCTGGTTCGGTTTGAACGCTTCGTCGATCACGATGTACCCATGCAGGAAGTCCTTCTCGGCGTCTACAATTCGCATCCGGACCGCTATGCAGGCTATACAATCCGCCAGCTTTGCCAGGAAATGCACGATTTCTATAAGGCACGGAACGTCAAGGACCTGCAGAAGAAACTTTTCCGCCGCCAATATTTCCCGGAATACGCCATGAATGCTCAAGATGCACAATATGCTTTCATCCGCGGTCAGGGAGAACTGGTACCTCTCGATGAAATCGAAGGCCGCATTGCCCTGGAAGGGGCCCTGCCCTATCCGCCAGGCGTCCTCTGCGTCGTCCCGGGTGAACGCTGGTCCCATACGGCCGTCCAGTACTTCAAAGCTTTGGAAGAAGGACTCAATGAACTGCCGGGCTTCGCTTCGGAAATCCAGGGCGTCTACCTGGAAAAAGAAGACGACGGCCGCATCCACGCTTATGGGTATGTGCTGAAGGAATAGTGCGGTACGAAATCTCGTCAAATGCGTAACGGGCTCGCCATGTGGGCGACCCGCGTGAATTTTGTGTATAGCCGGAATTTATGACAAAAGGGATTGTACATGATAACGTTTACCATCATGTACAATCCCTTTTCGTGTGTTTTTTACGATGAACGAACTGCGGGCCGCCGTTATGTGTTATGTGCAATAACATAGTTTACATGGCGGCCCCTACGATGAACGACGAACGGCCTACGATAAACGATGCCCTCTACAACAATGTCTTTACGGCTTCGGCGATTTTTTTTGCGATATACGGGTTATTCATGGTGTAGACGTGGATGCCGTCTACGCCGTTAGCCAGGAGATCGGCAATCTGGTCGACGGCGTAGGCGATGCCGATATCGCGCATGGATTCGGGAGTGTCACCGTATTTGGCAATGGCCCGCTGGAATTTGATGGGGAGCGTGGCGCTGCACAGGGTGACCATGCGTTCGATTTGAGCTTTGTTAGTGACGGGCATGATGCCGGCTTCGATGGGAACATTGATACCGGCGATTTCACAACGTTCGAGGAAGCGGTAGAAAAGGGCGTTGTCGAAGAAGAGCTGGGAAATGAGTTCGCTAGCGCCGGCGTCGACTTTGGTCTTTAAGTTGCGGATGTCGGCGGCCAGGGTCTTAGCTTCGGTATGGCCTTCGGGATAGCAGGCGCCGATGACGTTGAAGTCCGGTTCCTTTTCTTTGATGAAGGCTACGAGGTCGCTGGCGTGTTCAAAGGCATGGGCCCGTTCACGGCCCGGTACTTCATCGCCGCGCAGGGCCAGGATGTTTTCAATACCGGCTTCTTTCAGTTCTTTCAGGTTCTGAAGGGCTGATTCTTCCGTAAGGTAGATGCAGGGCATGTGGGCCGCCGTTTCGCAGCCCAGCGCCTTGATATGGGCGGCGACTTCGACGGTACGATTGCCGCCGGTACCGCCGGCGCCGCAAGTGACGCTGATGAAATCCGGATGAAGTTTACTCAGTTCTGCTAAGGTCGGATAGACCGTTTCGACGGGGATGTCCCGTTTCGGCGGAAAGACTTCAAAAGAAAAGACCGTTTTTTTGGCAAAAAGCTCGTTCGTATGCATATATTGTTTCCCCCTTGATTTTACAGAATTCCGTGGACTGCATGATGAAAAGCAACCCCTCAGTCAGCTGCGCTGACAGCTCCCCTATTAGGGGAGCCTTCCAGACAATAATCATTGTAAACAAAAGGACCGCCGCGAGCGCGACAGCCCTTTTCGGATACTTTCATTATATGGGATAACGAAGTCAATGTCCAGCTGTTAGAAGCTCGGCAGGATAGCACCCTGATATTTGTCTTCGATGAATTTCTTGACTTCCGGAGACTGGAGGGCTTTGACGAGTTTCTGGATTTCCGGACGATTTTCATCGCCTTCACGGATGACGAGGACGTTGGCGTACGGCGAATCCTTCGGTTCCAGGAAGAGAGCGTCTTTCAGCGGATTGAGGCCGGCTTCCATAGCGAAGTTGGTGTTGATCAAAGCGATGTCTACGTCATCGATGGAACGGGGAATCTGAGCGGCTTCGAGTTCGACGAACTGGAGATGCTTGTCGTTCTTTTCGACATCCTGTACGGTCGATGTGATGTTACCGCCGTCTTTCAAGCCGATGAGACCGGCACTCTGCAGGATGAGGAGGGCACGGCCGCCGTTGGTCGGGTCATTGGGGATGGCAACTTTGGCGCCGTCCGGCAGGTCTTTCAAATCCTTGATCTTGTGGGAATAAATGCCCATCGGTTCGACATGGATCTTGGCGATAGCTTTCAGTTTCGTGCCGTGTTCGCTGTTGAATTTGTCGAGATACGGCGAATGTTGGAAGAAGTTGGCATCCAGTTCTTTGTCGTTGAGGGCCAGATTCGGTTTGACGTAATCCGTGAATTCGACGACTTTCAAGTCGACCCCTTCTTTGGCCAGGAGCGGCTTGATTTCGTTGAGGATTTCACCGTGTGGTACAGGCGTTGCGCCGACAGTGACCGTCGTGTTCTTGGAAGACGAGCCGCTGGAAGCGGAATCACTGCCACAGCCAGCAGCCAGGAAAGCAACGGCGAGCAAGGCCGAAGCGGCGAGAATGGAAAGTTTCTTGAGATTTTTCATGAAGATTCCTCCTAGTAATGTAGTATAGACTTTTCTGTTCCGTCATTATCCATAAAAAAGACCTCTTTCCGAAAGAGAAAGAGGTTTGATGGCTGATTCTTTATCTCTCGGAATAATCCGCAGGAATTGGCACCGTCATCGTCGGTTGCCGGGTTTCATAGGGCCAGTCCCTCCACCACTCTGGATAAATGTCGTTCTAAAGTTGTCTTGATTCTTAGTTTATCATGGATAAGCTATTTGTCAAGGTCTATCTTGGGGTATTGACAAAACTATACTGAAAGCGTAGTATTTAGGCAACAATCTAAAGAGGGGGAATCAGTTATGATTCAATGGAAAAAGAAATTTTTGCCGTTTGCTTTATTAGCTGTCTTGGCAGTCGGTCTTGCCGGTTGCGGTGGCCAGGGGGATAATGGCCAGAGTGCCGGCAGCAGCGACAAGGAAATCAAGATCGGAGCCACAGCGGGTCCTCATGCCGAAGTCGTCGAAGCCGTGGCTAAGGAAGCGGAAAAACAGGGGATCCACATCAAGGTTGTCGAATTTTCCGACTATATTACGCCGGATAAGGCCCTGGCTGACGGAGATATCGATTTGGTCAGCTATCAGCACAAGCCGTTCCTGGACAATTTTAATAAGCAGAATGGTACGGATTTAGTACCTATTGGCAACACAATCCTCATGCGCATGGGGATTTACAGCGATAAATATAAGAGTGTCGACGCTTTGCCCGACGGAGCTGTCATTGCTATCCCCAATGACCCGACTAACGGCGGCCGCGGCTTGGCGCTCCTTCAGCGCGCAGGGCTGCTGAAACTTAAAGATGGCGTAGGATTCAAGGCTACGCCGGCTGATGTCGTCGATAATCCCAAGCATTTCCAGTTCAAGGAAATCGAAGCAGCCCAGTTGCCGCGCAGCCTCGGTGATGTCGATGCCGCTGTCATCACTATGAATTACGTCATGAGCGCCGGCCTCAATGTCAAAGAACAGGGCATCTTCCTGGAACCGAAAGACGAACCGCTGGCTGTCATGGTTCTGGCCGTCAAAGCTAAGGACAAGGACAATCCGACATACAAGAAGATTGCTGAAATCTTCCATTCTGATGCCGTCAAGAAATTCATTGCCGACAAGTACAACGGTACGATTGAACCGGCTGAATAAGCGGTGTAAGGCTTGACAATGAGCGCCTGACAAGTATATAATAAAGCAAAATCTAAATGGATTTGTCGATGAACGAAACGAGTATATCCGATGTGGCAGTTCCAGCGAGCCGATGGCAGTGGGAGTTCGGCACGGACCGGCGGATAGAATGGATTCGGGAGATGCGGCCTGAACGGTGACCAGTAGGGTGCGACGGTGTATTTCCACCGCTATCAAAGAAACGTGTATCGCTATGGGCCGTACATGTAGAGCTGGACTCACTGAGTCAATCTGGGTGGCACCGCGGAAGAAATCGAACCTTTCGTCCCTGTATAGGGACGGAAGGTTTTTTGTTGTCTTCAGACAGAAGGGGAGAGAAAGATGCTGGAAATGAAAGATGTCAGTTTCAACTACGGCAACGGCGTACCCGTATTGGAACACATAAATGTAAAAATCGGTGAGGGCGAATTCATCGGTCTCGGTGGACGCAACGGCTGCGGCAAGACGACGGTGACGCGCCTGCTCATGGGATTGGAAAAGCCCGTATCCGGGGAAATCCTCTATGACGGAAAGGTCATCAACGACGACGATGCGTCGGTACGCAGTCATTTCATAGGCTACGTCTTCCAGCGGCCAGAACGGCAGATGTTCCGGCCAACGGTCCGCGAAGAAGTGGCTTATGGGCCGCAGCAGCTGGGCATGAGCCGCGATGACATCCGCCAGGCCGTCGACGAAGCCTTAGCTGCGACGGAACTGACGGAACTTTCGGAAGCTTATCCGCCTAACTTGAACCGCGGGGAAAAGCAGCGCGTCGCCATCGCTTCGGCCATCGCCATGCATACGAAATACATCGTCCTCGACGAACCGACGAGCGGCCAGGATAGTGAAGACAAGGACCAGCTCATGGCCTTGCTGACGGACCTCAATAAAAAGGGGATGACTATCCTCATCATCAGCCATGATATGGATATCTTTGCCGAATACTGTCAGCGCGTCCTGGTCATCGGCAATCATACGAAAGCCTTTGATGGGACGCCGCAGGAATTGTTCACGCAGCGCGACGATTTATATGACCTGGGACTGAGCCGGCCCGACGCCGTCACTTTGTCCATGGCAGTCCCGGATTTTCCTTACTGTAAGTCGATGAAAGAATTTACAGCAGCCATGCTGGAACGGATGGGAGGTACCCGCAAATGATGAAGAACCTGGTTCCTGTTACGAAATTGATCGGCACCTTCGCCTTTTCTTTCTGGGCCCTGGTCATGCATACGACCTTGCCCTTAGTGATTTTAGTCGTTATCGAACTCATTCTCCTTGGCTTATGCGGCAGCTTGGCGCGCAATATCAAGGCCGTCTTCAGCCTGGCCGTCTTTGCCGTTTTCCTAGCTGTCGTCCAGCTCTTGGGTGGCGGGTCTTTGGAATCGGCTTATGTGACGGGCCTGCGCATGCTGGCCATGACGATTGTCTTCATCATCTTGCTGACGACGACGCGCCTGCAGGATTTGACGGCGGCCCTGGTCAAGCAGATCAAAATCCCTTATGAATACGCCTTCATGTTCACGGCGGCCCTGCGCTTCGTGCCGGATTTCATCGCTGAAAGCAAGGCCGTCCAGGAAGCTCAGGCCTGCCGGGGTTTGTCGACGAAGGGCAATGTCTTTAAGAAAGTCATCAATTATATGAGCGTCGTCCAGCCGCTGATGCTCAAATCGTTAGGCAGGTCGGAAACGATGGCCCTCAGCCTGGAACTGCGCGGCTTCGGCAGCAATGAACACAGCTTCATGAGCAATGTCCGTCCGAAAGGCCGGGATTATGTGGGCATCGTCATCATGCTGGCTTTGAGCTGCTTTGTCGTCTACTTGCGCTTGCAAGGTTTGGTTTAGGAGGGGAACACGATGAAAACTGTGGCAGATATTTCCAAATTAGAATTCCATCATCGTCAAGGCGGCCAGTTCCGCTGGATCACCATTACGACGCTCATGCTGGCCATCGGCACGATCTTGCACCTCGTCTCACCGAGTGTCGGCGGTGTCACGCCGAACTGGACCATTGCGACCTATTGCGTCGCCATTTGCCTGACCAAGCCGAGTTATAAGCAGGCTCTGGGCATCGGCCTGGTCGCTGCTTTGGTCAACGTCCTGACCTCGAAGTCGGGCTTTCCTTACGGCAACCTCATCAGTGAACCGCTCGGCGCCCTGACCTGTACGTTCATCGTCAAGAACCTGTCATTCATCAAGTTCAAAGGCCATTCGTGCCTGCCCGTCCTGACCGGTTTTGCAGCGACCTGCATGAGCGGCGGCGCTTTCGTCACGATACTGAAGTTCGTCATGAATTTGCCGACGGTCGTCTATATTACGGCCATGCTGCCCCTGGTCGTCGTCATCGGTGCCTTGAATGCCGTTGTTACACCGCTCATGTATTTCCCGGCCCTGCGCCTCTTCGTTTCCCGGGGCATCCTCGATTCCCTGGAAGAACAGGAAGTCACGTCGGACCACAGTATGTATGATTTGAAGCCGACCCAGGATGGCCTCATTTCCATGGAACATTTGTCGTACATTTATAATAAGCAGAAGACGCCCGTCCTGGATGATGTCACCATGACCGTAAATAAAGGTGACTTCCTGGTCATTACCGGTGAAAGCGGCAGCGGCAAGAGCTCCCTGTGCATGGCCATGACCGGTGCTATCCCGCATTATTTCGGCGGCGTCATGAAGGGTATGGTCTACGTCGATGGTCAGGCAACGACACAGACGACTATTTCTCAGCTGGCGACCCGCGTCGGCGCCATGCTCGATGACTATGACAGCCAGCTTGTTGCCATGACCGTCGAAGAAGAAATTGCTTTCAGTTTGGAAAACCAAGGCGTTGCACCGGATAAAATCGGCCAGGCCATTTCGGAAGCGCTGGAAAAGGTCAATATGACGCCGTACCGCCACCGCCAGGTCACCAAACTGTCCGGTGGCCAGCGCCAGCGTCTGGTCATTGCCGACGTCTTGGCGACCAATCCGGATATCCTCGTCTTCGACGAACCGACGTCGGCCCTGGATCCGGAAGGGACCCATGAATTCTACGAATTGATTCACGATTTAAATGTCAAATACGGCCATACCATCGTCGTCATCGAACATACACTGGAAGCGGCCTTGCCCTATGCCAACCGGTTGGTCCTCATCGACCATGGTCACATCCTCAGTGATGCCGACGTGGAAACGACGCTGCGATACATGTACGACCATGATATTTATACCAGTGCCATCCCGAAAATCTTCGCCTGCCAAATGGACTTGGAAAAAGCCGGCTGCCATTTCGATGCCCCGTGGCTGTCGACGGACGCTGCCGTTTCGGCCGTCCAGAAAGCGGTCCAGGCATGAAGCTCTTGTGCCTGGGCGACAGCCTGACCTATGGCTTCGATGTCCGGCCGGACCAGAGCTGGACAGCCTTGGTCTCGGCCAAAAGCCATATCCATATCGACAATGAAGGCCAGTGCGGCGATACGACGATGGGCATGGTCTATCGCCTCCATCAGTTCGACCTCGGCCGTTACGATGCTTTCTTTATCATGGGCGGTTCCAATGACATCCTCCTCGATGGGGACTTAGCGGAAATCTGCCAGAATATACGGAACATCGTCACGACGTTCAAGGCCCAGGGAAAACCGGTATATCTGGGTATCCCGCCGCTGACTACGATGGAGAGTGCCATGTACGGTTGGCAGAACGCCAGAGACGTAGAAAAACACAATGACCAACTGCGTCAGTATCGGCAATGGCTCCTTTCGTATGGCAAAGAAACGGGCTGTCATATCATCGACTTCTATGAAGTCCTGTTCAATGCCAAACGGCGGACTGGCCGCAACCTCTACGCCGACGGCGTCCATCCCAATGCCGAAGGCTACGCCGTCCTCCGGCTTCATGACAACGACCTTGCCGTCTGCGGTAGCCTTGTAGGCCACGCCGTCCTCAAAGACGGCATCGCCGTCCAGCCCGGCGCAGGTACCGATACCGGTATCGGCGTGGTGAAGAAAGTCCTTCACGCTGACGGTCTCATCAAAATTACCCAGCATCAATGCGTTCAAAGTGGATGCCTAGATCAGTGTTTTCATATGTACACACTCCTTTTTGCAAATCGGTATAGAAGATCGGATGGTTATACTTCTGCAAAAGGCTGAATGGGCGAAAAGGGCAGATGGCATTTTATCTGTCTTTGGACACAGAGAGAAGTAGAAGACCATCGGTTATTTGCCGATGGCCTTCTCTGTTCAGTGCGTTTTCATGTACTTTTCCAACATCTGATACGTTCTCAGACTGTTGATCAGCATCTCCCTGCACATCTGCCGATGCGTTTCCTGCCGTTCCTCCTCGGAGGGTTCGGGGATACCCAACCCGGCAAAAACCTCCTCCGCAGAGAAGAAAGTGTTTCGCCCGTTCCTCCGGCGGGAGCTTGTCAAACTCCTCTGCCTTACGGAAAGAATCATAGAGCTTCTGCCGTTCTGCGTCCACTGCCTTTTCGTCAAAGCCGAAGAAAGTCATCTCATTTCCTGATGAAAAACCGGAGGTCTATAACCGTACTTCGACCTCCGGGGGAAAAGTTTTTTCGCGGCTTCCGCAGCCAGTTATAGCAACGACCCGAAACAATGAACACGGGCCACATAACTCAATAACAAATAGAATAACCTGCCTCCGCAGCAACATTGAACACGGTCGGAGGTCACTACTTGTCATAAAAAATGGTGCGGACAGCGCGACGGAACGGGTTTCACTCTGTCAACTCAAACGTGTCCCGCTGGTTCACGGCGTCCAGCGCCAGCTGGGCGCGGGACAGCTCATCGCTGACCCTTTCATAGTCAGCTTCCACCGCCGCCAGATCGTAGTTGGCGTAGGAATAGTCGATGATATTGGACTGCCGCCCGTACTGTTCCTCCACCCGCTGCTTGGGCAGACGGGCTTTCATATCGGCCAGCTTGTTCTTGCGCTGGGTCAGCTGGGGGATGTACACCAACATCTCGTCGATGGTCATACCGAAGTCAGGGATAACATGTGTAGCATTGAAGACGTTGATGGCGTGCTTCACCTTGCGGATACGCTGCTCCAACTCTGCCAACTTCTTCTGCGTATCGGCGTAGTCGTAGGCGGGGCGCACGGACTCCACGTCCTCGCCCATGGCGGCGCGGAAATCCTTGCTGCGGGTCTCCT
>ENA-ORSS01004245-ORSS01004245.1-human-gut-metagenome-genome-assembly--contig:-NODE-4245-length-10857-cov-2.398167_pt1 | contig 10857 bp, 10 predicted proteins | sample MGYA00241899_ERZ509162 | MGnify/ENA primary metagenome ERZ509162 (study PRJEB26280, sample SAMEA2338641) | human gut metagenome | biome: human gut; feature: human-associated habitat; material: faeces... | reverse complement strand
AGTTCTGTTCTGGTCGCTATCCTGTTGTTTTTGATATTCGGCAGTACATTAAAAGTACTTCCGGCGGATTTGATGGAAAATGAAGTCTAAGCATTATTTTCAATAGCATTTATTATGTCTTTTATAAGATTAAGATGTTTGCGGTCTGTGGCTTTGATTAATTCAATGATACACAACCGCAGTTCATCTTTTTCTTTAATTCTTATATTAAAAAATTCATTAATATCAAACTGAAGAACTTCTGCAATTCTTATGAATGTATCAAGTGATGGATAAGAATTTCCGGTTTCAATAATACTCATCTGCCTTGGTGAGAGAAAAACCAGTTCAGAAAGCTTTTCCTGCGAAATTCCTCTGGAAATCCGTAATTGTTTTAACTGTTTCCCTAATATTTTTTTATCCAAAGTTTTCACCTCTTAATCAAGTATATTAACCATACCCCCAATTCTATATGATATAAATATCAATTATCTTGACAAATTGATATTTATATGGTAAAATAAGTGTATAATAAATTTTTATTTGGAAAACTGTCCCAGCGGGCAATAAAATAGAACTATGCTCAAATTATAACGGGGTTTAATTACAGATTGTACATAGTATAAATTTAGAGAAAGGTGAAAAGATCATGAAAAAATTTAATGCGTTTACTTTGGCGGAAGTGTTGATTACACTTGGTATTATTGGCGTTGTAGCAGCTATGACAATGCCAACATTGATGAACTCAACAAACGGCGCTCAATACAAAACAGCTTATAAAAAAGCTTTGTCAGTATTGTCACAGGCTGTAGTTTTGAACGTAGCACTTGATGACTATGACTTGTCTCAAGCTACTAGTACAGCTACTGGTACTAATGATGCTTCATTGTACAGCTTATTCTACAACCGTATGAATGTTGTTAAAACTGCCACAGGAACAGGTTGGAGTGCTTCAGGTAAGGCTGGAAAAACATCACTTACAACTTTTGGAGCTACAAATAATTATATATTATTCTTCAATGATGGTATAACATTTACATTTCCGAAGAACGCCGGCAATTGTCAAGACTACAATGCTGCTGCCGGGGTTACAACAGACAAAAGATGCTACGGTATGATTGATGTTAACGGCGAAAAGAACCCTAACAAGATGGTTACTTGCGATTCTGATACAACCGGTGACAACTGTGAAGTATCTAACCCTACTGATATTTATCCGGTTGTTATGTATGACCAGACTATCTTGCCTGCTACTAGAGCCGGTGAAGCTGTTCTTTACGGCGCTGGTAAATAGTCATAAGCTATTAAATAAAAAAAAGACTGAATTTTTCAATTCAGTCTTTTTTTTATCTATCTGCAGCAATATTCAGATTTTGTAACTCGTAAATGACATCTTTTATTTCATCTGAAACATCAGATAAATCAGAAATATTAAGTTTTACCATAGAAGCAAATTCAGCTTTTTTAAATTCATGAAGCCCTCTGTGCTTAAAAAATTCTTCAAGAAACTCAACCTTTGAACCTGATAATGCAATGTTGTCAACCGGTGGCAGAGATATGTTTTGCGTAGCATAATTCAAGGTTCTTTCAATTAAAGGAAGCGGAAGCGCATCCTCAAATTCTCCTATTTTTAATACATGAACTTTATCTATATCTCTGAGTTTAGGTAATATTTCCCTGTAATTATCATCAGCATCACTGTCCAGAAGAACAAATATAGGAAGCCTCAAGCATTCAACAAGCCTGTAAAAAGTCTTAACAACCTGATTTTTTCCTCCGGCGGAAAGCACATAAACACCATTACGGTTAAAGTTATACCCCAAAATATCCGCAAACACAGGAAGCAGTGTTTCCTCAGTAATTCCCTCACAGATAATAATCTTTTCTAACGGATAAAGAAGCGAAAACTGCTCACGCGTTTGTTTAATATCTACAGCACATGCCAGAGATTTTAGCCACTTAAGATTTAACGGAATTTCTTCTGTATCAATCAGAGCAAGAGCAGTTTTGTAATTAATCTTATTCTTCAAAAGGTCATTTATATTATCATCAAGTAAAAAAATTGAATTTTCGTAATCATACAGCCTCTGGTTTATTAAATAATCGTCATCCATCCCGAACCCCATAGACTTCAGAGAATAGTTAAAAACAAATTCTGAAAGAGCCCTTATCTCGGCATAATCCATTCTCTCCAGTTCAGATTTTTTAAATTTCGGAGAAATTAAATTATTGGTAAGTATATCAGAAAAAACTCTTAAGTATTTAACCTCAGGCGGTTTAAATCTTGTCAGCCTGTCCATTGATATTACTATCTGCTCTTTTGTTAAAGGTTTAATCTTAAGATTTTTCAATACTTCCTCTTTAGTTTGTAACATTATTTACAAAAATTAATTAAAATAGCAACTTTTTAGGTTCTCTGTATTTTAATATAATAGTAGTAGTGGAGTGAAATCGTGTATTCAATAAATCCAAACTTTCCTCAATACAATTATACCACAACAGGTAAGACAAAGTCCGAACGTGTTGGATTGAATACTGAAAAACCTGTGAACAAAGCTCCTCAAGCTTATGTTACAAATCCTAAATATAATATTCCGTTTAATTCAGCTCTTCACTCTTCTGATTTTAGAACCAAATTTGTTTCAAATGAGGAAAAACAAAAATACAATAATTTACAAAAAATGCTTGACAGACACTCTAAAAAAGCTTTAGATGCGTTATTGAAGAAAGGTATTTTGTTGAATGCAGATTCCAATGATAATTCAACAGTTCTTGACAATCTTCATAAAATTGCAAATACTCCGCGAGCAAACGGCTTAAATAATCTGGTAACATTAAAAGAAACAATAAACACACTCAATAACCCGTTTGTAATAAATCAGGAATTTGGAGATATTCCGTCTAAATATCAGGATTACGCAAAACAGGCAAACTCTGCAAATGCAAGCAATCTTTTTGAGAAAAAAGCTGCAGAAAATGATATAAATGTAACTCATTCAGGCACCTGCGTTGCAGCAAGCATAGAATTTAATATGGCGCAAAAGCATCCGGCAGAATTTACAAGATTTGTAGAAGGCTTGAGTTCACCAAACATGTCAGTACAAAAAGAAATCCACCTGAATAATCTTGCAGACAATACCCTTGATGCAATATGGCTTTTGAATGCTTTTGAAATCCCTTATGAAGCAAAAGACTTCAACAAAGCCACCCTTACATTTGCACCTGATAAAAACGCTATTATCAGAGCTCAAATTCAGACAACAGATAAAGATCCTCAGGAACGCTCTGTAGTTGATGTATTAATGCAGTCAACTTTAATGCAGGTAGGTTCACAGCAATCTTACAACACATTAACAGACAAACGCCAAGGCAAATTCAACCAGAATGATAAGGGATTAATCGAATTTGAAAAAACATTTACCGAATCAGTTGTTGAAGATAAAAATAAAATTTCAGTAACCTACCAGACCGTTGATGAAAATGCAAAACTTATCGGTTACGAAACAGATATGGCAACAATGAAACGTCATCTTGTAGATTCTCTGGACAGAGGTGAAAATGTAATCATAGGTTACACACAGGTAGATAAAAACAATATAATTATAAACGGACATGAAATCACAATATTAGGTTATAAACAAGGAAAAGACGGCAAACTGACATTCATCTGCAATGATACAGACGACAACCAGTCAAAAGCAATTGAATACAGCGAAAACTATCTGCTTCCAAAAATTCACCACGCAGCACTTCCACACGATATAGTTGAGAATGATGTAAAACTTGTAGAAAACTGGGTTGAAGGAATAAAAACATACAAAGAACTCAAAAAGAAACAAAAGGAACAGCAGTTAGAGCCGCAATTACAACAGGCAGCATAGATTAAATAAGGAAACAAAAATGATTAATAACATTAACGCTTACTCCAATATAAACCTTATCAAGGCTTACCAACAAAAACAGCAGCAAAACAAAAAGCCTCAACAACCTGTTCAACAACAAACAAAACCTCTTACAACCACCAATGAGCCACAAAAACAACCCGATTTAAAGCCGACAAAGACCAGCATTTTTTATGTAAATGATGTTCATGGCAAAATGACTAATATGGAGAGAATTTATGCAATTGCCAAGGAATTTGATAACTCTAAAGAAAAAGACACAGACAAATTAAAACTTGCATCCGGAGATATTATATTAGGCGCAAATTATACATCAAATCAGGTTGCAAACAGATTTTTAAACTGGATTGGAGTTAGTGCTAATGCACTAGGCAACCATGAGCTTGACGTTGTACCTAAAAATCTGGCATCTTTAATGGACAACGCAAACTATAAATTATTAGCGATTAACGCCTCAGTCGATGCCTCAAGCCCGATGGCAGGCAAAATCGGTAAATCTATTATAGAAGAACGCAATGGTCAAAAATACGGTATTATAGGTATAGCTCCTTCCGATATGGCTGAAAGAGTAAAACTAAATGATTCCGTAAAAGATATAAAAATAGATGACTTCCCTACGACAATCAAAAAAGTTCAGGAAGAAGTCGACCGGTTAAAAGGTGAAGGTATTAATAAAATCATATTACTTTCACACAGCGGCTTCAAACATGATAAAAAAATGGCACAGGAAACCAGCGGAATTGACGTAATTCTTGGTGCACATACACACGATCTTATAACTGGTATAAAAGAAGGTGAAAACCTCTTCTATTCAAAAACAGGGGAACCTGTTGTTATTACACAAGCCGGAAAAGACGGTGAAAATGTCGGAATACTAAACCTTGAATTTACACCGGGCGGCGTAATCAGCAAGGTTCAAAACAATGTAATTAAAACAAGAAGTTACAGCAGGAACCTATCTTCACGAAGTGCAGTAGAAAGCATTATCGGTAAACCGGAAATACTCGGCAAAGTAACGTCCACCGTAGCTCCGCCAAAAGAACGATTAATAGAAAATAATCCGCATGGAAACATAATTGCAGATGCAATGAGAAGTGAACTTGGAACAGATATTGCTATTCTCAATGCCGGAAATATAAGAGGTCATTTTGATTTAGGTCCTGTTGATTCCCGTTTAATAAATGATATTACACCATTTGAAGATAAAATGCTTATCGGGAAATTAAGTGAAAAAGAAATCGTTGATGCAATTAAAGTCGGCGGTCAATCCTTTGTTAGAACAGGTCATAAACCAGGTATCCTCCTCGTTTCCGGTCTTAAATACACAATGACCGACAAAGGTGAACTAAAAGCTCTTTCTTACATTGATAAGGCAGGAAAAGAAACTTCAATCGATATAAATAATCCAGGCACAGAACGTAAATTTACAGTAGCAATGGATGACTTCTTTGCGACAGGCGGTGACAATTATCTGCCGACAAATGAAAACCCTGACTTTATAATAAAGAAATTTAACATTGATAAAAATAAGTTAGCTTGTGATTATATCAAAAAAATGCAGGGAACATTTGAAGTCAAGAATGATGACAGAGTAAAAATTATCAACCATGACACTCCGGTCAATGCAGCTTAACTTCTAATCAGTACCAAACCTTTCCGCCTCACGCCGATAGGTAGCTGCTAATATTTTTAGCGCCACTCTTAAATTCTGCTTCATTGCATTTCCATGGCAAATTAATATCCGAATTGCTCTTTTGAATTTAAGTACTCTTTGACCGTATTTAAAGATGCTTGGACTATACGGGTAACACGCGAAGAGGAAAGACCTACCTGACGTGCAATATCTTTTACCTGCATATTCCTGTAAAATCTGTATTCAACAACAGTTCTCTCTTTTGGAGGAAGTTTTGAAATAGCCTCTCTTATCATACGTCCCATTTCGGAAATTTCAGCATTTTCATCAGGTGTTGCATGATTATCTTTCAAAAAGTCAAATGGAGAATCATTATCACTTGCAGCATCAGCAAGACCATCAATAGAAAGGACTGTTTCATAAATTGCCTCTCTGACCTTTGCTTTTTGTACTTCAGGATTATCTGGATCTTCCTCAGTATCTTCTTCCTCAACTTTATGTTTAAGAGAATACCATTTGTATCTTATTCTTAATTCGTTTCTAATAGCCCATCTTACTGCAGTAGCAATATATGCAGCATTATAACGTGCAAGCTGTTCTTCTGTTTTATTCTTAATAAGAGCCTGAATTGCGATAATACCTATAGACAAAAGTTCCTCATATTCAACCATATGAATCCTTCTATGCTCAACCTTCGCAACCTTTTGAACTATATCTATGTATTCTTTTAGCTTATTTTTATCTTGCATAATCATGATTAACTAATTATTTTTTCCTAGGCTCTTGATTTATTCTACCCTGATTTCTATTATTTTTCAAGTTGTAAACAAAAAGTAAGATTTCAGCAACGGCTTTATAGAGTTCCGGAGGAATCTGCTGGTTTAAATCGACCATTTTAAACAGCGCTCTGGCAACCGGCGGATTTTCGATAATAGGGATTCCATGTTCAGTTGCAATCTTAATAATCTTCTTTGCAATCAGCTCTGTCCCTTTCGCGATAAGCATAGGGGATGCCATCTCCTCGGCTTTATATTTCAAAGCACAGGCAACATGCACAGGATTTGTTACGACAAAATCAGCTTCCGGAACAGAATCCATCATACCTCTCTGAAGCATCTGCATACGGCGCTGGCGAAGTGCAGCCTTTACGTTTGGATCGCCTTCTGTGTTTTTATATTCATCTTTAATTTCTTTAAACGACATCTTCTGGTCTTTAAGGAATTTCCATTTTGTAACTCCGTAGTCTGCGGCTGAGATTATTAAGAACGCAATACATGCTTTAAAAATAAATTCTGTAATAAGTTTTCCAAATTCAATCATTACGGCAAAGTTATTATCAATAGCAGCAAGCATTAAAATACTTTTAATATGATCCGAATAAACTGCCCAGCCGATATAGCCCAGAATTAAAACTTTTAATATATTTTTCAGTAATTCAAAAAGTGTTTTTATAGACATAATATTTTTGAAATACTTTGTAGGATTAAGTTTGTCTAGTTTCGGCATCAAAGGGGCAGTCGCAACAAGAGGCCCCACCTGAATAAAATCCGCCATAACAGCAACAAACCAGGCAAGGGCTAAAATAGGCGCAATGATTAAAAATGCGGCTTTTACTGTAATTGTAAAAATATAAGCCAGCCCTACCCTTTCAAGATGTGTATTGGGAATTTGCTCATACATTAGCGTGAACAGTTGTGAAATCTGATCCCAGATAAAAGGCGCCAGGCCAAATATTGCACAGAATAAAATAAGCAATGAAACAGCTGTTGAAAAGTCTTTTGACTTAACAACCTGTCCTTCCTTTCTTGCCTGCTCCAATTTTCTCGGGGTGGCATCATATTGCTTATCTTCATCACCCATTATTTAATCCTTTAAAAATTATCATTATCTGATGTGATAACGGTGTATATAATAATATTATAATGATTATGAAACTATTTTCACACCTGATGAAGTACCAAGGCGGGATGCTCCGGCTTCAATCATATTTAAAGCAGCCTGTTTATCTCTTATACCGCCGGATGCCTTTACTTTTAAACCATGTGAAGATACTGTATCATACATCAGCTTAACATCTTCGGCTTTTGCTCCGACGCCGTTTTTAACAAAGCCGGTTGAAGTTTTTACAAAGTCAGCACCAGCTTCAACAGATAATTCACAAGCCTTTTTAATTTCCTCTTTATTTAAAAGGTCTGTTTCCAAAATTACCTTTAACGGAACATTTCCACAGGCAATCTTCACAGCCCTAATATCATCCCTGACAAAATCATAATCTTTATTTTTTAAGCCGGAAACATTTATAACCATATCAACTTCATCTGCGCCGTCAGCAGCAGCACAAGAAGCCTCAAAAGCTTTGACTTCTGTTTTATTAGCCCCTAAAGGAAAACCAATTACCGTAACAACTTTTACGTCAGTGCCGTCAAGAGCATCTTTTGCCATTTTCACATATGCAGGATTTATGCAAACACCTAAAAACTTATGCTCTTTTGCTTCTTGAAATAATTTTTCAAAATCTTCTTTTAGAGCATCCTGTTTTAATAGTGTATGTTCAATATAGTTATTCAAGTTATCCATTTAAGCCTCTTTTCTATAAAATATTATCCAAAATTTGTGAAGTTGATGCAGCTTTATTTAACGTAAAGAAATGCAGTCCCTTTACTCCGGAGGCAATCAGCTCCGAACACTGCAAACTTGCAAAATCAACACCGAACTTTCTCATCTCTAACGGAGAATTTTCATATTGTTCAAACTTCTGCATTAACGCTGCCGGAATAGTAATCTTTGCCATAGAAACCATCCGCAAAATCTGTTTCATACTTATCACAGGCATAATTCCGGGAATTACAGGAATGTTTATACCAGCCTTTCTTACAAGTTCAATATATCTAAAAAATTTTTCATTATCAAAAAACAACTGTGTATAAACAGCCTCAGCGCCTTCATCTACTTTCTTCTTAAGATTATCAATATCAGACGACAAATCTACAGCTTCAATATGCCCTTCGGGATAACCGGCAACAGCGACACTAAGAGAAGATTTGGTTTTTATAAATCTGACAAGTTCATTTGCATAATGAAAGTCACTGTGACAGGTATCAGCCTCCTGTGGCTTATCACCTCTCAAGGCAAGTATATTATCAATATTACAATCTTTTATGTTGTTTATAAGTTCTTCTATATTTGCAAGATTGTTGCAGACACAGGTTAAATGAGGCATAAGATTATACTTTTCATTAAGTATTTTAATCAGTTCAAATGAATTATTGTTATTGCCTGAAGCGCCCCAGGTCAAAGAAACAAGCGCAGGCTTGTATTTTTCTAAACATTCCAGTTCTTTTAAAAGTTCAGGATATTCAACCTCGCCGCCCTTTGGAGGAAATACTTCAAAAGATATTTTTAGCCCGTCTTCTTTACCGTAAATCTCATTCAACTTCATAGCAGAATTATAACACAAAGACCAAAAACTTTTCTCATAAGAGCATTTATGATAATATAAAACTATGATTACCGGAGAAGAGATAAAATTAAAGCTTAACGTGCTTATAGGAGATATTTTTGGAGGAGTTAATGCGGCAATAATTGCGCTTCCGCAGGCGCTGGCGTTTGGGGTTGCAACAGGATTCGGAGCAAGCGCCGGCATATGGGGGGCAATTATATTATGTCTTGTTGCAGGTATACTGGGAACTAAAGTTCCTATGATTTCCGGAATTACAGGACCTTCGGCGATTGTTATCGCTTCCATTATGCACGCATTAAACAAGGATATAAATTCAGTATTGCTGATTATGGTGATGGCGGGTGCAATTCAGCTGCTGCTCTCGTTTACAAAACTGACAGACATTGTAAAATATGTTCCATATCCGGTGATTTCCGGTTTTATGAACGGAGTAGGCACAATTATTATAATAATGCAATTAAATCCGCTATTGGGCTTGCAGCCATTTTCAAACACAATTGAAAGTATAGAGCATATTACAACATCACTTAACACTATGAATATGCAAGCTTTTCTGCTCGGGCTTTTAACATTAGCAATTGTATTTGGGATACCGAAAAGATTTAACAAGTATTTGCCGTCACAGATTTTAGCTTTAATAATTTGTACAATAGTTTCAATTAAAATGGGCTTGGATATTCCAAAGATTTCAGAAGTATCAATTGCATTTCCAAAATTCAGCCTGCCGTCTGCAAATATCCATGATGTTATAACGTACTTTCATTATGCAATAACACTGGCAATTATTTTATCTTCAGAAACCCTTTTAACAGGGCTTGTATGTAATTCTATTACAAAAGTACAGTCTTCCCCGCAAAGGCTTCTGGCTTCACAGGGTATCGGGAATATGTGTTGTGCTCTGACCGGTTCACTGCCCGGTTCTGCCGCCACAATGAGAACAGTGGCAGCATTAAAAACAGGCGCCGCAACAAGATTTGCTGCAATAGTAACGCCTCTGGTTTTACTCGTACTGCTTTATAAATTTTCAGGATTTGTAGCTGAAATACCGCTCTGTGTTCTTGCCGGAATTTTAATAAAAATCGGTTACGATATTATTGATGTGAAGCTTTTAAAAGTTGTTAAACTTGCGCCAAAAGAAGATTTATATGTGCTGGTAGTAGTCTTTTTATTGACCGTATTCTATAACCTTATAGTTGCTGTAGGTGCAGGGATTACTCTTGCGGCTCTGTTATATGCGAAGAAAGTTGCAGATAAGGCTAAATTAGTTCAAAAAGAAGTTTACGATAAAGATATTATAAAACTTGAAAAACAGGTTGAAAGAGATTACAAACATAAAATAAGAGCAGTTCATATTGACGGACAGTTTTTCTTTGGTTCTGCAACCCAGCTTATTTCACAATTTGACGAGTTATTAGGAACAAGATATTTAATCCTGAACTGCGATTTTGAAGACACATTAGATATTTCAGCTCTTTTTGCATTTGAAGATATTGTACTGAGATTAAAATCACAGCACATAAAACTTATTCTTGTATTAAAAAATACAGGTATTTATAAACAGCTTTCAGATTATAAAATTACGGAAGAAATAGGTGACAAGCATATATTCTACTCAGAAATAGAAGCTATAGAATTTGCTAAAAAATCGCTTACCAAAAAGGCTCATAAAAAGTACAAATATAATTAAAAAGGCGGATTTTAAAATCCGCCTTTTCCTTTTTAGAAGTTATATTTTGGAATTTCAAACACTTCGTTATTTGCATCTTTTTCAACAAACGCAAGATAATACTTCATTGCCTCGTCTTTTGTTCTGTTGTAAAAATCTTCCGGGATAAATTTTTTGTGCAATTCTGTTCTATCGCCTGAATAGTTGCCCAGAACAT
>ENA-ORSS01004244-ORSS01004244.1-human-gut-metagenome-genome-assembly--contig:-NODE-4244-length-10861-cov-4.824727_pt1 | contig 10861 bp, 8 predicted proteins | sample MGYA00241899_ERZ509162 | MGnify/ENA primary metagenome ERZ509162 (study PRJEB26280, sample SAMEA2338641) | human gut metagenome | biome: human gut; feature: human-associated habitat; material: faeces... | reverse complement strand
TTCCTGTTCCGCAAATACGGTCTGCAGCCGGACTTCGTCTCCATCGGCAAGGGCTTCCCCGGCGGCCTGTATCCGGCCAGCCGCCTGCTGGTCAGCGGCGCGTTCGACTGCCTGAGCCAGTTCGGCGCGCTCGTCACCAACGGACAGGAAGAGCTGGCAAGCCTTGCGTATCTCGTCACGATGGAATTTGTCAGCCATAACGGCGCGCATATCGAAGCGGTCGGCAAGACCTATCACGATGCACTGCGCCAGCTTGCCGCGCGCCATCCCGCGCTTTGCAGCGGCGCGGAGGGCGACGGGCATATGAGCGCCCTGTGCTTCCATCAGGTGCCGGACGCGGCGGCCTTCGCCGCGCGGATGAACCGCGAGTTCTGCGTCGACATCAGCGCCCAGACCTACAAGGCCAACTGCCGCCCCGTCGCGCTGACAAAGCTGCCGCTGCTGGTCACGGAGCCGATGGTGGGGAAGCTGATCGCGTGGATGGAGCAGTGCCTGTCCGAAATGGAGGGCTGAGCGTGGAGAAGACCATCAAATTCGGCGTCATCGGCTGCGGGCTGATGGGCCGGGAGTTTGCAAGCGCCTCCATGCGCTGGCTGCATCTGCAGACCGACCTGCCGCGCCCGCAGATCATCGCCGCGTGCAGCCGGACGGACAAAAGCCTCGACTGGTTCCGGCGCGTGCCAGACACGCGGTATTTTTACCATGATTATCACGAGCTTCTGGAAAATCCGGAGGTCGAAGCCGTTTACTGCGCCGTGCCGCACGACCAGCACGCACAGATCTATACCGATATCATCCGTTCCGGCAAGCATCTGCTGGCCGAAAAGCCGTTCGGGATTGATCTGCCCGCCTGCCAGCAGATCCTGAGCGCCATGCGGGAGCATCCGCAGGTCTTTGTCCGCTGCTCGAGCGAATTTCCGTATTACCCCGCCGCGCAGCAGCTCTTCCGCTGGTATCAGGAGGGCTTCTTCGGCCGCGTGATCGAGGCACGCTTCACCATCAAGCACGCGTCGGATATGGACCTGAGCAAGCCCATCAACTGGAAGCGGCAGCTGAAGACCAACGGCGCGTATGGCTGCATGGGCGACCTCGGCATCCACACCCAGCACCTGCCGTTCCGACTCGGCTTCCGGGTCGATTCCGTGAGTGCGCAGCTGGCCAACCTCGTCCCGCAGCGGCCCTGCGGCGACGGCTTTGCGCCCTGCGAGACATATGACAACGCGATTTTGCTCTGCGGCGCGCACAATGCGGCGGGCGACCGGTTCCCGATGGTGATGGAAATGAAGCGCATGGCCCCCGGCTGCACCAATACGGTGGAATACGAGATCTACGGGCTGGACGGCTCTGCGAAATTTTCCACAGAGGACGCAAACGCCGTCTGGTACACGCGCAATCAGGGCCGGGAGCAGGCGTGGAGCCGCCTGATACTGGGGCAGAGGACGCTCTTCCCAGTCATCACCGGCGGCATTTTCGAGTTTGGCTTTTCCGACGCCATGCTGCAGATGTTCGCGGCGTTTATCGCCGAACTCTGCGGCGAACCGTGCGCGTTCGGCTGCTTCCGGCCGGACGAGGCGCTTTTGAGCCACCAGCTGCTCACCGGCGCGCTGCGGGCCTATGAAACGGGAAGCGTCGTCCGGCTTGACTGACGCGGAAGGAGGCGGTATTATGATGGACATATCTTCGGTCCCGCACGCGGCGGATGCCGAGCACCGCATGATCTACGAGCCTGCGGACGCCTTGGGCTTTACGGCGTGGACGGACTGCTTCGACTATCAGAACGGGCGGCTTGGCCTGTCCTTTAAGGAGATCCGCCGGGCGCATGACGCGGCCTTTGTGCCGCCGAGACTGGAAATGGGCGAGGCCATCGGCGCGCCGGTGTCCTATTGCTCGGCGGAATGCGGCAGTGCGGATACCGTCTCGGAGCGCGTCTATATGGCCTCCGACGACGGCGGGGAACACTGGTACGAGACGGGCAGGTGCCCGCTGGCCGAAGGCTCGTTTCTGAACGCGGGCTTTGCGGACGGGCGGCTGGTCGGGCTGGACGTGGGCCGCGTCAACGCCGCGCGCACCGGCTGGTGCGACTATATTGCCGTCCGGGAAAGCACGGACGGCGGCAGCACCTGGACGGAAACGGCCCGTCTGCTGGAGGGCTGCGCCGTCTATCTCTGGCGGCTGCGCCGCCTGCGCGACGGTTCGCTTCTCGTGCTTGCCAGCTTCTACGGCACGCCATGGGGCGCAGGCTGCGAACGTGCAACGCGCAACACCATGCTTCCCGGCGAAACGTATCTCAATAAGATCCAGACCTTTTTCCTCCATAGTCCCGACGGCCGGAGCTTTTCGGGGCCGCACTATGTCCTTCCGGGCATCGGCGCGCATGAGTACGACGCGGCAGAGCTGTCTGACGGACGGCTTCTGTTCGTGGCGGGCGACGTGCAGGGCACGCCGGTCGGGCGGCAGCTCGTCCGCCGCTCGGCGCAGGGCTTCATCAACGGGCCGCTGCTGCCCATCGGCGCGGGCGCTCCGCCAGAGCCTGCGAAAAATCCGCAGGGCGGCTTCGTCCCGGAAAGCATCGTGTGCCTGCCGGGCGATGTTCTCGTCGGTGCGCGGCGAGGCAAGCCCTTCAGCTGCTCCGGCGATCTCGGCCAGACATGGACGGTGATCGAGGGCGCGGGAAACGGACTCTATCAGCCGTGCATCCGCCTGCTGCCGGACGGACGCGCTGCGGCCTTCGGCCACTGCGGCGCGGACAGCGCGGTCGGGCAGACGCGCATGGCGATCGCCGCCGATCTGTTCCGGCTGGACGGTGCGCCTCCCGCGGGGTGTGAGCTGTCTCTTGAACGCGTGCTTTCTGCGGATGGGAGCCATTACGGCAACGCATATACGGCGCGGCTGACCTGTAAAGGCCGCCCTGTCGCCGGGCGGCGGGTGACGTTCCGCGTTGTACCGTTCTGGACGGAGGACGGAGCGGTCAATACCCTTGCGCAGGAGCAGGCGCCGATCGGGCTTTCCGCCGTGACAGACGCGGACGGCCTCGCCCATGCGGCCTTTCCCGCGTTTGACGCCGTCCGGGACATTCACTTTGCCTACACCATCGACGCCTTTGCCGAAGCCGCGCCCGGACAGGCATCCTGCGTCAGTGCCAGCCGCTGCGAGCTTGCCATGACGCCGTACCGCCGCTGCCGTCACCCGTACCCGGCCTATTTTGCCGAAAACACCCTCTATCTGTCACCGGAGTTGGAAAAAGCGTTCCCGGACTGCCGCCGCAGGCTTGCGGAGGAAGCGGGACGGGATGTTCCCACAGTTCCGGACGCGCCGCTTCGGCAGGCACTTTTGGATGCGGGCGTATTGCGGCAGACGGAGGACGGCCTCCGGTGGATCGCGCGCGTACACGGCGCGCAGGCGCTCGAGGCGGTGCTCCCACAGCCGGATGGCGACTGGTATATCTGAAATTCCGCGTATGCGCGGAACGCAAATTATAAACAGGAGAGAGCTGCTATGAAACTTGTAGTATTGGACGGTTATACGGAAAATCCCGGCGATCTGAGCTGGGCAGAGCTGGCTGCGCTTGGCGAGCTGACGGTCCATGACCGCACGTCGTATACCGAGTCCCCGCTGATCGCGGAGCGCATCGGCGACGCGGAGATCGTGGTCATGAACAAAACGCCGATCTCCCGCGCGACGATCGACGCGTGCCCGAATATCCGGCTGATCGCGGTGCTTGCGACGGGCTATAACGTTGTGGATTACAACTACGCGCGGGAAAAGGGCATCCCGGTCGTGAACGTGCCGGCCTACGGCACAGCGTCGGTCAGCCAGTATTCCATCGCCCTTCTGCTGGAGATCTGCCACCATATCGGCCATCACAGCGCGTCTGTCCATGCGGGCAATTGGGCCTCGAATCCCGACTGGTGCTATTGGGACTATCCGCTCATCGAGCTGGAGGGCAAGACTATCGGCATCATCGGCTTTGGCCGCATCGGCCAGGCCGAGGGCCGCATCGCGCGGGCGATGGGCATGCACGTTCTGGCATATGACGTCTATCCGAACGACGCCGGGCGCGCCATCGGCGCGTATGTCGATCTGGACACGCTGCTTGCGCAGTCGGACGTGGTGTCGCTGCACTGCAATCTGACGCCGGAGAACACCGGACTCATCAATAAAGAGAACATCGCGAAAATGAAGGATGGCGCGATCCTCATCAACAACGCCCGTGGCCAGCTGATCGTGGAGCAGGACGTCGCCGACGCGCTGAACAGCGGCAAGCTGGCTGCCGCCGGGCTGGATGTAGTCTACACAGAGCCGATCCGCCCGGACAATCCGCTCCTGACCGCGAAAAACTGCATCATCACGCCGCATATCTCCTGGGCCCCGAAGGAGAGCCGCCAGCGGATCATGGACGCCACGGCAGAAAACATCCGTGCCTTCCTCGCCGGAACGCCGCAGAACGTCGTCAATCGCTGAAGCGCTGAAAAACCCGCTGCCGCCTGCTCCGCAGGGACAGCGGGTTTTATGCGGCGGGGCTTTTGCTGCGCCTGCGTGCCGTTTTGCGGCGTTGCAATATTAACAGAAATATGGTATGATGTTCCCACTTACCGGAAGGGGGAACTGCCTTGCTTTATCTGCTGCTTGCGCTGTTTACGGCGGCGATTGTCGCGGTCGATCAGCTGACAAAATATCTGGCTGCGGCCAATCTCGTGGGGAAGACCGTCACGCTCATCCCCGGCTGGCTCCAGCTGCACTACATCACAAACGACGGCATGGCGCTGAGCCTTCTGCGCGGCGCGCGGTGGCTGTTCGTGGTCATGACGGCGGTGTATCTCGCGGTCGTGATCTACGTGCTCGTGAAAAAATGGTTCAAAAAGACGCCGGAGCTGTGGTGCATCGCGGCCATCACCGGCGGCGCGATCGGCAATTTCATCGACCGCATTTCCACCGGTCTTGTCATTGACATGATCTGCATCCCGTGGTTCTCCACGTTCAACGTGGCGGATCTGTTCATCACGTTCGGCGCGCTTTTCCTTGTGATCTATATTCTGACGAAGGACAAGGAGCTGCTGGCCGACAAGCCGAAGGAGCAGAAGAAACCGCATGACGCTGACGCTTGACAGAGACGGCGAACGGCTCGACAGCGCGCTCAGCCGCCTCGTGCCGGAGCTGACCCGCAGCCAGGCCCAGCGCCTGATCGAGCAGGGTGCGGTCACGCAGGCCGGAAGGCCCGTCAAAAAGAACGAAAAGCTCCCCGCCGGGACGGCGCTGGAGCTGGAAATTCCAGAGGTGCGCGAAGCGCCCATCGCGGCGCAGGACATTCCTCTGGAGGTCTGCTATGAGGACGCGGACGTGATCGTTGTCAATAAGCCCAAGGGGCTTGTCGTCCACCCGGCCCCCGGTCACGCGGACGGCACGCTCGTCAACGCGCTGCTGGCCCACTGCGGCGACTCCCTGTCCGGCATCGGCGGGGAAAAGCGCCCCGGCATCGTCCATCGCATCGATAAGGACACGTCCGGCCTCATCATCGCGGCCAAGAACGACCTTGCGCACGCCGCGCTGGCCGCACAGCTGAAGGATCACAGTCTGGCCCGGACGTATGTGTGCATCGTCTGCGGCAAGATCAAAGACGATTCCGGCACCATCGATGCGCCCATCGGCCGCCACCCGGCCGACCGCAAGAAAATGGCCGTCACGGAGAAAAATAGCCGCAGCGCCGTGACGCACTGGCGCGTGTTGGAGCGCTTTTCCGGCTATACGCTCGTCGAGTGTAAGCTGGAAACGGGCCGGACGCACCAGATCCGCGTCCACATGGCCTATCGCGGCCACCCGATTTTGGGCGATATGGTCTACGGCCATAAAAAGCCCGAGTTGGGGCAGGACAGCCAATGCCTGCACGCAAAGGAACTCCGCTTCGTGCACCCGCGCACAGGACAGCTCGTAACCGTCTCCTGCGAGCTGCCGGACTATTTTACCGCGCTTCTGGAAAAGCTGCGCGCAAGGGCTTGACATTCCAGTCCCGTTCTGCTACCATGATGCCATCTTCGAAATGAGGTCGTTATGATGTACGTTTCCGTTATGTTCGCGTTTATCTTTACCTTTACTGGCTTGCAGTAAGGGTAATTTGTGATGCGCAGAAACGAAGTCAGGTTCGCAACGCGGCACAGATTACGCTGTGCCGCGTTTTTTGTTTGTATTTTGTATTTTCTGAAAGGATGGGTATCGATATGGAGCTTTCTGATTACAGAGCACAGATCGACCGGATCGACGCGGAGCTTCTGCGTCTGTTTGCCGAGCGGATGCAGACGGCTGCGGGGATCGCGGCGTATAAAAAATCGCACGGCCTGCCGGTTCTGGACGCCGGGCGGGAGCGCGAAAAACTGGCGCAGATCGTAAAGGCCGCGCCGGAGGAGCTGCAGGAGGAGGCCGTGAGCCTCTACCGGCTGCTGTTCTCCCTCAGCCGCAGCTACCAGCGCGATTTGCTGGACGAAAAAACGGCGCTTCCGGCGCTTCTCAAAACAGCGCTGGAACAGACGCCGCAGCTCTTCCCGCCCACAGCAGCCGTTGCCTGCCAGGGCGTTGAGGGCGCGTATTCGCAGCAGGCCTGCGATAAGCTCTTCCAGCACCCGAGTGTATTCTTCTGCGCGACATTTGACAAGGTCTTCTCCGCCATCGAGCAGGGCCTGTGCCAGTACGGCGTTCTGCCGCTGGAAAACAGCACGGCAGGCTCGGTCAACGCGGTGTACGACCTCATGCAGAAGCACAATTTCTCCATCGTCCGCAGCGTCCGCCTGCGCGTGGATCACAGTCTGCTGGCCCTGCCGGGCGTAAAGCTGTCCGAAATTCGCGAGGTCGTCTCGCACGGACAGGCGCTGGAGCAGTGCTCCGAATTTTTGAAGCAGCTGCCGAACGTGACCGTGACCCGCTGCGAAAACACGGCGGCGGCAGCCCGCATGGTCGCCGGAGCGGGACGGCGCGATCTCGCCGCCATCGCCTCGCCCGCCTGCGCGGAAATTTACGGCCTGCAGCCGCTGCAGGAGCGCGTGCAGAACGAGCACGGCAACTACACCCGCTTCATCTGCATCGCGGCCAAGCCCGAGGTCTATCCCGGCGCCGACCGGACGAGCCTGCTCGTCACGCTCGCCAACGAACCCGGCAGCCTCTATCAGGTGCTGGCCCGCATCTATGGCCGGGGCATCAACCTGACAAAGCTGGAAAGCCGCCCCATTCCAGGCTCGGACGACACGTTCCGGTTCTACTTCGATCTCGAAGCCTCCGTCTACTCACCGGAGCTGCCGAAGCTCCTCGGCGAGCTGGAATCCGTCTGCGAACACGTCTGCTACCTCGGCAGCTATTCCGAAACGGTTTGAGATGACCGGAGTCAGTCTGAACACACGAAAAGGCTCTCCCTTGCGCGCAAGGGAGAGCCTTTTCGTGCGTAAAGCTTATTGCGACACCGTATACAGCGCGTAGAAATAGCCCTTCTGTTCCATCAGCTCGTCGAAGGAGCCGGACTCTGTGATGCGGCCGTCCTTCAGGACGAGAATGCCGTCAAAGCGGCGCAGCGCCGCCTGCTCCAGCGCGTCTGCCAGTTTGACGATCAAACCCCGCGCGGCTTTTCGCGCCGCAAGAAGTGCAGGCAGCTCCGCGACCGGCTCGATCATAAAGTTCATCAGATTCACAAACAGGATGACCGCGCCCGCCGTCAGCCCCCTTCCGCTCAGCGCCAGATACGCGCCCGCCAGAAACACGCCCAGCTGCGCAATGATCCCGGTGGTCGCGCCGATCATGCCCACCAGCGCCTTGAGCCTGCGGCGGCTGAATTTTTCCTGCTCCAGCGCGCGGTTGCTCTCGGCAAACAGACGGAAGATCTCTTTTTCCGCCCGGAAAGTCTTGACGACGGAAAAGCCGCCGAGGCAGTCGGAAAGCGCGGCGGTAAAGTCGCGGTTCTGGTCGGAGACGCGCTTTTCCGCGGCTTGCAGCTGCCCGCCCGTCAGCACCGACGCAATGAGCGGCAGAACGGTCACGCCTGCGGCGATGGCCGTCATCAACGGCGAATACCACAGCATCATCGCCAGCGCACCGAAGAACGTCACAGCCTTTGTAATGACAGAGAGCAGCTGGGACAGATCGTCCGCCTCGATGCTGGCCGCGTCGTTGGTCAGCGCGGAGAGATACGCGGCGGTGCTTTCCGCGCGGAAGGAGGAAATGCTTTTCTCCGTAAGCTTCTGAAACGCGAAGTCCTTATACTGCCGCATGGCCTTTTCGATAAAGCGCGGCTCCGACGCGTATTTGAGCAGCATCAGCGCGGCGCACAGCAGGATAAACCCGCCCGTGATCCACGCCAGCTTCCCCAGCGGCAGCGCGCCCGGCAGGCCGGAGGCCGCGTCGATCAGCTGCTGCATGAGCCACGTCACGATCAGATTCAGCGTGCCGCCCGTCAGCGCGGCGAACACCGCAAGGGCGAACATCGGGACATTGCTCCGGAAAAACTGCGCGGTCAGCTGCCGCGCCAGCGGTTTATGCTTCATCGGAATCAATTTCCTTCCACCATGCCAGTAATTCCGCGTCGTCCAGATCCCGCACGATCTTCCGCACGCCGTCCATGGCCGTCGCGCCCAGATCGTCGTAGATCCCGGCAGGCTCGCCGCCGCTTACGAAGCGGAGCGCGTCGCCGCGGTAATCCGGCGCGGCGTCAAACTGCGCAGCGAGCGCCTGCGCCTGCCGCAGAGAAGCGGTGGCTGCTTCCGCCTCCCCGCAGTTTTTCTGCGCACCGGCCAGACACACCAGCATCGACGCGTTCACCTTGTCCAGAAAGCACGGTTTGTCTGCGTTCTTCAACCTGCCGAACGTGTCCAGCCCCCATCGAATGATGGCCTTCGTGGCCGCGAAGTCCTGCTGCTTGTAATAGACGTTGAGATAGCCCACCACGATGTTGACAAGATTTGCGCACGCGCTCAGCAGGGCGTCGGACAGAAACGGCAGCGCGTCCTGCGGCCGGTCGCAGCTGCTCGAAAGCGTCGAGCCGATGATATGGCTGTAAAAGCCGCCTGCGTTGTGCGTTTTCCAGAGCGAGACGGCTTTATCCGCCTCGCCAAGCGACAGCAGCGTCTGCGCGGTTTCCGCGTAAAGCACGGTTTCGCTGATCTGCGGGTCCGTGTCCTGCGGTAAAAGCAGCCGCGCCTTGTCCAGCAGCGTCAGTGCCCGCCGCAGCAGCGCTTCGTCCCCCTCCACGATGCCGAACACGCGGTAAAGTCCCGCGCTTCTGTAGACGATCTCAAAGTCGTTCGGGTATTTTTGAAGCGCCTTTTCCGCCTCCGCAAGTCCCGCGCGGTCCTTCTCCGTCCGGTACCGCCGCAGGCGCTCCGCCGTCGTCTGACGGCGGTTGTCCTTCACCTCATAGCCCAGAAGCACGTCGACCGACGTGTCGAACAGGTCGGCCAGCTCGACGATGATCGCCAGCTCCGGCTGGGAAAGCCCCGCCTCCCACTTATAGACCGCGCCGGGCGTCACGCCCAGGCTTTCGGCCAGCTGCTCCTGCGTGAATCTGTGCTGCCTGCGCAGCGCGCGGATATTTTCCGCAAGTCTGATCTGCATATCCATCCCTCCCGATGCCTCTATCGTATCAGATACCGCGCCGGAATGAAACACACAATTCATATGATTCGGACGGAAATTATCCATACCAATAGTATGGGTTTTGGGCGGCACTGCAGAAAAACTTCCTGCGGTGCCGAGGTTCCCGTTGTTTTTTTGCCTGGAATATGGTATGATGAATAAAATTTTCATGCACGGCATGTGCAGGAACCGGGGTGGACATCCCGGAAAATACGGGTACAGGAGGTATTCTTATGAAGTTGTCCAGCAAAGCACTTGCATGCGGGCAGTCCCCCATGCGCAAATTCCATCCCTACGCAGTGGCAGCAGCGGCAGCCGGCAAGAAAATCTATCATCTGAATATCGGCCAGCCCGATATCCACACGCCGGACGCACTGTACGACGCAATCCACAATTTCCGCACGCCGGTTCTGGCCTACGCAGCCTCGCCCGGCATCCCGGAGCTGATCGAAGCGATCGAGCGATATTACCGCAATATCGGCGTGCAGCTGAACGAATCCGACATCCTCATCACCACCGGCGGCAGCGAAGCGCTGCAGATCGCGGCAAACTGCCTGCTGGACGACGGCGACGAGGTCATTGTCCCCGAGCCGTTCTACCCGAACTATCACACGTTCATCACGACCGCAGGCGGCGTCATCCACCCCCTGCACACAAAGCCGGAGGAGGGCTATTTCTACGCTGACCGTGCGCGCATTGAAGCCTGCATCACGCCGAAGACGAAGGCCATCATGCCGGTCCATATGCTGGGCAACCCCTGCGATATGGATCCCATCATGGAGATCGCGAAGAAGCATAACCTGTACGTCATTGAAGACTGCTGCCAGGCTGTCGGCGCGGCATATCATGGGAAGCGCGTGGGCACCATCGGCGATATGGGTGCATATTCGCTCAACGTCTTCAAGACCATCACCACCGGCGACGGCGGCTTCGTGAACAACAAGGGCGGCTACAAGTACACCGGCAAGGTCATCAACACCGAGTCTCTGAATGTCCGCGTTACCGCCTCTACCGGCGCCAAGAAGGCTACCACATTGAAGAAGGGCGCCAACCTGGTGATCTACGAGACCAAGATCTCCGAGGATATGGCATGGGGTCGCTGCGACGCAGGCTGGGTCTACCTGTACTACGTTGACCTGACTCCCGCCAGCGGCAGCGCCATCGACGCCCGCGTGGTGTACAATGACAACACCATCATCTACACGGATAACGCCGCGTCCTCCGTCGCAGGCACCTATTCCAGAATGTCCGTCATCGA
>ENA-ORSS01004240-ORSS01004240.1-human-gut-metagenome-genome-assembly--contig:-NODE-4240-length-10875-cov-4.876895_pt1 | contig 10875 bp, 7 predicted proteins | sample MGYA00241899_ERZ509162 | MGnify/ENA primary metagenome ERZ509162 (study PRJEB26280, sample SAMEA2338641) | human gut metagenome | biome: human gut; feature: human-associated habitat; material: faeces... | reverse complement strand
TGCGGATGGAGGGGGAGAACCGCACCATCGTCTCCTGCGGGCTGGAGGCCCTGCCCCATACGGACTTTGTGGGCATCCACGCCCTGCTGCGGGGCGGCAAACCAGTACCGGTCGCCGCAGACGTACAGCGCCGTGAGCCCCTTGAGGTCTGCGACCGTGAGCTCGCCCTCGGGCTTTCCGGCATATTCGCGCGCGGCCCGCTCAAGCAGGGGATTCTGGAATGCGGCCACCGTGTCGTCCGGCAGCGTCTGCACCGCGACGGTCCTGGCCGTAAAGCGGTAGAGCAGGCCCGTGAAGTGGCCGACGATGCCGGCCGCGATCAGGCAGCCGGCGAGTACGACCGCGATGATCGCCGCCGCGATGCCGCGCTTTTTCTTCGCGCGCTCCGGCTTCGGCGCTTTGGCGGGTCTTTCCCGACGGGGCTTTTCGGCGCGCGGCTTTTTCTCTTTCTTCTTTTTCGCCCGCGGCGGCTCAGCGGGCGCTTCGGGCGGCAGCTCCGGCGCTTCGCCCGCAAATTTGTCCGCATCGAGCAGCTCGGCCGAGAAGAGCTTGTCGTAGAAATATTCCTCACTCGGGTAGGTATATTTCATGAGCGCAAAGAGGTTTCCGATCTGCATCTCCATGCCCGGCGACAGCTCCGTCTGCTCGAGATAGACATTGATGACCGGCTTTTTCTTCGTCAGGGCATAGTGCATCTCCTTGCGGCAGTTGTCCGAGCGCAGATACGCCGGGGACAAAAACGCCAGCACGAGCTGCGCGCGCTCGAGGTGCGACGCGATGCTCTCCGGCCACTCGCTGCCGGCCTCGATGCCCTCATCGTACCAGACGCGAAAGCCGCGCGATTGCAGCGTGCCGATGATCTCGAGCACGGCCGCGTCGTTCTTGTGCGCGTAGCTGACGAAGATGTACGGCTGTGTGCCCTCGTATGGGCGCAGACAGGTCTTCATTCGATCGCCTCCATGGAATCAGAATCAGGTGTAAAGCCGCCCGGCGCTCACACGCGGCCGGGCGCGGCGAGAGCCTTGACGCCCGCGAGATAGGCATACGGCACGCACAGATCCCCCCGACCGGAGCCGAGGGCGATGTCCGGCTTGCGCAGGCCGTGATAGTCCGACCCGCCGGTCGGCACGAGGCCGAAGCGCACGGCCAGCGCCTGCGCCGCCGCCGTCTGCTCGGGTGTATAGGTCGTGTAGCGCACCTCGAGCCCGAGCGCCCCGGCGTCCGCCGCCGCGGCGAGCAGGGCAGTACGCTGCGCGTCGTCAAAGCGGTACTTGAACAGATGCGCCACGACCGGCACGCCGCCCGCCGCGCGCAGCGCGTGCACGGAATCCTCCAGCGGAATGTTGTAGCGCGGGACATAAAAGCGCTTGCCCCGGCCGAGCAGACCGCGCATCCCGTCGGACACCGTGGGGATGCAGCCGCGCTGCACGAGCAGCGCCGCGATGTGCGGCCGGCCGAGCACCGTCTGCCCCGGAAACGCCGCGCGCAGCTCCGCCATCGTGATGGGATAGCCCGCGTCGTGCAGGCGCTGCACCATGGTCTCGTTGCGGGCATTGCGCTCGTCGGTGGCGCGGGTCATGAGTGCGCGCAGCGCGGCGTTGTCCGTGTCCATATAGTAGCCGAGCAGGTGCACCTCCTCACCGCCCCACACGGTGGACAGCTCCACACCCGGGACGACCTCGACGCCGTGCGTCTTTCCCGCCGCAAGCGCCTCGGGCAGTCCGGCAAACGTGTCGTGATCCGTGATCGCCACGGCGCGCAGTCCGGCTGCCGCCGCCTTGCGCACGACAGTCTCCGGCGCGTCCGAGCCGTCGGACGCGAGCGTGTGCACATGCAGATCAATCCGCTCCATGGCACACCTCCAGCCCGTCCGGCAGCGCGTCGCCCTGCCAGAGGACAAAGACCGTGCCGTCCGCAACGTGCACCGACGCCTCCGCACCGGTGAAAGAGTTGCTCACACCGAGCGGCATGGCGCAGGTGAGCGTCGCATCCGTGACCTCGTAGAGCAGGCCGCGCAGCGTAACGCCGCGCGCAGCGTCGCCGCTGCTGAACACCGAGACCGTGCCCTCCATGCCGGCAGGGAAGGTCAGCGTGCCGCTGCGCACCGCCGTGACCACCCAGCCGCAGCCGATGAGCCAGCCCTGCGCGCCCGCGTCCGTGAGACCGCGCAGCGTCTGAAAGCTCGCGATCGTCTGGTCGATGCGGCCGCCGAGCGCGCCCGCCATCACGAGCCGCCGGTAGCCGTGCCCGAGCGCCCAGCGCACGGCGAGACCGAGGTCGGTGTCGTCCTTCATGACCGGGTGCGTCTCCACGTTCGGGTGCTCCGGCCGGTAGCCGAGCGAGTCAAAGTCACCCATGACGAAGTCCGGCTCGATGCCGCGCGCACGCAGCGAGCGGTAGCCGCCGTCAGCCGCGATGATATAGTCGCCCGCACACGGGCTCAGGCGCACGCCCTCAAGACTGGCCGCGCCGACGATGTAACAGGTATTTTCCAAATTCATTCCTGCTTTCCTGAATTTTCGCCCGTTATTGTATCACATTCTGCGCGCCGAGAAAAGAATTGCGTATAAATTACCTGTGCGTGCATTTGTTAGATTTTAAACTCGTCGAAAATCAAAAATTTTATTTCTATTGTTACTGATATATGATATAATTCCAGCATTGGCATCGCAGCGAAGCGCGTTTTTTTACTGCTGCCGCCTATCTCTGCGGCCCGCCGCAGTCAGAAAGGAGACACGACCGTGTCAGAAAAAGTTTTCAACAAGGTCCTTGCTGCCAACCGCGGCGAGATCGCGGTGCGTATCTTCCGCGCGTGCTATGACCTCGGCATCCACACCGTGGCCATGTACTCCAAGGAAGACGAACTGAGCATGTTCCGCACCCGTGCCGACGAGGCATATCTCGTCGGCGAGAACAAGAGCCCTCTGGGTGCGTATCTCGACATTCCCGAGATCATCGATCTGGCCAAGCGCCGCGGCGTCGACGCCATCCACCCGGGCTACGGCTTCCTGTCCGAAAATGCGGACTTTGCCCGCGCCTGCGAAGCGGCCGGCATCACGTTCATCGGGCCGCCGAGCGACGTGCTCGGCAAGATGGGCGACAAGCTCTCGGCCAAGCAGATCGCCATGGAGTGCGGCGTGCCGGTCATCCCCGGCTGCTCCGAGCCTCTGCGCGACGGGCAGGAGGCGCTGGAGAAGGCCATCAGCTTCGGCTTCCCCGTCATCCTCAAGGCGGCGGCCGGCGGCGGCGGCCGCGGCATGCGCCTGTGCGAAATGCCCGAGGACGTTATCCCCGCGTTCGAGCTCGTCAAGAGCGAGGCACGCAAGGCCTTTGGCAATGACGACATCTTCATCGAGAAATATCTCGTGCAGCCCAAGCACATCGAGGTGCAGATCCTTGCCGACCAGTACGGCAACGTGCGCCACCTCGGCGAGCGCGACTGCTCGCTGCAGCGCCGCTACCAGAAGGTCGTGGAGTTTGCGCCCGCGTGGAGCGTGCCCGAGAGCATCCGCGAGCAGCTGCACGCCGACGCCGTGAAGATCGCCGAGGCCGTCGGCTATGTCAACGCCGGCACGGTGGAGTTCCTCGTCGACCGCGACGGCAACCACTATTTCATTGAGATGAACCCCCGCATTCAGGTCGAGCACACCGTCACCGAGATGGTCACGAGCATCGACCTCGTGCGTGCGCAGATCCTCATCGCCGAGGGGCAGCCGATCAGCCACCCGGAGATCGGTCTCGGCGACCAGAACAACCTCAAGGTCAACGGCTACGCCATCCAGTGCCGCGTGACCACCGAGGACCCGGCCAACAACTTCGCGCCCGACAACGGCAAGATCGAGGCCTACCGCTCCGGCGGCGGCTTCGGCGTGCGTCTCGACGGCGGCAACGTCGGCACGGGCTCGATCATCTCGCCGTACTACGACTCCCTGCTGGTCAAGGTCACGAGCTGGGACTGCACCTTCCCCGCCGTCTGCCGCAAGGCCACCCGCGCCATCAATGAAGAGCACGTGCGCGGCGTCAAGACGAACATCCCGTTCGTGACGAACATTCTCACGCACCCGACCTTCGTCGCCGGCAAGTGCCACACGAAGTTCATCGACGAGACGCCGGAGCTGTTCGAGTTCACCGAATCGCGCGACCGCGCGACCCGCGTGCTCAAATACATCGCCAACATTCAGGTCAACAATCCCGACGCCAAGCGCCACCAGTACGACACGCCGCGCTTCCCGAAGGCACAGCGTGAGATCTCGAAGCAGGACGGGCTCAAGCTCCTGCTCGACACCGACGGCCCCGAGGCCGTGCGCGACTGGGTGCTCGGTCAGAAGAAGCTGCTCATCACCGACACGACGATGCGCGACGCGCACCAGTCCCTGCTGAGCACCCGCCTGCGCACCCGCGACATGCTCAAGGGCGCCGACGGCACGGCCGACATCCTCGCCGACTGCTTCTCGCTCGAGATGTGGGGCGGCGCGACGTTTGACACCGCCTACCGCTTCCTGCACGAATCCCCGTGGGAGCGTCTGGAGATGCTGCGCGAGAAGATCCCGAACATCCCGTTCCAGATGCTGCTGCGCGGCTCGAACCTCGTCGGCTACGCGAGCTATCCGGACAACCTCGTGCGCGCCTTCATCGCCGAGTCCGCCCGTGAGGGCATCGACGTGTTCCGCGTGTTCGACTCGCTCAACTGGATGCCGAACATGGAGACCGCCATGGACGAGGTGCTGCGTCAGGGCAAGTTCCTTGAGGGCACCGTTTGCTACACCGGCGACATCCTCGACCCGACGCGCGACCGCTACACGCTGCAGTACTATGTCGACTTTGCCAAGGAGCTCGAGCGCCGCGGCGCACATATGCTGGCCATCAAGGATATGTCCGGCCTGCTCAAGCCGTATGCCGCCAAGAAGCTCGTCAGCACCCTCAAGCAGGAGATCGGCATCCCCATCCACCTGCACACGCACAACACCACCGACAACCAGATCGCGACCTACCTCATGGCGGCCGAGGCCGGTGTGGACGTGGTCGACACCGCCATCGGACCGCTGGCCAACCTCACGAGCCAGCCGTCGATGAACGCGCTTGTCGAGTCCCTGCGCGGTCAGGAGCGCGACACCGGCTTTGAGCCGCAGCGCCTGCAGGAGCTGGCCGATTACTGGGCCGATGTGCGCCTGCGCTATGAGAGCTTCGACAAGGGCCTCAAGGTCCCCGTCACCGACATCTACCGCTATGAGATCCCCGGCGGTCAGTACACGAACCTGCAGCCGCAGGTTGAGTCGCTCGGCCTCGGCCACCGCTTCGCGGAGGTCAAGGAGATGTACCGCACCGTCAACCTCATGCTCGGCGACATCATCAAGGTCACGCCGTCGTCCAAGATGGTCGGCGACCTCGCGATCTTCATGGTGCAAAACGACCTCACGCCCGAGAACATCGTCGAAAAGGGCGAGCACCTCGCCTTCCCCGACAGCGTCGTGAGCTACTTCAAGGGCATGATGGGTCAGCCGCCCTGCGGCTTCCCGAAGGATCTGCAGCGCGTCGTGCTCAAGGGCGAGAAGCCCATCACCGGCCGCCCCGGCGACCTGCTGCCGCCCGTGGACTGGGATCAGCTGCGCAGCGAGATCCGCAAGTTCTACCCGAACTATGAGGAGCCGCGCTCGCTCATCTCGTTCGCCATGTACCCGAAGGTCTATGAGGAGTACATCCGCCACCGCAAGGAGTACGGCTACATCATGCGCATGGGCAGCCACGTGTTCTTCAACGGCATGGCCATCGGCGAGATGAACAAGATCAACATCGAGGACGGCAAGACCCTTATGATCAAGTACATCGGCCTTGGCGACCGCAACGACGACGGCACGCGCAACGTGCAGTTTGAGCTCAACGGCATGCGCCGCGAGGTCTCCGTGCCCGACCCGACCGCGACCGATTCGGCCAAGACCGTCGTCATGGCCGACCCGAACGACAAGAGCCAGGCCGGCGCGTCCATCCCGGGCATGGTGTCGAAGGTCAACGTCAAGCCCGGCGACCAGGTCAAGGTCAACGACGTGCTCGCCGTGATCGAGGCCATGAAGATGGAGACGAGCGTCGTCGCCCGCATGGACGGCACGGTCGACGAAGTCTTTGTCAAGGGCGGCCAGTCGGTCAAGGCCGGCGAGCTGCTGCTGACGATCAAGTAAATCACCCCGGTTTTTCATGCGGAGCGCACCCTCGTGCGCTCCGCATTTTTGTGCCCGTCAAAAAGGATTCCTTTTTGACAAAAGGCCGGCAGTCTGCTGCGCGCATAATTTGTGCGCCGCAGTTACCACTTTGCGCTTTTTGTTCCCATCCGCGCCGAAAAGGCTGGAAAAGTCCGCATAGCTATGTTAATATAGACAAATATGAAATGAATCCGGGTTTTCCGCCCACAGGCATTCATGAGAGGAGTTTTTTCATGCTTGTGCCCTATTCCTGGTTCCAGATCCTCTGGTACTTCTACATTTACGGTTTTCTCGGCTGGTGCTCCGAGGTGGCCTTCGCCGCCGTCGCGCACGGCAAGTTTGTCAACCGCGGCTTCGTCAACGGCCCCATCTGCTCGATCTACGGCTTCGGCGTCATGAGCGTGCTGCTCGTGCTCGGGCCGCTCAAGAGCAGCTTCTGGTTGCTGTTCGGCGGCAGCGTACTGTTCACGAGCGCCATCGAATACCTCACCGGCTGGGTGCTGGAAAAGGTGTTCCACGACAAGTGGTGGGACTACTCCAAGCGTCCGCTGAACATCAAGGGCTACGTGTGTCTGGAGTTCTCGGTGCTGTGGGGACTGGCGTGCGTGTTTGTGGTCGACGTGTTCCAGCCGCTCGTGGCCAAGGTCGTCGACCTCATTCCGAAAAAACTCGGCTGGGTGCTGCTCGGCACATTCAGCGCACTGTGGATCGCGGACAACATCATCACCGCCATGGAGATCCGCAAGCTGCCCAAGAAGCTGCGCGCCCTGCAGGCCATTGAGGATTCGCTCACGGCCATCTCCGACGAGATCGGCGAGGAGATCTATATTCGCACCTCAGACGCGAAGGACCGCGGCATGGAGGTTTACACCGGTATGAAGGAAAAGAGCACGGAGCTTGCGCAAAAGCGCGCCGAGGCCTCGATCGAGCGCCGCGAGGAGATCCTCAGCCACCGCAACATCGTGCACGAGCGTATCGCGCAGGCGTTCCCGGCGCTGCGCTCCGGCCAGACCAACGGCCGCGCCTTCACCCGTGTGCATGAGCATGCGCAGCGCCGCAAGGAGCTGGCCAAGGCTGTCAAGGCGAAGGCCAAGGCGCTCAAAAGCAAAGCAAAAGACCGCACCTGACCATCCGGCAGGGCGTAGAAAGAAGAAGAACCATGAATCTCTATCTGATCGGACATGATTACCGCTATGCAGCGGAGCAGATGCTCCTGACGCTGTTTCCGGACGAACGCCCGGAATACCCGGACGGGCGGCCGACCGGCGACCGCGCAGAGCTGCGGCTCATGTCCGGCACAAAGGTGACGACCGTGACGTGCGTGCTCGTCTACCACGGGCAGACGGCCAACGGCCGCACGAGTGTGCCCAACGGCGAGCTGACCGACCCTGCCGAGACCGACCGGCGGCTGCAGGGTGCGGTCAAGCGCGCGTTTTACCGCGCCGCCATGGGAATCGGGCTGCCGCACCGGCCGTGGGGTATGCTCACGGGCGTGCGCCCCGGAAAGCTCATGACCCCGCTGCTTGCGCAGGGGCTCAACGACGCGCAGGCCGCGCGCCAGTTTGAGCGGCAGTATGACGTCTCGCCCGCGCGCGCCGATCTCGTCGTGCGCACCGCACACGCCACGCTGCGCGCCATGGAATCACTCGGCAGCAAGGACGTGTGCCTGTATGTTGGCATCCCGTTTTGCCCGACGCGCTGCGCCTACTGCAGCTTTGTGAGCCAGTCGGTGGAAAAGAGCATGGCGCTCGTACCGGAGTTTTTGCAGGCGCTCGCCCGCGAGATCGCCGCGACCGCCGAGGCCGTGCGCAGGGCGGGGCTGCGCGTCGTGTCGCTCTACATCGGCGGCGGCACGCCGACCACGCTCTCGGCGCGCCAGCTCGACGCGCTGTGCACGCAGCTGGCCGCAGCATTCGACCTGAGCGCACTGCGGGAGTTCACCGTCGAGGCCGGACGCCCCGATACGATCACCGCCGACAAGCTGCAGGTGCTGCGCGCGCACCGGGTCGACCGCATCAGCGTCAACCCCCAGACGCTCAGTGACCGCGTGCTCGACACGATCGGCCGCCGCCACACCGCGCAGGATATTTACGACGCGCTGCGCCTCGTGCGCGAGACCGGCGGCTTCGCCGTGAACATGGACCTGATCGCGGGGCTGCCCGGCGACACGCCGGACGGCTTTCGCGCCACGCTCGAGCAGGTGCTCGCACTCGCGCCCGAGAACATCACCGTACACACGCTCTCGCGCAAGCGCGGCTCGAACCTGATGGCGCAGGATGCGCCCATCCCCGACGGAGCAGCCGTCGGCGAGATGCTTGACTTTGCCGGTACCGTGCTGCCCAGGGCGGGCTACGCGCCGTACTACCTCTACCGGCAGAAGTTTATGTCCGGCGGCTTTGAAAACGTCGGCTGGACGCGGCCGGGTCAGGAGAATCTCTACAACATCTGCATCATGGAGGAGCTGTGCAGCATCCTCGCCATGGGCGGCGGCGCGTCGACGAAGCTCGTGCGCCCCAACGGCGGCAGGCTTGAGCGGCACATCGACCCCAAGTATCCCACGGAATACATCGCCAATATCGACCGCATCTGTGCGGCCAAGGCGGAACTGGAGGCGTTTTTCCAATGAGCTATCATCTGCAGGAGATCAACCGCCGCATTCAGGCTGATCCCAAGGAATTTGTCGATGCGAGCGATGCGGCCTATGCCGCCAAGATCGAGCATGCGGCGCGCGCCATCGCCGAAAATGCGCACACGTGTCCGATCGTGCTGCTCTCCGGCCCGTCCGGCAGCGGCAAGACCACCACGGCCATGAAGATCGCGGAGGCGCTGTGCAAGCTCGGCGTCGGCAGCCAGAGCCTCGCCATGGACGACTATTTCCGCACCGTCGACCTGCGCACCGCGCCGCGCACACCGGAGGGTGATCTCGATCTGGAGTCCCCCGCGTGTCTGGACATGGACCTGCTCGGCAAGCACCTCAACGCGCTCGCCCGCGGTGAGGAGATCCACCTGCCGCGGTATAATTTCGTCACGCGCGTGCAGTCCGGTCCCATCGGCCGCCCCATGCGCCTCGGCAAGGACGAGGTCGTCGTCTGCGAGGGTATCCACGCGCTCAACGATGAGATCGCCGCCTACTGCCCGGATGCGTTCCGGCTGTATATCAGCGCGCGCTCCGTCGTCGTCGATGACGACGGGAATGAGGTGTTCAAGGGCACGTGGATGCGTCTGCTGCGCCGCCTCGTGCGCGACAGCAACTTCCGCGGCACGCCCGCCGCCGCAACGCTGGATATGTGGGCAAACGTCCGCCGCGGCGAAAAGCGGTTCATCTCCCCGTTCAAGGAGCGCGCGAACCTGATGTTCGACTCGTCGTTCCCGTGCGAGGTGTCGATCATGAAAAACTTCGCCGAGCCGCTGCTCGAGGCCGTGCCCGAGGGCGCGGAGCGCTATGCGGAGATCCGCAGCATCCTGCCCGCGCTCGAGCGCTTCGAGACGATCGACCCCGCCCTGCTCGCGCCCGAGAGCATGCTGCGCGAATTTATTGGCGGCGGCGTGTACAGCTACTGAGCGCGCGGCGCTGAATCCTGCAAATACGCAAAGCCTTCTCCGTTGGGAGAAGGCTTTGCGTTTTCCTGCGCCGCACGGCGGTTTGGGTGACAGACGCCGCGAAAACGGGTGATGCGATTTGTCACCGCTGCACAGAATCCCGAATCGTGTTTTGACGAAATTTACAAATATTATGAATCCTGTTCCAATTTCATAAAGAATCTGCTAAAATGAGGATGTCGGGATCCGGACACACATTTCATTCAACAGGAGGTATCGTATGGAACCGTTTGCGCTTCTGAAAATGATGGGGATCTTTGTGACCGGCGGCATCACCGGACGGATCGTTCTGTATCTGCTCCTGCTCGCCGCCGGCGTCGGCGTCCGGTGCGCCCTGCAGCGCCGGCGTGATTTCCGGACGGCTGCGGGCATCAGTGCCGGGCTGTGGCTCGTGTGCGAGATCATCGTGGACATCGGCTCTGTGCATGAGATGTCGGTCGGCCTGTTCAGCGCCGCCGCCACACTGGGCGCGCTGGGCTTCTCGTTTGCGCTCGGTCTGGGGCTTGCCGCGCTTGTCTGCCGGCTGCTGCGCCGGAAGCAGCTTGTGTGACCCAATGGCAAGCGCCCCCGCGGGGAGTTTCCCGCGGGGGCGCTTTCAATTTTCCGCCGTGCGTCAGCTCAGCCGCTGCACGAGCGCGTCCCACAGCTCCAGCAGCCGGAAGCGCACGACATAGCCGCCGTCGGACTCCGTGACGAGGCGCACATCGTCGTCCGAGAGCGCCTGCACCGCTCGCTCCGAGAGCCCTGCCGCCTGCGCGCACAGCGGCGGGAAAATGACGCACCACCAGTTGTGCCCCGCACCCGCGCCGAGCGTCACGCGCAGGGACGTATACACCCCCGCCGGGAGGGCAAACGTGCCATAGTCGCGCGTCGGGTAGTGCTCGGCGCCGAGGGAGACCCGCACCGGCCGCTCCCCCGCCGCCGTCTGCGCCGCGCGGGCGATGCCGTCGAGGTCGCCGGCGATAATCTGCTCCGCCGCGCCGATGTCCGTCACGCCCTGCAGCTGCGGCTCGAGATAGGTCAGCACCGCGTCGCGCACCTGCAGCTTCACGGCCTGCTCGGTGTCGTCGTCCGAGACCGC
>ENA-ORSS01004238-ORSS01004238.1-human-gut-metagenome-genome-assembly--contig:-NODE-4238-length-10876-cov-3.062933_pt1 | contig 10876 bp, 10 predicted proteins | sample MGYA00241899_ERZ509162 | MGnify/ENA primary metagenome ERZ509162 (study PRJEB26280, sample SAMEA2338641) | human gut metagenome | biome: human gut; feature: human-associated habitat; material: faeces... | reverse complement strand
GATTTATCTTTACAAATGAAATAAATTCCGGCTCGGGCATTCTATCAAATTCTGGAAGTTTTGTTCCTGACCCCCATAGGCATGGAAGATAGCTGAACTCTATAAATGCTCCCAAATCAATAAGCTCTTTTATTTTGTCCTCTGACAATTTCCATATTAGCGAATTCGCATGCGTAACTACGAATTTTGAAACTCCTATTTCTTTGGCTTTTTTCGCCATAATGAGGCTTTCATGCGGAGAACTATGTCCGGTTGCAAAAATTATGTCGGCTTTTGCGCATATTTCCATTACTCGCACAACTTCGGGCAGCACAACGCCGTCCCTACTTAAAACGGGAATCCCAACGCCTTTCCTGCCTTCGCTTTCATTTTGATATACGGAATCGATAGTTGGCATCCATATGCACTTGCAAAAATTCCCGGCGGTTTCTACCGCGAGTTCCGCAGCGCGAACATTAACTTTGTCTCCGACGCAAGTGTTCATGCATAGACTTCCAAAACATTCAAACTCAGATACCGCACACCGTACAAGGAAAGCCCTGTCATGGCAACTCCATGCATTTGATTTATACATCACTGCCCGGTATCCGGCATTTTTCGCATCAAGCGCAAAGTCTATCTCGTCTACCGCGCGCCCTTTCGTGTCGGGCGACGCATGAACGTGAATATCGCATACGTTTTTTAACAGACCGCAGTCATCGTCTTCAAATTCGTCATAATTTGAGTATAACGAGTTCAAATGAGGAGTGCCAAAAGCTATTGCGGAATTTTTTATGAAATTTCTGTGCTTATATTTCATTAAAAAAATTCTTTTTGTTATAGCTGTTAAGCACAGCTTAAATCAGGTTGTAAACACTTCTGGCCATGTCGCTGCCTGGCTTGTAGCGTTCGCCGACTGGAGTCATTTGCGATAAGCGACCTTCTATTTCGGAAATCTCTTCCTGACTGAAAACCAGAGAAGAAGAACGAATATTTTCCAGTAAGTGGGCGCGTTTTGTAGTCTCGGGAATCGGGACTATCCACGGCTTTTGGTGTAAAATCCATGCGAGAGCTACCTGTGCGCAGCTTGCGCGTTTTTCCCGGCCTATTTCGTCGAGAAAATCTATAAAAACTCTATTCTTTTCCATAGCCTCCGGACTCAACCGCGGAAAATTTGCACGCATATCCGTTTGAGGATCAAATCGGGTTTTACCGTCCATTTCTCCTCCTAAATATCCTCTGTCGAGCGGGCTGTATGCCACAAGCCCTATGCCTAATTCCTCCAAAACGGGAAAAGTTTCTTTCTCATGCAGGCGAAATGTAAGAGCGTATTGGTCCTCTACGGCGGTAACTGGAAATTCTTTGTGCGCGCGACGTATCGTTTCAGCATTTGGTTCGCTCATGCCCCAATGTAAAATCTTTCCCTCTCCGACAAGTTCCCTCATTGTTCCAGCAACTTCCTCGATCGGAATTTTATTATCTATGCGATGCTGGTAATAAATGTCGATATGGTCTGTTTTTAGTCGCTTTAAAGAAGCCTCGATGGCTGCGCGTATGCGCTCGGGACGCGCGTCCTCAAGCTGTTTGCCGCCGGGGTAATACAGGCCGAATTTGCTCCCGATTTTTACCTTGCCGCGGTAGGGGGCGAGAGCCTCGCCAACGAGCTCTTCGTTCGTATGCGGGCCGTAAATTTCCGCCGTATCGAAAAAGTCTATGCCAAGATCTACAGCCTCGGCAATTAGCCTGCACATCGCCTTCTTGTCCCGCGCGGGGCCGTGTCCGCTACTCATTCCCATGCAGCCAAGGCCAAGGGCAGAAACTTCCATGGCGGCCTTGCCGCTACCGAGCGTTCTGCGGCCTGCCATAATAGCGGAATGTTTGGAATTGGCAGCGTTCTTTTTTAAATCAGCAGTTTCTGTATTTCCAAATGTCATGGCACTCGTCGCAATGGCGCCCCCGAATAATGCAGAACTTTTTAAAAACTTTCTCCTATTTAATTTAGTATTCATAATCTTCTCCTTTCAGACTTAGTTATTTCCCTAAAGAATTGTAATCCTCCTCGCCGACGGCTTCCAACCATTCGTTTGAAGCATTTTCGCCGGGTATTTCAAAGGCCAAGTGCGCAAACCAACTGTCGCTTGCCGCGCCGTGCCAGTGTTTGACATTTGCAGGTATGTTTACGACGTCGCCCGGCAGTAACTGTCTAGCAGGCTTGCCCCATTCCTGATACCAGCCCTTGCCCGCCACGCAGACTAGCATCTGCCCGCCGCCCTTTGTGGCGCGGTGTATGTGCCAGTTGTTTCGGCAGCGAGGCTCGAACGTGACGTTTGAAAAGGGAATTTCCCCCTCGGATATGCGCGCAAGGTAGCTATTGCCGACAAAGTATTTTGCGTAGGCGGTGTTTGGCTCTCCAATCGGAAAAATCATCTCGCGCTGAAAGGCGGCTTTGCCGCCGTCTGCTTGTTCGTCCTCGGTCCAGACCTCCTTTGCGAGGCGGAAAGCTGCCCATGCATTTGGCCAGCCGGCGTAAAAGGCTATGTGGGTGAGCATCTCGGATATTTCTTTACGGCTTACGCCGTTTTTCTTTGCAAATTGCAAGTGATGGATAAGCGAAGAATCTACAATCCCCTTGCCTATTAGGGTTGCGACGGTAATCATACTGCGGTCCCGCGGGCAAAGACCAGAGCGGTTCCAAATATCGCCGAAAAGTACATCATCGTTTATTTCCGCAAATTTTGGCGCGAATTCGCCCAACTGCGTGCGTCCAGCATTTTGTGTAATTTTCTCCTGTGCCATAATATTTTGATTGTTAAAAGTTAAAATTAAAAGCAACAAAGCAAAAACGGATATTGAGCAGATTTTAATTTTCATAGATTAATTCTCCTTTAAGGTTTTATTGATAAAATTACAGTGGCATTGCCCTCTCCGAGTGCAGATTTTAGCTCATTTTCATTGATGTTCTCTATTTTTCCCAATCGGGTAAAATTCCAAGAATTGGGCGCGTAATAGATTACAAAATATTTGCCCTGATATAAAATCAAGTCGCCCGGAGCAGTCGTTGTCTGGGTGTCGTTTCCCGGCAAGGTTTTCCCTATCGGCCCGACTTTCTCCATGTTCGCATAATCCTGCATTTGAATGGAAATATCGCCTTTTTCGAGGATTTCTTTGAGTGCTCTTGCCGAGGAATTATTTTCCAGTTTTGCGGTAAATATTTTGCCATTGTTGACTATGAGTTTTATTCTATCTTTCATCGTGGTACTATCCTCCTTTTCGCATATCTCTTTCGTACCGCCGAAGGCGGAAATTATGGCAAAGCAAAAGGCGAATAAAAACAAATATGCCATAGCTTTCATAATTTATATCTCCCTATTGCTTTTAGAATTAACCTGTTATTGTATCGTGTATCCTCCGTCTACTGGAATAGATTGGCCGGTAATAAAGCTTGCGCCGTTGCCGCATAGCCATAGCACTGTTTCCCCAACTTCCTCAGGCCTCCCCATTCTGCCTATGGGCTCTGCTATTTCTTTTATAGCGCCGGATTCTATCATTCGTTCAACCATGGGCGTTTTTATTGTGGCGGGACATACTGCGTTTATTCTTATATTGCGGGTTGCATATTCAAGAGCAGCGCATTTTGTAAGTCCTATAACGCCGTGCTTTGATGCGTGGTATGCGGCGCGCCCGGGAACCCCTATTATCCCGCCAATGGACGAATTGTTTACAATCGCGCCTCCCGACTCTCCGTTTTTAAGGATTTCTTTAAGCTCGTATTTCATGCAGAGAAATATGCTGCGCAAGTTGGCGTCTATTACTTTGTCGAACTCAGTTGTCGGCAAATCCGCCGTTTCTATGTCGTCGGGCATTATGCCTGCGTTATTAAAAGCGTAGTCCAAACGCCCGAATTTTTCCACGGTCTTTTCCACCATATTCTTTACTTGGGTTTCGTTCGTAACGTCGCATACGGAATAATCGGCATTCAATCCCTCTGCCCGAATAGAATCAACCAGTTCTTTAAGCAGATTCTCGCGCCTTGCAGCCAACATCACTGAAATGCCAGCGCGTGCGAATATTTTTGCCGACGCTTTTCCAATACCGCTTGTAGCACCTGTTATTATTGCAACTTTGCCTCCCATAATTTGCCTTTCACTGAATTTTTAATTTCTTCTGCCTTTTCTATGCCTTGATTATCGCATAGTTTTATGAAATAGCAAATACTTATAATTTATATCATCATATTCTTGACAGGAATAACATATTTAGAGATTGTTCTACAGGAGAATACAGATTATGGAACTGAGGGTGTTGCGTTATTTTTTGGAAATTGCAAGGCACGGAAGCTTTACAAAAGCGGCGAATTTGCTGCATGTCTCCCAGCCCGCGCTTTCAAAGCAAATCATGGATTTAGAGAATGAATTGGAGGCTAAGCTTTTTATACGCGGCAGCCATAGCGTAAGTTTGACAGAAGATGGATTCCTGCTTAAGAAGCGGGCCGAAGAAATTCTTGAAATATCAGAAAGAACGCGGAGCGAATTTTCAAATAGGCGAGACGATATTTCAGGAGAAATTTATATAGGTGCTGGTGAGACAAATGGAATAAGGGCCATTGCCGATATAGCCTCTGAGATACGCAGTAAATATCCGGATATAACGTTAAATTTTCACAGCGCCAATGCTGAAGACATCATGGAGAGATTAGATAAGGGACTTTTGGACTTTGGGCTTATAATACAGCCCGCCGATATCTCAAAGTATGATAGCCTGACTCTTCCCAGTAAAGATATATGGGGAGTAATAATGCACAAGAAAAGCCGCCTTGCTTCAAAGAAAACAATAAAGAGGGAAGATTTATTAGACGAACCACTGATAATGTCAAAACAGATATCCAGACGAATATCCAACAAAGGCGGGCTTGCTAAATGGCTTGGCCCGAATATGGGAAGGTATAATATTGTAGCAAGATACAATTTATTGTTTAACGCCTCTGTAATGGCTTCAAAGCAGATGGGATATGTCATAGGCCTCGACGGAATTGTAGATACCTCACCCGATAGCGTACTGTGTTTCAAACCACTAATGCCTAAACTTGAATCCGAGATGGGAATAATATGGAAAAAAGAACGTTTGTTTTCTCCGCAAGCTAAATTGTTTTTAACCAAAATGAAGGAATATTGCGAAAAATAGACTTTTATGACCTTTCGCTGCTGCGTTCCAGATATGTAAATATGCGCGGAATATCACATACCGACGCTAGAGATTTCTTCAACTAAGTGCCACAAGAAAATCTCTTAGAATTGCCGCTTTCACTTGGTTAAACACAATGATTTTACCTACTTTTGTATCTTAGTAAAATGCGTAATATATCCATAATAATCTTGACAAAATGGGTTGTTTTTTATTAGAATTACGCCACTATGGCGAAGATTACTAAGAGATATTGTGAAGGTAGAAAATCTCCCTATCAACTGTTCTGGATTGAGGGAGGTGTAAGGCATTCAAGGTTCTTTGAAACGGAAGGAGCGAGAGACGATTTTTTAAGGATTAATGGGCACTTGGACAAACGCTCTTTTGAGGCACTTTTGGGAATTGACGAAAATACCATTTCGGACATCTCCTACATTGAGTCTATCAGGGGGAACGTAAGTTTCCGCGATATGTGGGAATTTTGGGCAAAGAACCACAAATCAAGGCGTGTATTAACTCTTTGGGACGCTTGCGACGAATATCTGCGGGATATGCGCAAAGCTGAAAAAACCAAGCCCGAACATATAAGGCATGTTCGACGCGTCTTGGAAGTTCTTGTTGAATCATTTGGCGACAGGCTCCTGCAAGATATAAGAGGCAAGGAGTTGGAAAATTGGCTAAAAACTCTAAAATTTGCTCCAATCACGGTAAAGAATTGGAGGTCCAATATAACTGCCGCTTGGAACTGGTTTGAGAAAAACGAACTAATTGAAAAGAACATAGCCAAGGGACTTGAATTGCCCAAGATTGAAATGGGCGAGATTGGAATACTAACTGTGGAGGAAACGGAGAGGTTGTTCCGAGCAAATGAAAAGATAGATCCAGAAGTCTGCGGCTTAATGGCTCTGGGGCTATTTGCTGGAATGAGAACGTCTGCTATTCCGCGAGTTGAGTACGAAGAAATTAGAATGCGGCAAGGAATTTTAACGCCCGCTGAAAAGACCAAGAAAAACCGCAGAAACTATATAGAAAACCTCCCAGACAATCTCTGGGCTTGGTTGGAACGGACGCCAAAGAAAGTCTGCCTTTGGGTGGTGTGAACGCAAGTGGAAAAAGCGCCGAGAGAGTGCCCTGCGCAGAGCGGGATTGCTCGTGAATGGGAAACAGTTAAAAACTCCAGACGAGAACGGCAAATTCCCACAAAAGAGGATACCGCCCCACAATGCTTTCAGGCACAGTTTCGCAAGCTACCACGTTGCTTGGAAAAGAGACTTCCAAGATACGGCTTTGATAATGTCACACAAAGGCACGGACATACTCTTTAAGCACTACCGAGGAGTAGCGACTAAAGAAGATGCTGATAGGTATTTTAAGATTTACCCGACTGGATATAATATCGATTAGTGAAAAACTATAATTATTTCCTTTTTAGGCGGAATTCTGATTTCAAAATTTCATTTACTTTATCTATCTCAAATCCGTCGGGCCATTTCATATCATTCGGATAAGCTTGGAAATCGTGTACCCATTTGTGCATTTTTGAATACTCTTTGTTCTTTGGATTATTGATTACTTTGCAAAAATGTTCAAATCCCTCAATCGAACCGACATCTTCGGGCGGACAAGTTCCCTTACCGTCGATACATAACACAGGATTCTCTTCTACTACATTGTAATTAGCATCTTCGAGCGTGATTTTGTGCTGCCAATAATCACCCATATCGTAATTATAAATAAACGAATCCTCTTTTTTTGTGACAAAGGTATTTAGCTTTAAGTTACCTTCAGGTAAGGTATTTTCGCTAGTGGCATCTGCGTAGGCATTGTTTGGTAGAAATATTAGTTTGCCGAATTTAAACTCGTGCATATGTGAATTTCTCCATCCCATTACCATTTGTATTGCGATGTGCAATCTGCATAACGAAATATTGGAAGGCACATAGAAGCTACGCCATACAGGAATTTTTGTATGCATTAACTTTATTTTCAGGAGAAAGCGGGCCTTTTGTATTGTTGTCACAAAATATACATCCTTCTATCTATGGTGATTTACAGTCAATATTTATAAGTAAAGAATGTTTTAGAAATAATTTTCCACCGCGAATTTAAACTGTTCTATAAAGATCTTTTTGAAGGGGGTAATGTTGTTTTGCTCATAAAATACCAACATCGCCTTTTTGTAATCAATAGAATCCACAGTTCTAAACGAGAGCGGACACGATTTATTGGCAATTAAAAGCGCGTTGCTTACTATTCTCGCCGTACGTTTATTCCCATCGGCAAAGGGCTGAATATACGATATAAGTAGCAGTGAAAGAAGCGCTTTTTCGAATACATTTTTGCGCGAATTTACCAGACTACAGGCGGATTGCATTGCTTCTTTTATTTGAAAATCATTATCGAGAGGACGATAATTTGTTCCGGTAATGCCGACTCTGTTTGTACGTATGTTTCGGTTGACATTTAAATCTCTCACAAGAATGCTGTGAATATCCTCTATTGCGGAAACGGAGAGCGAATTGAGATAATCGGGTGTATCAAGTATAAATCTTAAAGCCGCTTTATGATTTAACAGCATAATAGCTTCCTCTCTTGTTTTTCCCTTAGCCTCTTGACGCTCTTTCAAAAGACGCTCGGTTTCGAGCAAGGAATAAGTATTACCTTCTATCTGGGAGGATTTCCAACTTAAATCAATTCCCAAGCGTTCCATTTCCTCATCGTATTCTTGTTGGGCCAATTTTGCAATATTGGCAGTAAAAGCCTGTTGCAAATGCGACAATTCATTCTGTTCCAAATCTGAAAATATATCTATCGATGGAAGTAGCTTGTCAATCAGGTCAAAATTAAAAGATGTTTGGACGATGCGCTCATCTATTTCTTCCTTAAAGTAGGCATCAACATCAAATGACATCAATAAGTGGGCTTTAGGCGTTATGGAATATCTTGAAGCGCGGCCCTTGCCGCTTGATAAAATTAGATTGTTTTTAATTGCCCCAGCCAATATACGCTTTAATGTGGCAAGACTCGGTAAATTTGTTAGATGTGCTTCGATATCGCTCCTTGAGGAATTTGGATTAAAGTGCAAGTATTGAAGAATTTCATCCAAAGTTTTTTCGCTATAAGTATATTTTCGGCTCATAAAACTCAAATTATTACAACTAATCGGCTCATTACGAGCCAAAAAATATAAAAAAGCAATCAATTATGAGCCGGAAATTTTGCGTGTTAGCATTATCTATCTCGATAATAATATTTTTTCGAATACGTCTATTAGCTATCTTGCGAATACAGCCTTTTTAGATTTAAGATTTCATTTTATCAATCCCTTGTTTAATAAAGCCGCTCTAACAGCCTTGGCCCCAAACTTGGGGTTTGAGAGCACTTCTTTTCCGTAAAGTTCCTTTATATAGTTTGCGCAATACGCCATCGAGGATTGAGCAAATATTATCACATCTGATGACTCGGCGGGTTCCTTAAGCTCTTTTGCCATTAGGGATTTAAATGTTTCTTTGTCCAGTCCAAAGCCCCCGTCTACAAGAACAGAGCGCACCTCGATATGCTTTCCCATTTCCCTAGACTTTCTTTCTAAGGTTCTCCCGATTGGACCTATTGCGCTTGGGAAAGTTGCAACAACGGTAATTTTACATCCCTTCCGTACAGCTTCCCTGCACATTTCCTCGTTTATATCGATTAACGGCACCCCCATAAAGGCAGATATATCGCGCATAGCATAAGCGATATCAGCAACAGATGAACATACGCTCAAGACGACATCAGCTCCGGATTCAACTTGCTCAAGATAGATTGCAGCATACTTTGCCGCAGGCTTTTGCCCCACATAGCCTTCGGCAACTATCTCTTTAAATATGGAAGCTTCCTCACAGGTGATAAGTTCTATATTTGAACTAAGTTCATCTCTTAGGGCACGTTCTACGTCCAATTTTAGTTGCGGAGTTGTCACTGTATAAAAAATAGCGACTTTGGCCTTGGCTTGAGTGCCGGCTACAACAGTATACGGCAAAAGCAATGCAATCCCAAACAGGGCAAGGAAGATATATGAATATGAACGCATGGTATTCTTGAAGATAATGAGATTAGTAGGAACTTTGTCGCGTAGTTTTTGGCTGATGAAGCAAGCGTTAAATCTATTGGATTATAGTACAAGTTTATGTTTCTCACTCAATCTTTTTCTAATCTGGAAATGCAATCTATAAGCAAAAGTTTTTCATGATTATCTGTTGATTATATAATCGAGAAGATCCCCTCAAAATACAACGGCTACAAGCCCTCTGACGGCTTTTCTTGGAACGACCCTATCGGACTTCAAACGGGTGTGAAAACGCCAATAAAGCCCCAAATTTGGAGTTAAAGGAATATCTGGGGGCTTTATTCAGGCCGGGTGATACGGTAAATTTTGTAGTAAGCTCGTTTGAAAAGGACGGAAAATTCCTGCCAAGCGGTAAAGGCGTCAATAAGTCTTTTGAAGAACTTATCAAAGCCTGCGACATTTACGAGGACATAGGCTACATTCTTGGCGATTGGAATCCCAAGGCGGGAGCTTGGGCAAGGATTAACCCAATGTCGGGAGAAGGTTGCAAGAATTCCGACGTCGTTGAGTTCAGGCACTGCTTGATTGAGTCTGACACCCTGCCCAAGGAGGAACAATTAAAAAAGATATACGAATTAAATCTGCCGTGTTCTGCCCTTGTCGATTCTGGAGGAAAGTCGATTCATGCCATAGTAAAAATCGACGCGGGAAAAGATGAAAAGCTCTATCGAGAAAGAGTCTCCAAGCTTCACGAGTTTCTTGCAAAAAACGGTTTTCCCGTAGATAAGGCCTGCAAGAATGCAAGCCGTCTATCGAGAATTGCCGCAGTCACCAGAGATGGAAAGCGGCAAAGGCTAATTGCCGTAAATATTGGTATGCCATCTTATCAGCAATGGCAGGATAATTGGGAACTTTTAGATATACGTTCAAATACGATAGATGACTTTTTGAACGCAAATGCAGAAGATATGTCTGATTGCCTCTTGGGATACAGATTCTTGTGCACGGAGTGTCCTTGGCTAATTATAGCTGCTTCTGGTATTGGAAAGTCGGTATTAGCAATGCAGATGGCAATTTTATTCGCCACTGGGAGAGATTTGTGGAAATTAAAACCGCACAAGGCAAGAAAGGTTGTTTTAATTCAAGCTGAAAATAACTTCTTAGACCTTGTAGAGCCTGCTCAATCTATCACTCGTATATTGGGACTTTCAGAAACTGAAAAAGCAGACTTGCGAAAGAATTTTAGAGTTATCTCCGACGACACACATTCGGGAGAAGGCTTTGTAAGATTACTTTCAAGTATATGCGACAGATATAAACCTGAAATAGTCATAGTTGACCCATTGATGGCCTATATTGGAGGAGAAATTTCCAAGCAAGAAGTATGCACAAAATTCTTCCGCAATGGAATAAATCCCGTAATCCACAGGCATAATATAGGCTTAATTGTACTTCACCATACAGGTAAGCCAAGGAGTAAAGATTTAAAGAAAATCTGTATAAGGAATATACCTCTTTGAAATCAAGAGAGTTAGAAGAATTACTTCGTTTTCAGGTAATGAGTTGGCAACCGTCCTAATTGCCGTGGTCTGCATCGCTTTGCTTGTTTGGGAAACTCTTACGGTACAAAGGTATGAAAAATATTCAGACTGAAAGGATCATTCCAAA
>ENA-ORSS01004234-ORSS01004234.1-human-gut-metagenome-genome-assembly--contig:-NODE-4234-length-10880-cov-3.403418_pt1 | contig 10880 bp, 10 predicted proteins | sample MGYA00241899_ERZ509162 | MGnify/ENA primary metagenome ERZ509162 (study PRJEB26280, sample SAMEA2338641) | human gut metagenome | biome: human gut; feature: human-associated habitat; material: faeces... | reverse complement strand
TCCGTTCCCTTGAAGAACAGAAGATAAAGGCAGAAGAAAAGGTTAACCAGCGGCACAATCAAAAGCAGCATCCACCAGCCGCATTTATCCAAATCATGCAAGCGGCGCACGCCCATCATAATATTAGCTGCCAGCTGGAATATACCAAGCACAAAAGCGACAATCGAAAAGAGAAGATCCAGAGCGCCGAAAGTATCGGCTGCAAAGGACCAAATTCCCTGCACTACAAAAAGCACAATTGACAGGAAAAAGCTTCTGTAAATATATGACTTGCGGTTCAAGCGTCCCTCAGACGTAAAGAACAGCTCCTTGAAAACAGCTTCCTTATCCGCACTGCTGTCCTTAAACAGCAGGTCCAGGCCTTCGCCAAGATTCAAAAACTTCTTGCCTGCTCTCGGCGGTGTATTATAAGCGGCAGAACCGTTATCATCATTGCTGCCAAAACGTTCATCCGCAAACTTTTGCTGATTATCGGCAGCAAAATTATTATAGGTATTTGCCTGACCATCGGTATTATGATTTACCTGCGCAGCATCAGCCTTAGCTCCCGACTCAAAATTATCATGGCTGTCGCAAATGCTTTTTTTATAGCTTGCATCGGCACCAGAAGCAGCACCGGCTGCATCAGCAGCTCCGGCAGCCGCGGCAATTCCGCCTGCTCCCTCCTGCGGCTTTTGCTCCTGCTCCAGCTTTTGTCCGCAATTCTCGCAAAATTTGGTACCTGGTTTAATTTCACTTCCGCAATTAGTACAGAATTTAGCCATTTTCATCGCCCCCTTTTTCTTTTATTGTAACCCAAGAAGCACTGCAATTCAAGAGAGTAAAAAGCGTACAGCGCCAAACTTTCACAGCTTGTTCGTTGTACACTTTCCTTTATATATGTTAAAATATTTTTATGGTGCTTCCATAACGGTAGGCGGTTGCCCTCTGACGCGATAAATTCAGTTTCACTGAAAATCCCGCAAGAGGGAGGTGTTACTGATGGATATACTCGAAGTTATTGCTTTGCTGAGCTTATGCATAGCTTGCATTAAATTAGGTATGGAAATCAACAAAACGCAAAAAAAATAACCGCCCAGTCCTGAGAAAACTAACGGTTATTTTTTATAACTTATCTTTTTAGGGCAACCGTCTATCGGAAGCACCATTTCTATATTTATAATAGCACAGATACAAGCTTTTGGCAAGTTTAGGCAGGCCTACTTGCCAAAGCTGCGCAAATACTCCTTCAACAAAAAAATGAGCCTATTTCTGGGTACTGACAACAATTTCATGAGGATATTTTTGGCATTTATTACAATTTCATGAGCCTATTTTGAGGTACTCACTACATTTTCATGAGGACATTTTAATATCCGCCAACTCCATACCGTACACATGCAAAAAACCGTACAGCCCCAAATCCTTGTGTGGCAAGGGGGTGTACGGTTTTGTACGGTTTGTACGGTTTGTACGGTTTTATCAGAGAGTCTTCAGGTATTCCAGGCGCTCGTTAATCGCAGCCTTTTTACCGTTCAGCTCTTCAGCCTTAGCCTTCTCTTTTTCGATAACAGCCTCAGGTGCTTTAGCCAGGAAGCCGGCGTTGCCCAGCTTACCTTCAACACGGCTCAGCTCCTTGTCGATAGCAGCCAGCTCTTTATTCAGGCGGGCATTTTCCTTCTCGACATCAATCAGGCCTGCCAGCGGCAGATAAACCTCAATGCCTGCTACAACTGCAGCCATAGCATTTTCCGGTTTAGCAGCATTGTCAGCCAGCACAGTCAGCTCGCTGATAGCGCCCATCAGGTGTATGTAGTCGGCGTTAGCCTCAATGCCGTCCTTCAGGTCGGCAGCAGCCAGCATGGTTGCCGGAACCTTCTTTCCGGGCGGTACGTTTACTTCTGCACGCATGTTACGGATAGCCTTAATGCTTTCCATAATTGCGCCCATCAGACGCTCAGCCTCGTCGTCCATCAGAGCTTCGTCAGCCTCAGGCCACTTGGAAATCATAATGCTTTCTGCTTCATGCGGCAGGCATTGGTAAATTTCCTCGGTGATGAACGGCATGTACGGATGCAGCAGTTGCATAGCGCTGGTCAGTACGGTTGCCAGAACATGCTGTGCGGTTGCACGCTCTTCGGCGTTTTCTTTATTATACAGACGCGGTTTAGCAAGCTCGATGTACCAGTCGCAAACCTCGCCCCAGATGAAGTCGTAAATCATGCGGCCTGCTTCGCCAAGCTCGAACTTCTCCAGCATTTCGGTAACGCTCTTAGCGGTGTGCTGCAGACGGGAAAGAATCCATTTATCTGCCAGAGTATACGGAGCCAGCTTAGCGTTGGCATCGTAGCCTTCCATGTTCATCAGAGCGAAACGGGAAGCGTTCCAGATCTTGTTGGCAAAGTTACGGGTTGCCTCAACGCGCTCCCAGTAGAAACGCATATCGTTGCCCGGGGTGTTGCCGGTAATCAGCATAAAGCGCAGGGTATCAGCGCCGTATTGGTCAATAACCTCCAGCGGGTCGATGCCGTTGCCAAGGGATTTGGACATCTTGCGGCCCTGGCTGTCGCGAACCAGACCATGGATAAATACCTTGTCGAACGGAATCTCATGCATGAATTCCATACCCATAATCAGCATACGTGCAACCCAGAAGAAGATGATATCGTAACCGGTTACGAGTACGCTTGTCGGATAGAATTGCTTCAGCAGCGGAGTTTTATCCGGCCAGCCCATGGTAGAGAACGGCCACAGAGCGGAGCTGAACCAGGTGTCCAGTGCATCCTCGTCCTGATGGATATGTGCGCTGCCGCATTTCGGGCAGACAGTCAAATCGGTACGGCTGGCGCTCATTTCGCCGCAGTCATCGCAGTCCCATACAGGAATGCGGTGTCCCCACCAAAGCTGACGGGAAATACACCAGTCACGGATGTTATCCATCCAGCCGGTATAGGTTTTGGTGAAGCGTTCCGGTACGAACTGAGTACGACCGTCTTCAACGCAATCAACAGCAGCCTTAACCAAAGGCTCCATCTTAACGAACCATTGGGTGGAAACCTGAGATTCAACAGCATGGCCGCAGCGTTGGCAGTGACCAACAGCATGGGAATGCTCTTCAACCTTAACCAGATAACCGTCAGCCTTCAAATCGGCAACAATCGCCTTACGGCATTCCTCACGAGTCATGCCTTCGTACTTGCCTGCTTCTTTAGTCATAATGCCGTCCATGCCGATAACAACGATGCTCGGCAGGTTGTGGCGGATACCCATCTCATAGTCGTTAGGATCATGGGATGGAGTAATTTTTACAGCGCCGGTACCGAATTTGGTATCAACATAGCTGTCGGCGATAATAGGAATAATTCTGTCGGTAGTCGGCAGACGCAGGGTTTTGCCAACCAAATCGCCATAACGCGGGTCTTCCGGGTTAACTGCTACAGCAGTATCGCCGGGCAGAGTTTCCGGACGGGTGGTAGCAATCATCAGGCTGCGGCCTTCTTCTTCAACTACCGGGTAGTTGATGTACCAGAGATGGCCCGGGTCATCCTTATGCTCAACCTCAATATCGCTCAGTGCGGTGTTGCAGTTTACGCACCAGTTGGTGATACGGGTGCCTTTGTAAATCAGGCCCTTTTCAAACAGAGTGCAGAAAACCTCGCGAACAGCCTTGGAGCAGCCCTCATCCATAGTGAAGCGCTTACGCTCCCAGTCGCAGGAAACGCCCAGATGCTTCAGCTGGTTGATAATGCGGTCGCCGTATTGCTCCTTCCATTCCCAAACGCGTTTCAGGAACTCTTCGCGGCCCAGGTCGTAACGAGTCTTACCTTCCTCTTTTTTGATAACCTCTTCAACCTTAATCTGGGTTGCCAGGCCTGCATGGTCGTAGCCGGGCATCCACAGGGTGTTGTGGCCCATCATGCGGTGCCAGCGGATTAAAATATCCTGCAGAGTATTATCCAGCGCATGGCCCATATGCAGCTGACCGGTGATGTTCGGTGGGGGGATAACAATACTAAAGGCGTCCTTGCCCTCTTCTACTTCGGCATGAAAATAACGATGCTCTTCCCAGAATTTATACCATTTCTTCTCTACGGAAGCAGGATCATAAACCTTAGGGATATTATGCTCTTCACACATAAAAAAATTCCTCCTTAAAATAAACAATCCCTGTCCTTTACGGACAGGGCGAATAATCGTGGTACCACCTATCTTCCTCATGCTTTTTGCACAAGGCACTCAATGCACGTAACGTGTGCGCACGTTTTTGCCTACTGCAATGTTCAGCAAAACAGCTCCCGAGCTACACTCACCTCACCGCCACACAGCTTGCACCAACCGCTGCTTCTCTTTAGTGGCTTTACGGAGATAAGCCTCTCGTTCCTTGCCTGTAGATATTTTGTTATACTCTATATCTTAGCAAGGAACAGGTGGGATTGTCAAGAGGAGAAATAAAGCAATTATTCTCACTCCCATGTTTTTTCAGCAAGTATATTGGCTATTTCTTCTGTTGAAGGCAATTCATCAATTCCCAGCAATTTGTTTAAATCAAACACTTTAACAAATCGCGCTCCACCATACGAAGTCTTTTTATATTCCGTCTGGAAAAATTGCTCAACAAAAAAGTATTTATGCGGACATCTAAGCAAATTGTAACCATACTTTTTACCATCCTCTATAGCTTCAAGTATCGTCTGCTTACGTTCATCTGTTATTTCACCCTGTTCAGCACGATACAGTAATACATTATCTGCAAATTCAGTTACAATAACAGCATTCACCTTACCTATAGCTCTTACTGCCTTATCCGTATATAAAGCTATATATGGATAGTTTTGCGGACTGTGTGCTAACGTATCATAATAAACATTTGCTTTTTTGTTAAATTGGAATGTAGTCCCAGCACCATACATCTTCATATAAGTACTTCTAGCCGAATCTTCTTTTTCAATTGCATTTTTCGTAGCAGGAAGTTCGACATTTTCGCTTTCAATTATATCTTTATCAGCAGAAAGGTTTTTATTTTCACTTTCAATTGCATTTTCTATAACGGAAAGAGTTTCACTATCACTTACAACATTACCTGCAAGAGCTTTTTGCAGCATCTGAAGATATTTTTCATCGCTAATACTCCAACAGCTAGGGTGATACAATGAAATAACATTGATTTGCTTATCTAATCGAATATAATTTTCTAACAGCCAGCGTACTCCATCTCCACAACACACTATTAATTCAGGAGAAATTAATTCTATCTCTTGGCTGATAAATTCAGCATACCGTTTTACATATTCCTCTAAAGTTTTCCATACGCAACCAACAAACCCTCCACGCTTATTCAAATTTATAACTGCAACAGAACGCAAAGCGGTATGGTCTTTATTTATCGTCTTAAAATCATCATTAAAAATAGCATTAGCCAGCATAGCAAGACGCTTAGAGAAAATCGTTTCCGGCACTTCACCATAAGCTACCCTGCGATGCCAAAACATAACAGTTTCAGCATTTTTAGTAGCCGCTTTATCATCATCGTGTTCACCATACCAATAAGCTTCTTTAGCAATAAACAAAATTCTTGGCGAACTTTTAGCAAAACTTTCTTCGTTAATTATCCCATCAGGTAAAAAAGCATTACCAGGTACATTTCCGGTAATATAGTCTGTATTAACTTCGCATTTATGTGCTAATTTCCACAGAGGCAATAATTCTTCAACACCAGAGCAAGCATTAATATGCTTCTTTTGAAATGGAAATTCAAAGTTGTTAGGGTTATTTGTGTCAGACATACCCTTAACCTCCAAAACTTATATTACGTCAATAATTCTCATTATCGCTGTCAGTGTCCTGTTTAAAATCTTCAGCATAATTATCAAAATGATAGCCATCTTCAAAAGTAGCTAAATCCGCACGATTATTAGTAATTTCTTTAGCTGCATTATAATCTGTCATCATTGATTCCACTTCGTTATAAGCTTTATAATACGCATCATTAACTAAGCTATAATCTTTTTGTTTTTTAGCTACACGCTTACTCTCATTATTATTTTCACTTAATATTCTATTAAATTCTAAAGTACGAGTTTCTTTATTATTAGGATTATAGCGATCTTTCTTCAAAGCAGACACAGCATAAGCATCTGTTTTGGCAATAGGACTAGAGCTAGGAAGCTCAGTTGCTCTAGTATTATCACAAATAGAAGAATTATCTTGCTCAGGCTTCATTTTCTTAGCAGAATCGAATGCAATCAACGCAACGAATATAATTGGCGCTAAAAAAAGAAAAATTAAACACGGACCTATTCCTGACATGAGCTATACCTCCAACAAGAATATTTTTAATTCATCTTAATTTGCATTATACTACACACGTTATGGCAAAAACGGCACAGCTACCCCAAGCTCTTTCTCCCTAGCCATCTCCCAAATCAAAGGCATATTATTACTTTCCCCTATAATATCCATTATCACTCCATGCTGACCACAAGTCATACATTTCTACATAATGTTCTTTGATAAATCCTTGTATTTTACGTACATCCAAATCATTTAACGTACCTTGCTTCATCAGTTCTGTATCGCCGTTACCTTTTACAATAAACTTTGCTGAACCCGCTTCTGAAAGTCTTTTATCACTAGCATGTACATGCATACATTCAATAATGCACTTATTTGTAAAATAAAGATAATATCCGCAAACTTTAAAATCAAAGTACTTTGGCATAATCCTTCTCCATATACTTCACATTAGCCTGATAAAGCTTGTTGACTTTATACGCTTCGATATCATCCATATTAGTTTCTACAAGCTCATGATTATAGAAATAAGCAGCATGATCAGGCTTATGCAAATTTATAACAGTTACACCCTCGCCCCTATCAATAAACGCATATCCTTGAACGATAACCTCAGCAGCATCTGCTAATTTTTGAACATCAGCCATAACGCACCTCCACTTTTTTTATCGGCGCTAAAAATTTCTTAGCATTAAAATATAAGTTATCCAGCATGGGAAGCAAATCAATATAGTCTTCAACCACACCTAACTTTTCGTGCAAACAATCAACAACAATGTATCCATATGGAGCATCCCATTCTTTAACTTTTAAATATTTCACTAACCTATCTGATGTTTTAAAACGAAAATCATAACCACCATAAGAAAAAGTCGTAAACCCATCTTTATTGCTCAAATAAGCTGTATCTTTGTTCTCCATATTTTCACCACCTCATAAATTGCTGATCAGCTCTACTCAAATTATATCACACGAATAACTTTTTGATAACTATTTACCACTTCAAAAAGCCGCCACGCTCACGCGCAGCGGCTCACAGCAGTTCACTTATCTCACCGCCACATATACTGCTTTTCATCGGCAGCTTGTTAAGATAAGCATTTCTTTCTTAGTAAATACCATAACACCATTGCAAAGTGCAACTCAATCAAAGGATTTTCTCACAACATATGTAGTTTTGCCATCAGGAATATCCGGATTCTGCTCGAAAATAGAGCATAGTACAGACGTTAATTTATCGGTAGCAGCCTCTGACTGCATATTGATGGTGTAAACCTGATGCTGATAAACTTCCTTACCTTTGGAATTTTTAAACTTTACCTTATTGTTATGCTTGGGTCCAAGGGCATACAGATAAATAGCATGATATTTTTCATCAGGATTATTTATCTTGGAATCATTGACGAATTTACCATTGTAAGACGGATGGAATTCAAGCGTCGATGCAAAATCATCAATGTACTTAAGCATTTCCGGCGTAATTTTAGGTGTTTTCGTCACATCCTTAATGTAACTGGGATATCTGTAATATTTTCCGTCCTGAGGTTTTGCTACAACATTCTCCACCTTCTTATCGGGCTCAGGCGCAGGCTTTTTGTCCTTGGCATCATCACCGCAGCCTGCTGCCAAAAGCAGTGCTGCAACCAAGCCCGCCGCAGCCACATACTTAAATTGCTTTTTCATAATCTTCGCCTCCTTTTTTCATCTGCTTAAGCTTTTGCTTTTCTCTACGCTTATTATATGCTAGGGAACTAAAAAGCGCCCCGCCCCAAAAGCCGTTTTAGGGTAGGACGCTTAAAATTTTTATTGATTTATGCTAAAACAGGTCAATCAAATCTTTTTTTCACAACATATGTAGTTTGACCGTCAGGAATATCCGGATTCTGTTCGAAAATAGAGCATCTTACAGACTTTAATTTATCGGTAGCGGCATCTATCGTCATATTGATGCTGTAAACTTCCTGCTGATAAACTTCCTTACCTTTGGAATTTTTAAACTTTATCTTATTGTTATGATTGGGCCCAAGGGCAGACATATTGATATAGTGAGTTGTTTCTTCCGGATTCTTTATCAGGGAGGTATTGGTGAATTTGCCCTTGGAATCCGGATGGAATTTAAGCGTCGAAGCAAAATCATCAATGTACTTAACTATTTCCGGTGTCATCTTCGGTGTTTGGGTCACATCATTAATGTAATCGGGATATCTGTAATATTTTCCGTCCTGAGGTTTTACTACAACATTCTCCACCCTCTTCTCCGGCTCAGGCGCAGGCTTCTTGTCCTTGGCATCATCTCCGCAACCCGCCGACAAAAACAGCGCAGCAATCAAACCTGCCGCAGCCAAATACTTAAAATGCTTTTTCATAATGTACGCCCCCTTTTTTACATCTGCTTAAGCTTTTTGCTTTTCTCTACGCTTATTATATGCCCGGTAACGAAAAAGCGCCCTACCCCAAAACATGTTTTAGGGTAGGACGCTTAAAATTTTTCGTTTTTTGAGCTAAAAAAGTTATTTTTCAGTGGAAATTACTTCTTCAGGCAAAAGCTCAGGCAGTTTTGCCCTTCAGCTTAAGCACTGCTGCCAGCAGCAGGCTTACTACAAAGCAGGCGCTGAAGAAGTACAGCGTAAAGCTGTAGCTGTGTGTGCGCTCGTAAATTACGGATAAAAGCAGCGGTCCTGCAATACCTGCCAGGCCCCACGCTGTTAAAATACGTCCGTGAATTGCGCTCAGCTGCTTGGTGCCGAACAAATCGCTCAGGTATGCCGGCATGCAGGAAAAGCCGCCGCCGTAGCAGGTGATGATAATGAACACCAGAAGTTGGAACATAAAGCTTTCATTTACGCCACCCAAAAGGTAGAAGGCCACAATCTCAATCACGAAAAATGCCAGATAGGTATTTGCGCGACCAATGTAGTCGGAAATAGTGGACCACACAATACGGCCGCCGCCATTCAGCAAGCCGATGATGCCAACCATAGACGCCGCCGCAATCGGAGACATACCGATAACCTCCTGTGCCATAAGCGAAGCCACAGCCAAAAGGCCGATACCGCAGGTGATGTTCGTAAAGAAAATCCACCACAAAGCATAAAACTGCCAGGTGTGCATAGCCTCCTTCACGGAGTACTGCACATGCTCAGGCATCTTTGCCTTAAACTGTCCTTTGCCTGCTGCAGTTTCCTGCTTAGGCGGCTCCAGATAAAGCGCGGAAGCAGTCATCACTACTGCGTAGATGCAGGCCAGAATCACAAAGTTTTCTACCAGGCCGTATTTAGCAATCAAAATCTGCATCAACGGACCTGCAACGAGGCTGGCAAAGCCAAAGCCCATAATCGCCAAGCCGGTTGCAAGACCGCGATTATTGGGGAACCACTTCACCAGTGTAGACACCGGCGTAATATAGCCTGTTCCCAGACCGATACCGCCGATAACGCCGTAAAAAAGATATAACAGCAGCAGGCTGTGCTGCGTCAGTGCATAGGCCGTACCCAGCAGACCGCTTACGAAAAAGCACATGGATATCAGACCGCTGCGGCGCGGTCCGTATTTTTCAACATACGTTCCCAAAAAGCCTGCTGAAGTTCCCAAGAACAAAATCGCCAGCGAAAAGGTCCAGGTAACCTCCTTCAGCGAAAAACCCATAGCCTGCATAATAGGCTTCGTCAGTACACTCCATGCGTATACGCTGCCAATGCTGATGTGAATGCCGATGGCTGCCAGCACGATCAGCCATCTGTTTTTTGTCTGTTGCATCATGAATACCTCTCTTTATAAGTATTACCTAGTCACCCGGGTTTTCTCTTTTGCTCCTTATAAAGAAAAAACGTCTGGGCGATTTTGCCCAGACGGTCGGCGCATACATTCATCTGCCTCCACGTGGTCAATTCCACTTATCCGTCAGGAAGCAGACTGCATTAGGTTATGACTCTATTATACACAAAATTCCGTAATTGTCAACATATAGTGTTTTGTTAATATTTTGTTACTATATAGTGTAGGAAAAAGAGTACCTTCCCCAAGGGGCACAACCCTCAGTCATCGCCTACGGCGATGCCAGCTCCCTTTCAGGGAGCATGTAAAAGTTCATAGTAATAACCAAAGTTAAAACTTCGCAATAATATTATATCTTCCCTAAAAGGGAAGGTGGCTGCGAGCTTCAGCGAGCAGACGGAAGGGTTGCGATGCACACCCCTACTTACCGATACAGAACCGCTCAAAAATCTCATTGATAATCTCATCCTGCACTGTATCACCCGTAATCTCACCTAACAGGTCAATCGCCGAGCGCACATCAATCACAATGCAGTCATAAGGCAAATAATCCTGTGCCGCAAACTCCGCATCCTGCAGACCTGCCAGCGCCTCACGCAGCAAACGCTCCTGACGCGCATTCTGAATATATGCACCGTCCCCCAGCGTACCCTTGCTGCCGTAAACATAGCTCTTCAGCCAGGCAGTAAACGCCTCAATGCCAACCAGAGTCTTAGCAGAAAGCGTCATCACCTTATCAGCGCCAAAGCGCTCTCGCAGCTGCGCCAAATCAACCTGCTGCGGCAAATCGCTCTTATTCACAATCACCACACAGGGCTTGCCGGCCGCAGCCTCTA